>SXGS01775863.1_pt1 | contig 20005 bp, 15 predicted proteins | sample 3174681 | NCBI WGS metagenome assembly SXGS01 (sample SAMN11356861, study PRJNA531348) | freshwater metagenome | isolation source: freshwater sample F1-80 | place: China: Fuxian Lake, Yuxi | collected 2017-12-25 | reverse complement strand
TTTTCGCGATCAGCTTGATTCCTCTGATGATCAAAGTCCTGCGCGGAAACCGTGAGCCGCGTCCGTTCTTCACCTTGATCTACGGGTTCATTGGATTGGTTGTCGCGACGGGCCTGACGCTTGTTCTTTCGGGGACCGAGTCGCGCACCGCTTTCAGCGATGCGATCGTCATTGATGGAATTACGGTTTGGTCGTCGTGTCTCGTTTACCTGATTTCTGCCGTCGGATTGATGTTGGCGTATGACAACGTCTCGACTCGAGGTCGCCAGTTCTCCGAGTTCTGCTTCCTCATGCTGAGCTCGACGATCGGGATGGTGATCTTGATCATGGCGAACGATCTGATCGTGACGTTCATCGGGATCGAGACGATGTCGCTTTGCCTGTACATCTTGGTGGCGATGAGCCGCGAAGAAGTCCTCTCCAAGGAAGCATCGTTTAAGTACTTCGTTCTCGGTAGCTTTTCGTCAGCGATCTTCCTCTACGGAATCGCGCTGATCTACGGAACGGCGGGGACTACTTACTTCCCAGCGCTCGCGGATATGACAGCGCAATTGATCTCTACAAACCGCGTCTTCTTAGCTGGTATGGGACTCACGATCCTTGGCTTTGCGTTCAAGGTTTCGATCTTCCCGCTGCACGCTTGGACACCTGATGTGTACCAAGGCGCGCCTACACCGGTGACGGCATTCATGGCGACTGCGGTGAAGACAGCCTCGTTCATCGCGTTCCTTCGTTTGTTCCACACGGAAGGTTTGGTGAACTCGCCGCATCTTCTCACGGTGCTTCAGTGGTTGGCCGTTTTGACGATGATCGTTGGTAACGTGGCGGCCCTCATGCAGGACAACTTCAAACGGGTCCTCGCTTACTCGAGTGTCGCGCATTCAGGTTACGCAATGGTCGGCCTCATTGCCGCGGGCTTCGGGAACAACTTCAACGAAGCTGCTTCGAGCCTGTTGTTCTACCTTTTCAGCTATTCTTTCATGACTCTCGGTTCGTTCGCACTGGTTGCATTGTTCGAGAAAAACGAGAACGTTTCGCTGAGTGTGAATGATCTTCGCGGGCTTGGTCGCAAGTATCCGGTCATGGCACTGAGCTTGACGATTTTGATGCTTAGCTTGACCGGCATTCCGCCGACATTGGGCTTCTTCGGTAAGTTCTACGTTTTCTCGGCCGCGATCGAAAACGACATGTACTGGCTTGCGTTCTGGGGCGTGGTCGGTTCGATGATCAGCGTGTACTACTACTTGCGTCCGATCGTCGTGATGTACATGACCGAAGGCGAGGGTGCCGACGTTCTCAAGTCGCATCTTCTCACGCGCTTTGCGGTGGTTATGTCAGCCGTTGTGATCGTGGCTCTCGGGCTCTTCTCGTCGCCGGCGATCAAAGCCGTGAAGAAGTCCGTTCTCAACCTTCTTTAAGGTTGAATCCGTCGGGCTCCTCGATCGGGGAGCCCCCCAATCAAAGATCTAACTTTCTCAGAGTTTGCAAAGCCGCGCGGAAGCCGATGTGCACGATGCGGCCTAAGATACTCGCATTTAAGCTGAAGTGATCGACGAAGAACATCTCGTGATCCTGCGGGCTCGGATGGATGTAGATGTAATCCACGCCAGGCTTGTGGTTCACGCGAGTCGAGATGATATCGAGAAGCTTCTCACGATGTTCATCGGGCAGGTTGGCTTGCTTGAAGTAGCCATCGACCGCGTTCAGGATCGCCGACATCTGCTGCTGATGCTCGATGTGCTTTTCGATCTTCTGCTGAATCACCTGGTAGAGAGCTTGGTTGATGATCAGCGGAATCCCGTAGTTATGCAGGCTGCCCATCACAGGAGTGTAGTGATAGGGCTGGACCGAATAACTTGAGATTACGAGATCGGCTCCTGCGTCCGCTGCGACGTGAGTAGAGAGAGTCTCGCGGATTTCGCCGTCGAAGTAGAAGATCTCTTTACCGCGATGATCGCGAATCCCGTGTGGGGCAAAGACGGGTGGGAGGCTTGCGCTAGCCGCAACAGCATCGCTGATTGTCGCGAAGTTGGCGTATTTGATTCGCTTCTCTTTGAAGGTTTCCGGGAAGTTTCCGAACACGACCTTACGCGAGTGATTGAGCTGCGTTCCGATCACGTAGAGGTCGACGCCGAGGCTCGCGAAGCTGTTCTCTTTGAGAACTTGCGTGCGGAAGTAGCGCTCAATTCCCTTTGTCGTGAACAGACCATTGATCTTGAAACCGTTTTTGATGAGCGCTTCGAGACCACCCGTCACGATCGACTTTCGTCGAAGAACGTTCGGGATGAAGTTCACGAAGTTGCCGCCATTAAGGGCGAAGATATCGCGGTAAGTAATCGGCTTGAGTCGGGCGTAGACTTTTTTCCGCTGAGTAATCCGATTGAGATCGGACGCTGCGCCCCGTTCAAAAGCGTCGATGATCGCCTCGATCGAATATCCAGAAGCGAGAAAGGTCGAGATGATCGCGCCGGCACTGGACCCGACGTAGACCTTGAAGGTGAGCTTGTCGTCGGAATAGCGCATCTTCACGTCGTCGTGACTGCCGCCGGCAAAGCTGAAACCCTTTTCGCGCAGCGCAAGACAGACGCCCAGATGGAACGCAGCGGCTTTGATTCCGCCTCCGCTCAACACCAGTGCGATTCTCTTCTTCTCGCTCAAACGCATTCCCCAATACTAGCGGGAACGCATTCTAAAGACGAAACGAATTCGTGGCCAACCAAGGATGGACAGAAGTCGCGTTCCGGATAGTCAGCCAAGTCTTGTTCAGGAAAAACGGGGTAATCTTGAGGGTTTGCTATGGCTATCCCAGCAGGGAAATTAAACGTTGTCCGGCAAGGCGCATATGATAGAAGTTGAAAACTATCGTTTGGGGGGAGCCGAAATGCAGGCCGATCAATGGCTGCGATTAACTGATTACGCCAGCAAGTACCGCGTGAGTATTTCCACGCTCCGTCGGCGAATCAAGCAGGGCCAGATCAAGCATCGGATGGAAGAGGGCAAATACTTGCTCCTCGACGAAGCGCCTGAAAATCCTGAGGCGCAAATGAACCCGACCCTTACTGGTTACGCACCGATTAGCCAAGCTCAAGCTCGCGTCTACACCCAAGCTGATGAAGATCTGATCGCCGAAACTCAAGCCAAGCTCGACCAGATGCGCGCAAACTCCATTACTGGCGCCGGGGCTGAAGCTCAGTTGGATAGTCCTGATGAGCCAATCTTCTCATCGGCGAATCGCCTGTTGGGTGAGTTGAAGCGGGCTTACATGAATATCCTCCACGAGAAGGAAGAACTCATCATTCAGCTTAAAGAAGAGGTGAGTGACCTCAAGATGTTGGTCCGGGTCCTCGAGGATGACAACGAACGCATGAAGCGTATTCTGATGAGTCAGCGCCAGCCGGAGTAAACGGACACTGATTTTCATTTGACGGAAGTCCATGGCCCAAACCGAAAAAACTCAAAAGCTAAATCGCTTTCGCCAAAAGTTTAAAGAGGCCTATTCGACTCGGCAGTCAAAGAATCCTGCTTTTTCGATGCGAGCTTTCGCAAAATTTCTCGAGCTTCCAGTTTCAACTACAAAGTATCTTCTCGATGGGACGAGACTTCCGTCGGCCTCGACGATCGATGGCATCGCCGAGAAATTAAAGTGGACCGAGCGCGAAGTTTCTCAAGCCAAAAGTGATGTCGCGCGGATTCAGGCTGAGCGCAATCAAGTGTCCAAAACTCGCTGGGTTCAATTCGAAGCGAATCAGGAGCTTCTCGGAGACACCGCGGTCTTAGCGTTGCGATGCCTTTCGATGATTCCTCAGAAATCGGCATCCGTTGGCGAGATCGCAAGAGAGCTTGGTATAACAGAAGCTCGGGCTGAAGTGGCCCTCCGCACGCTGGTGAACCGTAAGCTCGTCATCATCGATGAGAACCAACTTCGCAAAAGCGAAACCGGGCCCTACTTTGCGCTCGATCCACGCGATCCGTTGATGTCAGCGTACCGGCGTGATCTGCTGAAGAAAGCCCTCAGGCAATCGGAGAAGGGGACGCCTGACCGCGGTCGAACTTTGATGTTCAACATCCCGCTCGCCAAAAAAGATTTAGATAAAGTGACCGAGAAGATCAATCGGCTGCGGCGCGAGTTGATGGCGGAGTTTCCGCCCCAAGGCGATGAGGAAGTCTACAGCGCCCTTATCACCGTGTTCCCTTACCGCTTCGAAACTGACAGTTAGTTCACGCAGTCGAAATCGGGAGTGACTTCCCCTTTAGAGCTTAATTCGCGAGTCGGATCGATGAGCGAACGAATCAGCTTTAAGGCTTCCTTTTTAGGCGCTTGCGTTGAGTCTTCAAGCAAGTTCACCGTGTGGGGTCCACGATCTGTCCAGACGGGCAGATACGTTACGCCATTGACCCACGCTTTCTGACCTTCGCGTTTGCTCAATCCCATGTACAAAATGGCGGAGAGCTTCTTCATGTTGCCTTGGCCGGCAATGAAGTTTCCTAGTGAGTAAGCAATGAGCGTCTCCCGATTGTCAGCCGTTACGTACTTTTCGACTTCCTGAAGAACGTGCGGATGCGAACCGATGATGGCGCTAGCGCCCGCTTCGAGAAACTCGCGCGCGAGCTTTCGTTGTTTCTTGTTAGCCTTGTGGATGTATTCGTCACCCCAATGAGGAGTCACGATGATGGCATCAACTGAAGTGTCTTTCGCAAGATTCTGAATGAGCGAATGGATCGTCGCGCTATTTTCACCGCAGCGGAGAACTTGCCCGTGTTTGTCTTTTTGTCCGTTCAAATGTTCAGAGCAAGAGATCCACGCGATGTTGATGCCGTTGACTTGCGTGAGCGTGTGACGAGGTGTTTGCAGCTCATCTGAACGCAAGATGCCTACGTAAGGCATCTGCTGCTCGCGAAAGGCGTCGACCGTCAAATCGACGCCGATGGAGGCGCGATCAAAAGTGTGGTTGTTCGCTAGCGAGATCAAATCAAAACCCGAAACCGCGAGGTCTCCGATGATGCGCGGGTGATAATTAAAAACGAAGTTCGTACCCGTGTAGACCTTGTTGTCGAGAACGGGGCCAGGATCTTTAACAAGCTTTCCGCCCTTAGCAACGCCTTTGGCGGTAGGTCCTTCGAGGTTAGCGTATGCTACATCGGCCTTCTGAAGCCATGGCGCGACTTTGTGGAACAAGCTAAAGAAACCTAGTTTAGATTTGTAAGACTGTTCCTGAAGTCCGGTATGCGGGAGAATGTCTCCAACAGCGGCGATTGTGGCCTTGGTGTCGGCCTTCGGGCATTGTTTCGCGAAGGAAAGCTCCTTCGAGGTCGTTTGTGCGAACGCAGACGTAAAGTTGAGGATCAGGCAAAGAACGAAGGCTTTTTTCATCTTGCCCGCAGGGCTGCAAGTTCGGCGCCTTGGCGAGTTGAAACCAATCGCCTCGCTAAGCGCTGTGGTGCCGTAATTTGTCAGTTTCGACGGGAAAACGGTGAATGATCGGGGAGTTTCGAGCGCTACGCTTTGGCTGCTCCGAAAGTAAGTTCCGTCGAAAGACTAGGAACCCTGACCCGTGATTCCAAGGTCGTCCCATCGCGCATAAGCTTAAGAAATGAACAAAAACTCCATCTCCATTTTCTTATCGGCGTTACTGACTTTTCCAATCTCTCAAAGTGCCCTAGGCGCTAAAGCGGAATCGATTCGGCCTGAGCAGCTGCCCATCATCCGAAAATTCAAAAATCACCAGCCATTGAAGACTTTCATTCAAGAAGTTGGGCCCAGCTTCGACAAAGCGACGCGCACCTTCATTGAAGAAAAGAGTAAGCCAGCCTCTGATCTAAAATTTCGTTTTGTGGAACGCGGACAAAATGAATTCCTCGTGGAAGTTGGCTCAACACTGATTCCAATGACCTTCGGCGAATTGGCAGAGGATGGGACTCTCCATTTCAAAGTTAACAACAAAACAGTGGTCTTCGATGACGTGCAAACTCCTGAGGAGAGATGGGCTGCTCTTGAGGCGGCTATGCCGAAACAAACCTCAGGGCGCATGGATCTTGTGATTCCGCGAGCTGAGGCACTGATCTTCTTGGCTCCGATTCTAGGAGTGACGGCTCTCGGAGTTGGTGTGATGTACGGAACGAGCAAAATTTCGCTTTGTCCAAAGACGAGAGAAGTCCTACCACTCTGCAATGATCAGAAAAATGCCTTCAGCGAGGAATGGATTTCACTTGGCGAGAAGATCGCAAACGGCGTTCGCTACACCAATTATCACGAAGAATGCCAACGACTGACGTTTGAACCTTTCAAAGCTTGTTTGAATCGACGTCTTAAAGAGAATCCGAAGGAAGTTTCGACGGTGATGCAGCAGTGGCTTAAGAAGCCAGCTTCGACCTCTGTAGGCGGCAAGGCAGCTGGCGCCGCACCGACGGCCCGCTGAACTCCCGGCTGATTCATCACGCCAAAGAAAAAAGGCGACCCGAAGATCGCCTTTGATGGAAGTCTTGTTTACTTTAGAACTCAAGCTGCAGAAGCTGCGGCTGCGTCTTTCGGTTTCTTTCCGCCTTTGCTCGACGGACCTTGGCGCTTGCCTTTGCCCAACTTCTCTTCGAGAGCGAGGGCGAGAACTTCATCGAGGTGTTCTACGAAGATGAAGTTGATCTGCTTCTTGAACTCTTCGGGGATGTCGGCAACGTCCTTCTGGTTAGCGAAGGGAACGATCACCGTCTTCACACCGTGCTGAAGAGCCGCGAGAGCTTTTTCTTTCACGCCGCCGATCGGGAGGACGCGACCTTGGAGAGTGACCTCACCTGTCATCGCGATATCCGAGCGAACGGGAGTGTCCGTCATCAAGCTGATCAGCGCTGTCGCCATCGTGATACCAGCAGAAGGACCGTCTTTCGGGATCGCGCCTGCAGGCATGTGGATGTGCACTGTCCAGTTGTCTGACCAATCATCCGGGATACCGAAGTCTTTCGCGTTCGCACGAGCGTAGCTCATCGCTGCCGTCGCCGACTCTTTCATCACATCGCCCATTTGGCCTGTGAGGACGAGTCCGCCTTTGCCCTTCATCTTGAGAGCTTCGACATAGAGAACTTCGCCACCAGCTTGCGTCCACGCAAGACCTGTCGAGATACCGATCTGATTTTCTTTCAGCTTCTCGTCGCGCTGATACTTCGGCGCACCGAGGAACTCTGCGACTTTCTCAGCCGTGATCACCACTTTTTCTTTGTGGCCCGTCACTTTGAGCTTCGCAACTTTACGGCAAACAGACCCGACTTCGCGCTCGAGGTTACGGAGACCGGCTTCACGAGTGTAACCCGCGATGAGGTACTTGAGGCCTTCGTCCGTGAACTCGATCTCTTGATCGTTGACGCCGTTGTTTTCCATCTGGCGTTCGATCACGTGCTTCTTCGTGATGAGGAGCTTATCGTTCTCTGTGTAACCAGAGATGTGGATGAGTTCCATACGATCGCGGAGAGCCGCCGGAATATTCTCGACAACGTTTGCCGTCGCGATGAAGAGCACGTTGCTCAAATCGAAGTCGACGTTCAAGTAGTTATCGCGGAACGCGTGGTTCTGTTCGGGATCGAGAACTTCGAGCATCGCTGCCGAGGGGTCACCGCGGAAGTCGGAGCCAAGTTTGTCGATCTCGTCGAGAACGATAACCGGGTTGTTTGTCTTAATCTGTTTCAACGCTTGAACGATCTTGCCTGGCATCGCGCCAACATACGTGCGGCGGTGACCACGGATTTCGGCTTCGTCCTTCACGCCGCCCAAGGCGATACGGAAGTACTCACGACCCATCGAGCGAGCGATCGACTTACCGAGCGATGTTTTACCTACGCCGGGAGGTCCGCAGAAGCAGAGGATCGGTCCTTTGAGATCTTTCGGCTTCAACTTACGAACCGCCAAGAACTCGAGGATACGATCTTTTACTTTTTCGAGGTCGTAGTGATCTTCGTTCAAGATCTTGTGCGCGCGAGGGATGTCGAGGTTGTCTTCCGAACGTTTGTTCCAAGGAAGATCGACCATCCAGTCGAGGTACGTGCGAACCATCGAAGCTTCAGAAGCGTCGGGGTGCATGCGCTCGAGGCGACCAAGTTGTTTCAAAGCTTCGTTCTGAACGGATTCGGGCATTCCTGCATCGACGATTTTCTGGCGGAGTTCTTCGAGTTCTTCGCCTTTCGAATCTTGCTCGCCGAGTTCATTCTTTATAGCGCGCATTTGCTCGCGTAAGAAGTACTCGCGTTGCGACTTCGACATCTCGTCTTTTGCCGTCGAACGGATGCGGGCTTGCATTTGGAGAACTTCGAGTTCGTTCGCCAAAATCTCGTTTACGAGTTGAAGACGTTGCTTCGGCTCAGTTGTTTCGAGAACGCGTTGAGCGTCGGAAACTTTGAGACCCAAGTTCGAAGCGATCAAATCAGCCAGGCGGCCTGGATCGCTAACGTCATCGAGGATCAAGAGGATATCGGGAGAGAGCATGCGGCCGAGCGCGATGATTTTCTCAAGCTGCTCGCGCGCGTTGCGGATCATCGCTTCGTACTCGACGGGCGTGCCGGCAACTGGCGTCTCTTCGATCTTTTCAACCGACACTTCGAAGTTCGGCGAAGACTTCGCGTACTTCTTGATGCGGCCTTTAGCTTCACCTTGGATCAAGATCTTTACGCGGCCATCGGCGAGTTTGCGCATGCGCATGATTCGCGCGATCGTACCTGTCGTGTAGATCGTCTCTTCAGTGGGGTTCTCTTCCGTGATTTCTTTTTGCGAAGCCAAGAAGATGAGGCGGTTCTTAGCGAGTGCCTCTTCAACTGACCGGATCGAAGCTTCCCGTCCCACAAAGAGCGGCAGGATCATGTAGGGGAATACAACGATGTCGCGAACAGGAAGCATGGGGAGCGTTTCAGGGATCTCAGTCACTTTGTCGTCAAATGCCATTTGTTCCTCCGCTGATGCGGCAATGGGAGCTTCTTGCTATTGAACTTGTCGGTGCATCCCTTCTGGGTCTTTAAGGTCGAGCCCTTGCGAAAAGGTCCGGAAATCGCGGTAAATTCCGAAATTCTCTGCAAATCTAAGCGAAAGGCCGTACGACCGAAGGCCCGAAGCGGGTGCGGTCCCTAGGAGAGAAGGCCTGTTTTCTTGGACCTTCCTACGGAGAACTCAGCTAATTCGAGGAAAAGTGAGAGAGAAATGAGCGCGCAGCTCGACGTGTGACCGGATTATTTTTTTGCTCAAAGAAACGAGCAGAAAAACAAAAGCCGCACGTGAGGCGGCTTTCAAAAGCATCAAATATTTTCTTTATCAGTCTCTAATCGTAAGCCCATTGTTGGGCCCGTGATTAAGCGAAGACTCTTTCACGACTTTCCTGCTCTTCTTTGCACGAGATGCAAAGCGAAGCGACTGGCCGTGCTTTGAGGCGATTGATGTTCAGTGGCTCTTCGCACTGCTCGCACAAACCGAAAGAACCTTCTTCGATTTTGCCGAGCGCGCGATCGATCTTTTGCAGGAGCTGAGTCTGACGCTCTTGCAGACGGAGAGTGAGGCTCAAGCTTAGCTCAGAAACGGCGAGGTCGCCTTCGTCGCCCTGGCCTGTGCTCTCAACAACCGATTCCGTTTTAAACGAATCGGCTTTATTTAGAATCTCCGCTCGTTGCGTGAGCAGTAGATCCTTAAAGAACTGAAGTTCCTGGGTCTTCATTTGTATTCCTCCTAGAAGTCGCACGGTCCGTGTGTCGGGCCCGCATTCCAGCTGAAAGTTCCCCTCGAACTCTCGGCCGTGCCGCCCACTTGCTGCCCAATCATTGAGCAGACCTTTCGAGCAATTCCCCCTGCCCGAAACAGGTTTTGTAAGCTTCTAGGGTCTGAGCTTCATGTTTGCAATAAAAAAATTTCAGTGCCTAAGAACTCCGCATCGTTGAAACAAATGAGGAATTTCGCTTTCAGAGCCGTTTTGACCCGATCTGCAATCGAATTGCGAACTTCAACCCTAGCAAAATTTGCCCTTAATCGGGTCAATTGAGCCCAACTGACCCACAAACTGTCGATGTCTGTCGCAAGAATCTGTCACGATTTCTGTCATGGCTTATGAGCGTGCGAAGCGCCGTTTGATCGTTTCGCGTATTTCCGCCCCTTCAATGCTGAGGCGTGTCCAAGGAATTGCGCGAAGTCTCTCGATCTCTATTGGTTCGTCTGTCTCTTCGCAGATGCCGTAATGGCCGGATTCGAGTCGAGCTAAGGCTAAATCAACTTCGATCAACCGTTCCATTAAGCGCTGTTGAGAAGTCAGAAAATCATTCTCCGCGAGCAGACTCATTGTTTGATCAGCCTCATCGCCCCCGCTTTTATCAAGGTGTTCAAACTCCTCACGTCCTGCGCGAACGCGATCAAGAATATCGCGACGAGCTTCGATCAGGCGCGTTCGGCACTCGAATAACAAAGACTCCGTAAGGAATGATTTCGGAAACTGCTCCATAGACCCCTCCTGTTAGAACACCCGAAAGTTTGTTGAAACTTTTTGGGCCTTCCTTGGCCCGGCTTCGACTTCCGTCCTGGCGTCGCGTCGAATTCGCCTGGTTTGACGGGAGTTGGGTAAGAAGCGGTTAGGGAGAGGGACGTTTTCGAGCATGAAAAGATTTGATGGGAGCCATCAGACGAAAAAGCTCGATGGAATTAGGCGAAAAAAAACCCTCAAAGGAGAGGGTTTTTTCCGCGTCATGCTGCAGAGAGGGAGAACTAACGTTTGATGGTCTCGAGGTTGGAAATCTTGCCATCCTTCACGGTGAGGGCCGTTAGCGGACGGCGGAATTCACGATCTTCCGTAACTGATAAACGCCCGATCGCACCTGGAAAGTTCTGAAGTGAAGCCATGCGACTCTGCAGGCTCGTGCGCGTACGCTCACCACCTGCGATGAGCTGGCGAAGAATCACGGCTGAATCATAGGCTTGAACTTCTGTGAGACCAGGCTCTTCTTCAAACGTCGCTTTGAAGTTGAGAAAGAAATCCGAATTCAAGAACGTTGGATCCGTTGAGAGGAAGCTATCGGCGAAAATCGAATTCTCAACAAAGCGCTGACCGCGCGTTACAAGGCCGGGGCTATTCCAAAGATTCGTTCCGATAAGTCGCACGCCTTGGATGTTGTTGTAGGCGAGCATCGGAGCAATTTGACCGACGGCGCGAGCGCTGTCAGGAATGAAGACCGCATCGAAATCGACGATCGGCGGAAGAAGTTCTTCAATTGCCGGCGGAGATTGGCGAGCCGAACGTTTGGGATTCTTCTCCGCCCAAGCTTTCGAACGAAGGCGATACTCCTCGGCGCGATCTTCAAGATAGTACATACCCGCGAGACGTTGCACGTGACCGCGGAAATCGGTCTCTTGCGGATCGTAAGGCTGAGCGCCGGTGATCGCGCCACCACGCGAGCGAACTTCGTCCCAGAATAAATTCGCGTACTCAACACCGTAAGCATCATTGGGATAAAGAATCGCGAAATTGCGGTAACCCATGCGCGACACCGCGAGATCAACAATGTACTGGATCTGCATTTGGCTCGTGAGCGCGTTGCGGAAAACAAAATCACCTGTCTGAGTGATTCCGGCTTTTTGCGCGAGCATGATCGCGGGAACACCGAACTCCTGCGCTTTTGCTGCTTCCGTCGAAGCCGTCTTGCTCAAGAGACCACCGATGATCGCGATGGCGTTGTCTTCTTGCACGAGCTTTTCCACAGCTCTGCGAGCCGTGTCGGGGTTGCCCTCACTATCGACGACGGCCAGGCGGAACTGCGACGGAGATTTTCCGTAAATACCTAGGCCCAATTGAATCCCGCGCAAAGCTTTGTAACCAATGCCGGCTTGTTTGCCCGTCAGCGGAAGGACGACGCCAATGGTGCGCGGGTCGACGCGATAACGAGAGTCAATTTGCGAAGAAAGATTCGTCGCGCGCTCTGCGAGCTCAGATCCAGGTGCGAGTTCAGCCACTTCGCCAAGCAAACGACGAGCGCGACCGTACTGACGTTGATCAGCGAGAACGAGAGCGTACCGGAACTTCGCTGCTGGCAAGATGAAATCGTATTTGCGACCTTCCGCTACTTGGCGAAGCTCATCTTCAGTTAGGCGCTCGAGAAGATCTTGCCCAGCGGATTTGAACTTCTCGCGCTCTTGGGGCTGGGGATGTTTTTCCATCAAGTAGGCTAAAGCATCGAGCGCAGGAAGATTTTTTTTAAGAGCTGCGTAAGTCTCGTAGCGCACTCTTTCGAGCTCAAGAGCTTGCTCGGGAGTAACGCTTCTCCAGCGCGCTGCGCGGGTTTCGAGAAGACGCTCAGCTTCTTGTGGCTGTGAAAGCTTGAGATGAATGCGCGCCACTTTCAGCGTGGCATCGGTTTCAAGCGGGCTCGCGACCGGACTGTTAAGGATCGCGTTGAAAGACGCAAGCGCTTCAGCGTACTGATGATTGTTGTATTGAACTTGGCCCATCATGAAGTTCGCGTCGTCGGCTGCGTCGGACTCGGGTCCAAGCTGAACGATTTTTTTCAAGCGAGCCATCGCTTGCTTTTCTTTTCCGGTGCGAAGTGCGGACTCTGCTGACCGCAAATCTTGCTCGACGTTCGGCGGAGCTTTTTGCGGCTCCTTCTTTCTCGGAAGAGATGCCGAACACGAGCTGACCAGGACTGCCAAGAGGAAGGGGATAAGAGCTTGCGTCATCAGATGATCATTTCTTGGATTTGATGATCCTGTCTACCTTCTCTTGGTAGGCCTTGATCAAAGGACTGGGCTTCAGTGTGGTTGAGAACCGCTTGAGCAAGTCTCGCTGTTCGTCGGTGAGATCCCGCGGAACGTCGATGACGACACGAACGAGCATGTCGCCTGCGCCTGGACCTCCGACCGAAGCGAAGCCTTTGTTCTTCAGTCGGAAAATTTGTCCTGAGGGCGTGCTCGGTGGAATTTTGAGAGAAGCTTTACCGGTGAGAGTCGGAATCTCGACCGAGGTTCCCATCACCGCATCGAAGTACGAGATGGGTAGATCCATGTGCACGTCGTTCTCAACTCTTTTGAAAAGCGCATGCTCTTGAATGTTGATGATGACGTAGAGATCGCCGGGAGTCGTGCTCGCACCAGAAGTGTCGCCTTCACCGCGAAGCTTAAGGCGTTGGCCACTCTTCACGCCGGCCGGAACAGTGATCGCAAGTTTTGCGGATTCTTCTTTTCCGCCGCGTTGACGAATGAAGCTGATCGTTTTCTCGGTCCCGGCAGCGGCTTCTTCAAACGAGATATTCAAAGTGTAGCGTAGATCCGCCCCGCGCCCGCGCGCGTTTTGACGAGCGCCTCCGGGATTGGGTCCCGCGCCGCCCGGGCGACCGCGACCCTGGAAGAAGTCACTAAAGATATCGCCGAAGATGTCTTGAAAATTCTCGGAGCCCGCTTGGTTTTGAAAGCCACCAAAGCCTTCGAAGCCATTGAATCCACCGGCACCTGCGCCGCCGCGAGAGAAGCCTTCAAAAGGATTCGCTCCTGGCCGGAAGCCACCTTGAGCGCCCATGTGACCAAATTGATCATAGCCTTGGCGCTTTTGCGGATCCGACAAGACTTCGTACGCCTCATTGATTTCCTTGAAGCGCTCTTCTGCTTTCTTATCTCCCGGGTTCTTATCCGGGTGAAACTGCATCGCAAGTTTCCGGAACGCCTTTTTCAAGTCATCAGGCGTAGCCGAGCGTTGCACACCGAGGGTTTCGTAGTAATCACGTTTGGCCAAGCTTCACCTCTGTTGCGACTCCGTTAGAAAACTCGAACGCTGTGACTCAAGACTTCGCTTTGGCGACGATCACTTGCCCAGGTCGCACGACCCGGTCGTGGAGCTTGTAAGGTTTTTTGAAAACTTGAGTGATTGTTCCCGGCGCTTGATCTGCCGTTTCTTCGCTGCTGAGTGCTTCATGAATCGCGGGGTCGAACGGTTGACCTTTCGAGGGAACTTCCGTGACGCCGTGACGCTGCAAAACGCTCCGCAGTTCCGAAGCGGTCATATCAATGCCCTTTCGGAAGTTAGCAAAGCTGTCAGGCGTGACTTCCGTCGACAAAGCGGTCTCGAAGATATCGAGGACGCCCAAGAGATCCGCAACAAGTCTTTCGGAGCCGTACTTGCGAAGATCCGAACGTTCTTTGATCGTTTGCTTTTTGAAGTTTTCAAATTCGGCGCGCAAATAAAGAAACTCGTTTTTGAACTTATCGGCTTCGTTCTTCGCGTCTGCGATTGCGTCGGCTGGAATCGCTTGTCCCATGTCTTCGTTGTAAGCATCGCCCGACCGCTGGGAACCTTGCTCGGAAGATTGATTTTGCGCCTGATCAGAGTTTTTGGAATTTGTTTTGCCGTTTTCGCTCATTCGCCGCTCCCAGTGCAAACTGCCTACATGATTGCTTAGTTATTCTTGAGTTTTAAGGACCAACTCAACGGTAGGCAGGAGTGTTACCAATATGGGTTCGTTCAAGGTGTTGTCAATTCGGGCCCGGCAGGCCTTTGAGATCGTCAGCCAGAAAGGTGAGCTTTTCAAAAACAGCGTTAGCCATCACGCGCCCTTCGGCCGTCATGGCCCAGCCATTTGCGGTCGGTTGGATCCACGTTCCCTTAGCTAAATCTCCAAGAATCGACGTAACCAATGAAGCCGCTGCGTTTCCAAACCTTAGACGCAAGGCGTTTTCGTCAAGACCGCGCTTTAAGCGAAGAGATGTATGGCAAAAGTCGGTGAGCGCTTGATGTCGCTCAAGGATTTCGCGGTGAGCGTCCGGAATGTCGCGAACAAACGACCATTCATGCGATCTCGATCGGCGCACTTCTTTTTCGTAAGCGGAGAGAGCAGGCGCATTCCAGAAACGCATGCCCGAATCACCTACAGCATCGACGCTTTTCGAAAAGCGAGGCGGGAAGTAACTATGCGCGCTTGTGCCAAGTCCCCAGTAGGGCTGGTCGGTCCAATAGAGCAAGTTGTGCTTCGACTCGAATCCGGGCTTCGCGAAATTAGAAATTTCGTAGCGCAAGACCCCAGCTTTCGCGAGTTCGGATTCGATGACGTTGAACATCTCGACCTGTTCTTCGTCGGGAGCGCGACCCTTCGACATCGGGTGGGCTTCTGGCACCGTTAGGCAATAAGCGCTTAAGTGCGAAGGATCAAAGGCGAGCGCCGTTGCGACGTCGGCCCGCAGCTCTTCGAGAGTTTGCGTCGGCAACCCAAAGAGCAAGTCGAAGGAATAATTCACTTTATTGCGCTTCAGAAGCTGTAAGAGTTCAACGGTGTCGTGCGAGGAGTGCTTTCGACCCGCGACCTTCAGCAAGCGTTCGTTGAACGTTTGCGCACCTACGCTAAAGCGATTAGCGCCGAGAGCGAGGTAGCCTTCGAGGCGTGCTTGGTCGCAAGTTGCGGGATCGATCTCAAGCGTCATCTCCAGACGTTTGCCGTCGTCATTGTCTTCAGCCGTCGACCAACGGAACCCCGCCTTTGCAAGTTCTTCGAGAACCGTTAGAATAAGGCGTGGCTCGAAGAGGCTAGGAGTGCCTCCGCCGAAGTAAATCGTGCTGATCTCCCGTTCAGGCACGTCGCCCGCGCGACTACGAATTTCTTCCGTGAGAAGTTTCACGTAGTCAGATGGTGGCATGATCTTACCGTGTTCGTACTTGGTGAAGTCGCAGTACGGACAGATCTGCAGGCAGTACGGGATGTGAATGTAAACGCCAAACGCCATGGAGCTCAGATCTTATGACAATGAAGAAAGCCGTTAGAAAAGCGCCGAAAAAATCTACCGCACGTTCCGGACCAAAAAAAACTACGCCGAAAAGTTCGCCGAAGATTTCTAAGCCAGGAAAAGACGGCGTCACGAGGCTAAAGTTGAAAAACGGCCTCTCGGTTCTTCTGATTGAAAATCATAAATCACCTGTGGTGTCAGTACAAATGTGGGTGAAGACGGGTTCCGCCGATGAAGGCCGAGGCGAAGAAGGCATTAGCCACTTCATCGAACACTTAGTTTTCAAAGGAACCGAAAAGTACGGCGTAGGCGCGATCGCATCGACGGTTGAAGCTTCGGGCGGAGAGCTCAACGCTTACACGTCGTTCGATCAGACCGTGTTCTACGTGAACATTTCTCGTGAATTCTCAGAAGTCGCTCTCGACGTGATCTCGGAGATGATGGGCTTCCCTCAATTTGATAAAGGCGAAATCGACAACGAACGCGAAGTCGTTCTTGAAGAGATTAAACGCTCTAACGATAGCCCCGGCCGCCAGGCAAGCCGACTCTTGTTCTCAACCGTCTACAAAGATCACCCTTACGGAATTCCCGTTATCGGTTACGACAAGATCATTCAGAAAGTGTCGCGCAAAACTCTCGTCGATTATTACCAAAGCCGTTACATCCCGACGAACATGCACCTTGTAGTGGCCGGCGATTTCGATTCGAAAGAAATGGCCGAGAAGATCGACTCCTCATTCGGTCGTCTCAAGAGTTTCAAGCTTCGTAAAGTGTCGAGGAAAAAAGAGCCCAAGCAGGATCAGCCTCGTTTGAAGGTTGTGAAAGCGCCTTTCGAAGAAGCTCAGTTCCACATCGCGTGGCGAGTGCCTGGTGCCGAGCACAAAGATGTAGCGGCGCTTGATGTTCTTGCGCTCATCCTCGGGCAAGGTGAAAGCTCACGCTTAACTAAAAAGCTTCGCATGGAAGCTCCGCTCACGAATTCGATCGGTGCGGGTACGTTCACGCCGAAAGACGGTGGCCTCTTCACGGTCTCGGGAACTTTGAACATCGATCAAGCTGACGCGGTCTTCGAAGCTTTGCAGAAGGAGCTCGTGCGCATTGCGGTCGAGCCTCCTACGGCCGAAGAACTAAAAAAGGCGATCATCAATCTCGAGAGCGAAGAGTTTTACGCGATGGAAACGATCGAAGGCGTCGCTCGGAAAGCGGGAAGCTTCGAGAACTTGATGGGGGACTACGCTTACTTCCAAAAGTTTCTAAAGCAAATTTACGCGCTGAAGCCTGAAGATCTTCAGAAGGCAGCAAAGAAGTATCTTGCTCCCGGTGCGATGAACCTCGTGATGATGGCTCCTAGAAACGAAAAAGAACTCACGACTAAGTTGAAGACTTGGGTGAAAGAGTATGGTCAAGCCTTGAAGACCGCGAAGCCGCAAAAAGCGGTCGGTAAGAAATCCGCGGCGATCAAAAAAGTGAAGTGGGAGATCGCGGGAGCTAACTCGAAGACCGCAACGATCGCGAAACACGTGCTGCCTTCGGGTGCGACCGTCATCTTCAGACCGAGCTTCGAAACTCCTGTCTTCACCGCAAAGGCCGCTTACCTCGGTGGCGTTCGTGTTGAAGAAAAAAATCAGCTCGGCGTCACGGAACTCCTGTCGCGAGTGTGGACAAGCGGAACGAAAGATCTCAACGAAGCCGACATCGCACAAAAGATCGAGACGATGGCAGGTTCATTGAGTGCGTTTGGCGGAAGAAACTCAGCAGGACTTTCGCTTCAGACAATCTCACCGTTTGAAGATGAATCTCTCGCGCTCTTTGAAGAGGTTTTAGCAGCACCCGTGATGTCGGAAGCGGCGATGGATCGCGAAAAAGTCGTGATGCTCGAGACAATCCGTGCACGCGAAGACAATCCCGCGCAGATGGTTTCTCAGATGTTCACGGAGACGATGTTCAAAGGTCACCCGTATGAACGTGATCTCTACGGGACAAAAGATTCAGTGAAGAACTTGTCGGCTGATCAAGTCAACAAACACCTCGCGAAGATGGCGGGTTCGCGCAACCTGACGGTTGTGGTGACGGGAAGTATCGATCAAGGCAAGTGGTTGAAGAGACTTGAGGCGGCGACCGCTCGTCTTCCGAAAGGTCAGTCGCTGCAAACGCAATTCGCGCACGCGGGGCCAAAGAAAGACATGCGTTTGTTTGAAACGCTGGAGCGCGAACAAACTCACATCATCGTAGGTTACAAGGGTCTCACGCTCTCGGATCCGCGCCGCTATACTCTGCAAATCATGCAGTCGATCTTGGCGGGTCAAGGCGGTCGTCTTTTCATCGAGCTTCGTGACAAAGCCTCGCTCGCGTACTCGGTGGCTCCGATGCGCATGGAAGGCATCGATACGGGTTACTTCGGTGCCTACATCGGCTGCTCGCCGCAAAAAGGTCAAAAGGCGATCGAGATGATGCACGAAGAATTCAAAAAGCTCGTTGAGAAAAAAGTCGGCGACGCGGAGCTTGATCGCGCCAAGCGCTACTTGATCGGTCGTCATGACATCGATTTGCAGAGAACGTCAGCGATTTGCGCGTCGATTCTCTTCAACGAGATCTACGGGATCGATAGCTCAGAAGTCTTCCGCTACTCCGAGCATCTGCGTGATATTTCTTCGGCTGATGTTCAAAAGTTGGCGCAAGAGATTTTCGCGCAGCCTTCGATTCTCTGCGCGGTCGGGCCGAATCAGCCCTGGTAATTGAAGCCATAAGCAGCGCTTCTTAAAGTGTCTCAAAATGGGCCGTAGGGCTAGCTACCAACTAGGATCTACGGCCTTTTCTTTTTCAACGAAGGACCAGGAATCGCAGAAGTCGGTGCAGGCGCACGCGAATTTCATCGCGGCACGACAATATTTGCTAAAATGAGAAAGGAGGGCTTTGGCTCCTGATCGTTGCGAAGCCCGAAGGATAGTTCATGGGTCGAGACGACCACAGCGCTGATTCTTCTTTGTTTCTTTCTCCGCGAGCCTACTTCGATCAGATGGTGAGCGATGCGTTCGAACGGAGAAAACTAAAAACCTTCCCGATGGTGAAGGGCTACCTCGTCGAGTTGCTCGAGTTCTACGTGCCTACGGAGAACCTCTTCGACGAAAAAGATTCTTCAGGCCGTCGAGTTCGCGAAACTCTCGCCGAGACCCTTTTAAAAGCTCAGAGTGCCGATGTTCTCGTGAGGATCGAACTCCTCAAGAAGCTTGCCGACCGCTCGCTGTATATCAGCGGATTTTTCGGCGACAGCCTTCAACGAAAACTAGTGGATGTCGATTACTACGCCGACATGGGCTGTATGGCTTACGGTGCGCTTGCCGAAAGCACACGCGAAGATACACTTGCGAAAGTTTACCGCGAGTTTGCCAGACGTTTTCTCGAGTTTGTCGAAGTGTTGCATCACATCAGCGCTCAGGCGAGTGTGACCAATGAAGAGAACATCATGCGCCTCTACGAGGTTTATGCCAAAACAGGCTCCGATGTGGCGCGCGAAAAGCTCATCGAAAAAGGTTTGATCGCCGTTCCGGTCGAGAACCTTCCGCTCAAAAAGCAGCAGTAGACCGACGTTCACCCAGTTCCTCGCGGTCGAGGCACCAGGATGGAAGCCCAAGTGTTGCTGCGCGCGAGACGCTTGAGTAGACACGTCAGGGGCCTCCGCGCTAGACTAAGCTGCGGCTACATATTCCCAGGCGGTTTTCCATGTTCGATATCGGATTCGGCGAAATGCTTTTAATCGCCGTCATCGCGTTGATCGCGATCGGGCCTAAACAGTTGCCCGAAGTCGCCCGCGTCATCGGGCGCACGCTCAACGAATTCAGAAGAGCTTCCACGGACTTCACGCGTTCGCTCGCAGATGCGCGCGACACGATCGATCGCAACGTAAATGAGATGAACGAGTCACTTCAGAAATCGATGGAGCAAGTGATCTCGCCAACGACTTCAACCGGTGAGCATGTACCAAGTCCTCTGGACGCTCTTCATCCTCCGTCCACTTCGCCTGGGGTTGATTCGACGTTGCCATCCGAGCAACAAACGGCTGAAGACGAGCAGAACCAAATGAGTTTCGACATCGCGAATTCTCCTCCGGGATCATCGATCAACACGGAGACATTAGATACATCGGCTGCACCCGAGACGCATGTCGATCCACACTCGGCAGCCGCATCTAGCAAGTCTTCGAGGGATTCTTAAACCATGCAGCACGATCCCAATGATCCCTCGCAAGGTCAGACGTTGATCGAACATCTCTCCGAGCTTCGCGATCGCTTGATCAAGGCCGCT
>SXGS01104112.1_pt1 | contig 20009 bp, 30 predicted proteins | sample 3174681 | NCBI WGS metagenome assembly SXGS01 (sample SAMN11356861, study PRJNA531348) | freshwater metagenome | isolation source: freshwater sample F1-80 | place: China: Fuxian Lake, Yuxi | collected 2017-12-25 | reverse complement strand
CGCCGAGCCCCCCACACCGTTGCCGGTGTCGCGGATTGAGATCGGGTAGCCGCCCGAGATCGTACCGGCCCGCGAGCGCCGGTAGTACGAGTTCAGCAGCGCGTTGGCCGGGCTGGAAGGCTTCAGCTTCAGCGTGATGTTGACCGCGTCGTCGGCCGAGTAGCTGAAGGTCATGTCGCCGTCGGCGCCCACCACCTCCTCGCCGTTGTCGTCGTGCGGCTCGATCATCACGGCGTCGTCGCCCTCCCAGAAGCCGGTGATCGGCAGGGAGTTGAGCGTCACCTGGACCCGCTCGAAGGAATGGACGTAGGTCTTGCCGGGCATGGGTCAGGATCCCTCAGAAGGCCATGGTGAAGCGGGCGGAGGTGTAGTGGACCGCCCCCGCGTACCGGAACTTGGCGTCGATCACGGGTGCGATGCGCTGGCGGCGCTGCGAGGCAGGGATGTTCTCCACCCGCTCGACCGAGATCTCGTACTCGGGAAGGAGCTCGCCGTTCTCGTCCGTGGTCTCAGCGATCAGGCCGGCCACGCGGGCGCGGTTCAGCACCGTCTCGACGGCTGAGACGAGGATCTGGATGCCCTTGTTGGTGTAGGCGATGCGCGCGTTGTTCGCGAGCGCCGACAGCATTTCCTCCTCGGTGCGGGCGATGATCCAGTCCGCCGCGTGAAGCTCGTCGATGAAGCCGCCGTCGAGCATCGAACCCTCGACGACCATGTCCAGGCCGCCGATGTTGACGTAGGTGTTGGCGTAGTGGCCCTGCGCGCTGTCGAGGCCGATCGCCGGGATGAAGCCGGTCACGGCCTGGACGGCTGCCGAGCCCTTGTTGATCGGCGCGATGCCGATGAGCTTCTTGAACTTGGCCGTGTAGGCGTCGTTCGGCTGGTCGAAGTCGCGCCGCGCGCAGAAGCCGATGAGGGCGGCCGCCGGGTAGGCGGTCGCGTCGGTGTGGTAGAAGACGCCCGTGCGGGTCCGCTTCAGCTTGTTGCGGGCCGCCACGCTGGTGGCGTTCGCCGCGCTCTCGGTGTTCGCGTCGTTGGAGTCCACGTGCATGTGGCGACGCTTGCCGTCGACCCAGGCGAAGGCGTCGTCGAGGACCGGCTTGTCCCGGAACTCCTTCGTGAAGGTGATCCAGTACCAGTCGGGGTCGAAGCCGTAGAGCGCGTCGAGCTCGTCGGCGATCAGCGGGGCCGGCGTCGTCGCGAAGGTGCCGGGCGCGATGTAGCCGATCTTGACCTGCCGCGGGCGCGGGTTCTGGCTGAACATCGCCAGCGCCGCCTTGTAGGCCTCGGTCGACGCCGTGAAGTCGGCCGCGACCTCCTCCATGGATCCGTAGACCTTCGTGCGGGTCGTGCCGTCGACCTTGTTGGCCTGCGCGACCGACGTGATGATGAGCGGGACGCCGAACCCCTGGCGCGTCGCGAAGCGGTCGAGCTTCGACAGGGTGACGTCGACGACGCGGGACACCGGTAGCCGGGCCATATGCATTCTCCGTAGATGGGCCCAGCCGGGCGTTAGGGCTTGCGGAGCGTCGTGCTGACGACGTGCCCCGCATGATCGTCGAGCCTGACCGGCGCCTCTTCGACGAGGTCGACCGGGAAGCCGGTGCGGACGATGCCGCGGACATCGAGATCCATCTGGGCGCGGTCTTCCCAGACGTTGTTGACCTGCTGCGGCAGGCGGCGAACCATCGACGTGTCGTGGAGCGTCAGCGGGTGGAGGCGCAGCAGCGCCGCCGGGCTCTTGGTCGCCGAGACGACGCGGGAGAGGCGATCCGCGGCGGTCTTGCCGTAGCCGTTGAAGGACCAGCCCCAGGACCATTCCTGAACGGGCGTCTCAAGAGCCGGCTCGGCGTCCGGGTCGAAGGGGTCGACGTCCTCGTACTCAAGGTCGTCGGGGTTGTTGATGCGCTGCGCTCGCAGCAGGTTCAGAAGGCCGTACTCGCCGGGGACGCGCTGGCCGTTGTCGGGGTGGGCCCGGACGATCTCAGGGAAACCCGTCACCCGGAGCAGCCACGTCCTCAGGTGCTGAAACTGTTCTGCCTCGGTCACGGACGGCCCTCATGATACCTTTCGTGAAGCCGCCCTCGATCCGGGGCCAGGCGTAGTGGACGCGGTGCCACTCGCCGTTCCAGAAGATCTCGTCCGAGCCTGTCTGCTCGCAGCCGTCATCCGCGAGGCGGAGCGGGTGCCGGGTCCAGATGCACCACTCGGCCTGGCTCCAGTCACCCTCTGGAGCGACGCGCAGGACGTGCTGCAGGTCGTTGGCGCTGGCCGCCGCGATGAAGGCCCGGATCTCGCCATGGACCGGCTCGGCGGGCGTCCAGATGCCGTCGACGTAGGCGCCGGCCCGCACGGTCCGGATCGGGGTCGGACGCGCCCGGCGGTCGATCGCCGTGACGGCGAGCAGGGTCACGGCTAGTCTACCTCAAACGTGGCTGCGGCCTGCATCTGCCCGGTCTGATAAAGGGTGAACCCGTGACCCTTGAGCGCGACCGTCGTCCACGCATTGACCGGACCGACCCCAGCATCGATCATCTTCTTGATGTCGGAGGATCCCCGTTCGCCAAGGGCGTTCAGCGCATCCGACATCCCAAGCCGCCCCGTGACGATACCCCGGACTGAAGCGACCATCATCTTCCGGTAGTCACCTCGGTTCTGGCTGAAGGCGAGGCGCATAAACGGTCGCTCTGGAACTGGACCGCCCCAACCTCCGCCAGACGCGCCGCCTCGGGTGCCGAACTCATTCCATACGGCGCGCATGACGATGTCGCCGCCGACGGCCCCGCTGGGATAGCCCACCTTGACCCGCATCGGGCCGCGAAGGGCGTTCTTGATCCGTAGCAGCGCGGCTTCCAGATCGCCTTTGCGCTTGGTCACGGTCGAAACCGAGACGAGCATCAGACCACCAGCACGGCCGGGAAGTTGCGGCGCCGCAGCGCCAGGAAGCGCAGGCCGTAGGGCGTCGCGCCGAACCGGTCGGCATCCCCGCTCCCGCCGCCGGACGAGGACGGCGAGCCGGAGCCGGTCGACGGCGCGTGGTACTCGACCTCCACGTCGCCGACCTTGTCCCGCTTGATCGCGCCCATCTGCAGCACGTCGCCCGTGCCGCCGGCCGCGATGTTGGCCGAGCGCCGCGGCTCGCCCTCCAGGGAGAGGGTGTGCGCCGCAAACGCCAGCATGGCCGGCGTCCGGTCGCCATCGGCCCAGGTCTCGTCGACCCAGAGCGGGGCGTCGCTCAGAACCGCCGTGACGACGGTGTCCGGAACGGAGCCGAACTCAGGGTAGCGCTCCTTCAGGGCCGCGGCGGTGGGCGCGTCGAGCACGGCAGGCCTTCAGCGCGCCGTGCGCTTGCCGGCAGCGTCGGAGACGGTCTGACCCGCCTCCGGCTGCTTGGCCTCGTCCGCCACCGTCTCGACATGGCCCGAGCCGAGCCAGGTCTTGACCAGCGTGTCGTGCTGCAGGGACGCCCACTCGGCGTCCGGCACGAAGATCTCGCCGCGGGCCGGCAGCGCGCGGCCGTCGGCGAGGCGAAGCGTCTTGTCGTGGTTGCTCTTGAGGCGCATGGCGTCAGTCCTTCGCCGCGACCTTCTTGGCCTCGGCCACGAGCTTGTCGTGACCCCAGCGGCCGTCGGCGGCGACGCCCTTGTCCTTCAGCAGGGCGCGAAGCTCGTCCTCGCTCATGGCGGCGTAGGCCGAGTCCGTCTCCTTCTTGGACTGGCCCTCAAAGATGAACCAGCCGGTCGCCTTGGAGGACTTCAGCTCCGCCTCGGAGAGGTTGACCTCGCCTTCCTGACCGGGGGCGAGCATCACGGGGCCGTCGGCGGTGTTGAGACCGCGCGGGCCCGGGGCGATGTTCCTGACCTTGATCATCGTCCGCCCTCCTCAGATGCCGTCGACGTAGGACATGGCGGAGGGCAGGCGCACTTCGGTGCCGCCGGTCCGCATGATGCCGCCGACCTCCCAGGCCATGCTGCTCTTCTGGAAGGGCTGCAGGAACTTGTGCGGCATCGGCAGGTGGAAGCGGACCACGTCGGGCGCGCGGCGGTAGGCGACCATGCGCTTGCTGCCCGCCGCACCCGCGGCCTCGAGGCCGCGGAAGCCGCGGATCAGGAGCGGCCGACCGGTGCGCTGCGTGTAGACGTTGTTCGTCTGCAGGAAGCTCAGGATGGTCGAGTCGGTCCCGGTCGTGCGCGGGGTCGAGGCGATGTAGTTGTAGCGCGAGGTCGGCAGCAGGACGGTGTCGGCCTCCTCGGTCTCGTTGGTCGTGGTGATGACGCCGGTCAGGGCGCTGTTGAAGTCTGCGCCGATCTCGTTCGCGGTCTTGCCGGTCCAGGCCGTACCGCCGCCAGCGCCAGCCGGGGCGGTGATCGCCGGGACGTTCGGGTCGTTCAGCAGGCCGGTCCAGCCCTTCTCGGAGGTCGAGAGGTTGCCGTCGGTGCGGCCGGTCATCGCGACGTTCCAGAGGAACTGCTCGGCGATGCGGCGGGCCGCGCGGGCCTTGTCGTCGCCGAGGTCGCGGCCTTCCAGGGCGGCGACCGACAACTCCTCCAGGCCCCACTCGTAGCCGATGCCGGCGAGCTCGAAGCCCTTGGTGTACTGCGAGGCCGTGACGTCGGCGAAGGGCATGTCGAAGCCCTTGCCGTTCAGGAACTCGGCGCGGCCGGCCGAGTCGATCGACCGGAACAGCGTGCCACGGGCCCACTCGCTCCCCTCGGTCACGACCGGGACGAGGGAGGCGTAGTCGAACGAGGGGTACTTCACCTCGTAGATCGTGCGCTCGATGTTGTAGAACTGAGGACGCACGAAGCCCAGAGCCTGCTGGGCGTCAGTAAGATCGATCCGCATCTCTGGGTCTCTCTGTCGACGAGGAATGTTCGGGGTTAGCCGCGGCGCACGCGCAGGCGCACCATGGCGCCGACCGTGGTCACGGTGTCATCGAAGACGGCGGGGATGGCCGTGTTGCCGCTCGACGCCTTCACGAAGGCGCCGGCTGCCGTGACGTAGACGGGGTCGCCGTCGTTCACGGCCTCGCCCGCCGCCACCCAGATCTCGCCCTCGTTGAGGAGGCCGACCGTGGCGTACTGCGGGTAGACATCGGCGGCCGCGCCGCCCGTGACGACGCCCTGGAGCGGCTGCACGGACAGGTCGGCGATGGTGACGCCCATGAAGGTGTTGGCCGCCGGAGTGGCGGTCACGCCGTGATCGCCGACGCCGCGGAAGGCGGCCTTGCCGAAGGCGATGCCGGCCGCGTCCTCGATGGTCCGGCTGAGGCGGTTCGACTTCTCGCCGTTGGCGACCATGCCGGGGTAACCGCGGCCGTACTGCAGGGTGTAGGTGGGCTGGATATTGGGCATGTGCGGGGTCCTTTCCGACTCTGGCGGTTAGGCCGCGGGCGCCTGCTTCCAGGCGTCTCGCATCTCCTGGGCGCGCTTGGCGTGCGGGTCGGTCGGAAGACCGTCGTGGGTCGACGTGCGCGGGGTGGGCGGGGCGTGGCGGAGCGGGTCGCTGTCCGCGAGGAGGTCGAAGCGGGCCTCGACGTAGTCGTCCGACTTGTCCTTGGCCGCGGCATCGCCGAGCTTGGCGACGACGACCGCGCGGCGGATCGCCGGGATGCTCAGGCCATCGGTCTTCACGTCGGCCACGATGCCCTTGGCCTTGCCGATCACGTCGGCGCGGGCGGCGGCCAGGGCGTCGAGCTTGGCGTCGTCGATCTGCGCGGCCTTCAGCGACTCGATCTCGGCGTCCTTGGTCGCGAGCTCGGTGTCCTTGGCCTTCAGCGCGGCCGCGTGCGCGTCCTTGGCCGCGGTCAGATCCTTGTCCTTCGCGAGGGCATCGGCCACGGCCGTGCCGAGCTGCCGCTGCAGGGCGGAAACCGCGATGAACGCGGCATCGTCGAGCGCGACGGAATGGCCGTCGATCATCAGGGTTTTCATGGAGACAGCGTCCTTCTGCTGCTGCGGGGTGCGCTGCGGCTCGCCGACAGCGCCGAGAGCGGACCAGCTGTCGCCGATCCGGCAGGTCGAGCCGGCGCGGCCGGCGGAAACGATGGCGATGTGGTCGGCGACGATCTTGGTCTGCCGGGCTTGGTAAGGCGTGCCGTCGGGCGCGACGCCGTCGCCCCATACGATCTCGGTCTGGTAGCCGACGCTGAGTTCACGCTTGCCGCTGCGGACCGCCTCGATCGCGGCCGCGTCCATGATCTTGAGGCCGATCTTCAGCCGCTCGCCGTCACGCAGCACCTCTTCCCCGGTGGTGCCGACCGCAACCTGCTTCCAGTTCGCCGCCGAGACGCCGCCGGGCGGGTGGTCGACGGTGACGGGCACCTTCTCGAAGGAGTGCAACGAGGCGTGCGAGAACACGTCCGCGGCGTCCCGGTACACGTTGACGACGCCGAGGTCGGGCCGGCCCATCTCGGAGCCGAGGTACTGCTGGATGCCGGTCCGCGCGGTGTGCGCGAAGGCCTCAAGGTAGCCGCTGTCGTTCACCCGGACATCGCCGAGCGCGACCGCATCGGTTGCGTAGAGCATGTGCAGGGGTGTCCGTTGGTTTATGCTGACGCGAGCAGCCGAGATGCTGTGCGCTAGACCGACCTGTAGACGGTCGGCTTGATCGTCACAGTGCCGTTCTCGATCTTGAGGATAGCGAGAGCTCGGCACCGGCAGTTTGGAGCCGTCCCCGGGTGCCCCGTCGGAGGTGCGCTATCCCAGCGGAAGATCCGACCCTCGTTGGCTTGGTGTGTCCGGCGCACACGCTCATCGCGGCGCGTCGCCCACACGTACTGTTCGACTCCAGCTTGGGTCTGCCGCGTCCGGTTAAGAACGGCGACGAGTTGGATGACTTGGTCTTGGGCGATCAGTTTGGACCTGCGCTTGGCCGCGTCCTGGTCCTCTTCAAGTTGCTGTTCCAGCGGCTTCTGCACCCCGCCTACGAGGCTCGTCAGCGCGGCCTGCTCAACCTTCTTCACAACGTCGGCGGCGAGACCGCTGATTGCTATCGCGCTGCGCTTAGCGGCGATCTCAACCACCTCGCCGACGTCCGCCGGCCGAAGGACCATCCTCAGATCGACCCCCGTCGCAGCGGAGGCGGCCTCGCGAAACCGCTCGGTGTGTCGAGCTGCTTCCTTCTCCAAGAGGCTACGAGCTAAACCCTGCGCCCCACCTAGCAACCGCTCGACGGCCTGACGAAAAGCACCAAACAGGCTCCCGAGCCGGTCGGAGATGCTGTCGAGGGCAAGCACACTGCGCTCGGCGTTCACGCGCGGCAGAATGTCGGAGCGCGCCCTGGCATAGATGCCGGCCACCATGCGGGTCAGCACCCGCTGAAGCTCGACCTCCGTAGCGCGTCGCGGCTCGATCGGTCGAAGGATGATCTCCTTCCGACGGATGCCGCTTTCCCTTGCCGCAGCGGCCAGATCAAACCGCTGCATCAAGGTCATAGCCGCTGCCTACTCCCTTCGCAGCTTGACGCTCCCATCCGCGCCAAACTCAATACCCGCACGCTCCAGCGCCTGCTGAAGGAGCGTCAGCGTCGATGTGTTGACGCCCTGGTCGCCCTCGACACGCGTGACCGTGTTGGGTGCGATCTTAGCCGCCTCAGCCAACTCCCTGACGCTCAAGCGGGCGCCCGCACGCCCCATCCTGATCTGCGCGCCGGTAACCAAAAAATGCGACATGGCACCAACTATGCCCTTGCGTCTCAGCCAAAGTTGGTGCAAATTACCAACATTGGTTCAGAACGCAACGGCAGAGACCAAGCCCATGCCCGCCCAGCGCACCATTTCCTGGAACGCCGCCCTCCGCGACCTCCGCTCTGATCGCGCCAAGATCCCGGCGGGCTTCCTCGGCGCCCGCGCCCTGGCCGGCACCTTCATCAAGACCCGCAAGCTGCCGCTGGTCGTCGCTGGCCAGTACGACCGCTCGGCGATCATGCAGGTCGCCATCCTCGCGGCGAAGGCTCACCAGCGGCAGTACGGCTCGACCTGGGGCGTCGCTCTCTCAGTTGCCCTCAAGGCGACGTGGCAGCTCGCGAAGGCCGCCCGTCCGGCCAGCGCGCACTGAGTGGAGGCGACCATGGCCCGCAAATCCAAGCACGGCCCCATTGGCCTCGACAGCTACCGCTGGGCGCGGTCCTGCTTCCTCAACGCCGCGCGAAAGGAGCGCGCCGCGATGGATGCACTAGGCGCTCCCCACGACGGGGTGGTCTGGTTGGCAGCCAAGCACAGAAAGGCCCTTACCCAGGCGCAGCGCAATCTCGCGGAGATCCGCCTTCAGTATGCCGAGGGCCTGAAGCCTCCCCGCGCTGCTCGGAAGAGCGCGGTCAGCTAAATCCTACTCCGCAGCCTCAATCTTGGCCTGCCAGTTCGCATCCACCTCGGCGAAGATCTCGGCCCCGAACACGAGCGGCCCGTTGTAGGGCTGCACCTTGCTCAGATCGACCTCGCCTGGGTCGTAGGTGAACGTGACGTGCGGCTGGTACTCCGGGTGGTCCCATGAGGCGCCGGCCTCGCGGATCTCGCGATGGCGCCACTGCAGGTCGCCCGAGTTGAACAGCAGGACGATGGCCTCGCCGAAGGCCTCGACCAAGCGGGGGCCGCCCGCGTCGACCTTCAGTTCCTCGCCCTGCCACGTCGGCGTGATCGCCATCCAATCGACCGGGGTCCGGCTGCAGGCGATCGTCACATGCAACTCGGCCGCGGGCATCGTGGTCGTGAAGCCCTGGCTCTTCGCCCAGGCGATGACGTCCGCAGCGTTCTTCAGCTTCCGACTGACGTAGAGAGTGCGGGGCGCCGCGTCCTGTGTCGCGCGCCGGAGCGGCACGACGTTGGTCTCGGGCTCCTCGAACTCGTCCTCGTCCTCCGCAGGATCGCCGTTCAGCGGACCGTGGTCGCGGTAGGCCGCGTCGATGCCCGGGAACAGGTCGTCGTTGATCAGCCAGCCCTTCACACCCTCGCGGGCCACGTCCTCGGGCACGAGGCCCTTGTCGAGCAGCATGCCCATGGTCTCGGCTCGGGTCTTACCGACCTTCGCCTTCTGCTCGTCGTTCGGCTGGTAGATCGGGTTCCAGTTGTACCAGACGGTCGGCGGCCGCTCACCGAGGGCATGCCGGATCAGGAGTTCGTCGAGCGGCGCGATAACGGGCTGAAGATCCACCTTCTGTCGGGCCGCGATGTGGTCGCGGTAGTTGTCGGCGTCGCCCTCGCCCGTGGCATTCAGGCCCGCCGCGGACTGGCTCAGAAAGCGCGTGACCGGGATGTCGGCCGCGCCGGAGGCGATCTGCAGGAACAGCCGGACCACGTCGGGCAGGCCGGTGAAGCTGATCTGCTTCTGCTGGAACGTCTCGCCGCCCGCGCTCGTGCCGTCGCCCTCCAGCAACAGCATGTTGAACTGGCTCTTCATGCGGTTGGCGTAGGCGAACCGCTCTGTCAGCTTGGCAGAGCCTGCGGGCGTGCTCAGGATGTCCGACAGGCCCGGGACCGAGATGATGTCCTGCTTGGCCTCGGGCAGAAGCGAGGACACGTAGGCCGCCGAGCTCGTCGCCTGATCGAAGGCGTCGAGCAGCGCCTGGAGGATGCTGTCACCCCAGCCGTCGTGCTGGTGATCGTACTCCGTCAGGATCGGCGCGCCGACGAACGGCACGATCCGCGAGGGGTGCACCACCTGCTGACCGGAAGCCGAGGTGACGCGGTAGAACTTCGGCCGCCCCGCCCAAGGCGAGAAGGCGTCGCGCTCGATCTCGCCGGCCACGGCCTGGAAACGGCTCAGCACCCGCAGGTACTTGATGCCGCCCTGCTTCATGCCGGCCGGCACCAGCGGAAGGGTCGGATCCGTGCTGCCGTCCCCGATCAGGATGGCCGCGCCCCCGTCCTTGCGGGCCCGGATCAGCGCCTCGAGCAGCTTGGTCCGCAGCCCCAACGCGGCCTCGGCCGACTCGATCTTCGTGACCTGGTCGGGCTCGGCCTGCCACTGCCGCCACTCGCGCAGCATGTCGAACGGCACGATGTCGACCGCCTTGCGGGCGATCCAGTTCTGCCGGTAGGCCGCGTCGAGCTCCGGCTGTTGCCGCAGGGCCAGGACGTGCGCGTTGGCGGTCGTCTTGTCCTTAGCGGTGCCGAGGCCCGAGAGGAGGTTGGCGAGGCGGTCGGTGAGCCACACGGTCTAGAGCACGTCCAAAAGGCCGTAGGCGGGCTTCGCCACCTCAATGAAGGCTCGCGACATGGCGTCGACCTGATCCTTGAAGGCCCCGTTCGGGAAGCTGCCGACCTCGTCGAGGAAGGCGTCGTTCCAGGGGCCCTGAACGAGGATGATGTTTCCGGCCTCTGCCTGCGCCGAGACGGGCTCGGCCCGGGTGACCTTGTCGCCGCTTTCCGGCGTCGCCCGGACCGCGTAACCCTGCAGCTGCCGTACGAGGTACTGAGCCTGCGCCTTGCCGGCCTGTCCCGGATCCTGCGGCAGGGAGATGCGGCACGCTGAGCCGTCCTGCTGGGCGGTGTTCGCGATCAGCTTCTCGACGCCACCCGGGGACAACCGCTCGCGCCGGACGTCCGCAATGTAGATGCGCCCGTCGGACGCGCGCCCCATCTTCACGCCAGCGGTGTAGGCTGGCTCCTTGCCAGCCTTCTGCTCCGTCGCCGCAAGGTCCCAGGCACGAACCCATTTGCAATCGGCCGGGGCTGCGCGTGTCACGCCGAACCACGCCCGCTTGAACAGTCCGCCCTCGCGCGGCGCCGGCCGCTGCTGGAACTGCCCGGCAACCGCATAGGAGCCGAGCGGGATCTTGTCGCGCTCGACCACCTCGCGGGGGAAGCGCTCGGGGAAGAGCAAGTCCCCGTCGTTCTGCCTCGGATCCTCGAACCCGATCCCGGTCCGGCAGCGGCGCTCCGGCTCGAACTCCATCGGGAGCATCAGGTGCTCATAGCCGAGGTCCTTGGACAGGATTACGCCCGAGACGTCCCGCTCATGCAGGCGCTGCATCACCACGACGATGGCCGAGCGCTGCGGGTTGTTCAGCCGGGTTGGGACCGACTCCAGAAAGGTCGTCGTGACGCCCGTCCGCTCGGCCTCGCTCTCGGCACCATCGACCGAGTGCGGATCGTCGATCACCACCCGATCACCGCGCGAGCCGGTGAGGCTGCGGAAGGCCATGGCGTCACGGAAGCCGGTGGCCGTGTTCTCGAACTTCGTCTTCGCGTTCTGGTCGCCGGTCAGGACGACGCGGTCGCCCCAGAGGGCCTGATACCACGGGCTCTGGATCAGCCGTCGGGCTTTCAGGTTGTCGCGCACCGCCAGCGGAATGCTGTGCGAGGTCGCCACCACCCGAGTCGACGGGCGCCCCTTCGGGCCCCACTCCCATGCCGGCCAGAACACGCCGACGGCCAGGCTCTTCATCGTGCCCGGCGGAACGTTGATCAGCAGGCGGGTGATCTCGCCCGCCGTGATGGCCTCGAGGTGCTCGGCGATGGCGTCGATGTGCCAGCCATGCACGTAGGGTGCCGCCGGCTCGATGACCTGCCATGCTCTGCGAATGAACCCGGAGAGGCTGTCGCAGTCGAGGCGATCAAGCTCCCGAAGAGCCGCTATCGGGTCCGCCAGCGCGGCGCTCAAGGATTGCTCTAAGCGCATCGCGATCCTGGCCGCTCAGCGATGACAGATCGAACCGCGTCTCTGTCTGGATGGGGGCGCCGCCTTTCCCGGTCAGCTCCCGTCGGTTGGTGTAGGCGTCGCCAACTTCCTTCGCCGCTTGCTCAAGCAGGGTCGCGGCGAGCGGCAGGTTCCGCATCTCCTCTGCGCGCTGCGCCATGCGCTGAAGGGCGCGAAGGCGCACGGCTCGGTGCGAGATCGCGATGGCCGACGTGTCGTTCAGGAAGCCCTGACGCGCCGCCTCAAAGACCTCTTTCCAGCGTGGCGCCAGATGGCCCCCCGCTTTCTTTGTCGGATCGTGCGCTTCAACGTGCTGCCGGGTCACATCGACCCCGAACTCCTTTTTGACGGCCTCGACCACGGCCGAGGGGTAATCAAAGCAGGCGTTCGCGTGCACGATGAAGGCGCGGACCTCTTGGGAAAGGCGCGCCTGTGCCATGCCTACCGTCTAAACTGGTCTATCACGCGGCCCGCCGCATCAGGCAGGTTCCGCACACATGCGCGACCGAAGCCGCCGCGATTTCCGGGCCCTTATTGGCCGCTTCGACGAGTTCTCCGACCGCGGTAGCAGCGATGCCATAACGGCGGACCACGCCGACGAACTCCTCAACGTCGTGGCCGCGCATCCCATACTTGGGGCTGCCGTCCATTCTGAACTTCGGGGCCCCGTAGGAGTCGCGTTCCTGCCCGCAGTGATAGAGCTCATGCTCGATCAGCGCGCAGAAGGAAGCATCATCGCACTGCTGCGCGTACCGAGCGTCGATTGTGATGATGAAGTCCGGCACGCTACCGAACCAGCCTTCGACCTGCTGAACAGCGCGGGCTCGCGCCCACTTACCCATGGCGCCCTGCGGTAGGCCAAGTTCAGCCTGCCCCACGATCTGCCGGCCCGCTCGGCTATTGGCCACATTCGTCCAGAGGAAGCCGATGTCGGCCTCGACAAGATGCTCATGCTCGGGGTTTGCGAGGCTGCCAGCGGGATCGACGAATGAGCCAATCGCCCACCGCTTCAGATCGTCGGACGGCTCGAACAGGTCGTCCAGGCTTTCGAGGACATCGGAAGGTGGCGTAGGGCGCATAGAGTGTCTCGGGCCTACCGCCGCGAGGCGAGCCCGCGGATCCTCAGGCTCTCGGCCTTCTCACGAATGGCGTCCGCTGCGATGCGGGCCTGTTCCTGGGCTTCAGAGAGGCGACCGGTTGCGACGGCCTTGATGGCGCCGACGGTGGCGTGACGGGCGGTGCGGCAGGGAGCGCAGGCCATCAGCGAGGCTTCCTGTCTGACACGCCCTCAACCCAGCCGCAGACATTCGCCACAACAAGGCTCAGCGCCACGACCCAGAACTGCAGGCCGTACAGCGGATCAATCCATCTCGCGACGGCTACCATGCCGAAGCCGAGAAGGATCAGGACGAGCCACCGCATCACTCGCTCTTCGGCTCATGGCAGACGCAGCCGAAGTCGGCGCGGATGAACAACTCACCGTCCTCGGGGCTGCTCGCCGGGTTGCGCCCGACCGCCCATGCCTTCTGGCTCGCCGTCTCTGGCTGGCCGTGCCCATCGCTGTCTGCGGCGGCGCAGTGGGCGGCAAGGGCGCCAGCGATCATCACGGGCGCACTATAGCAGCCCCAATGCCGGCAGGTCTCGCAGGTCTGCATCACTCGCCGACTTTCATCCGATCCGTGCGCCGCCGCTTCCGCTTGGTCTCAGGCGCCCGAGCCCGCGTCGTGACCTTGACCCGGTAGACCGCCAACCAGCCCGTCAGGCCCTGGACGTGGGCGCCATGCCGGACCGCCTCATCACGGGAGACAGGCCCGCAGGCGCCGAAGCGGAGGCCGTCAGGCGTGCGGTAGGCGATGAACCAACAGGTGATTGTCTGAGGCACCTGTGGATAAGCCTGATTCAGTTAACGTTTTTTAAGCTACTGCTTTGGAATGCCGCCAGCTTCGCTATCCTGCATTCGCGTCTGCGTACCGACGCGAATGGAGTAGCCATGTACAAGCACAAGCCCCTCAGCAATCCGACCCTGGCCGGAGGCGCTGGTATCCTCGTCTCCGCGGCGATCCTCAGGAAGCTGATCGACCGCAACGTTCTGTCGAAGCAAGACGCTCACGAGGTGGTGCTCGGGGCTCTTGAGCTGATCGCTGAAAACCGCTCCTCCTGGGCCAATGTGGCACGTGAGATCCTGGAGCAGGATTTCGCGAAGGAGTTCCCGGCGAAGTAGCAAACGACGCGACCCGCGGGCCTGTCGGCCCTTCGGTGCAAGGGTGATCACGGATAACGGCCGGGGCCGTGGGTCGCGTCGAACTGGGGATGGAAGACGACGCGAGCCGCGGCGTTGCGGGTCTGTGCGGAGAACCGGCTGAGGGCTACGGCTCGCGTCGAACTGAATTGGAGCGGGGAGACAACTCTCCCTCCGTGAGGAAGCGGCAGGGCCAACAGTGGCCTCACATCCGCCCTCGCGCGCGACCCGTCCATATTGTTCTGCAATCGGCGCGAGCGGGATGATAGCGCGCGTCTATGGCTGGTCAAGGGCTTTGCGGCCGGACCATCGCGGAAATGCGGTGTTCTGCACATTGCACATCAACGTCACCGATCCAGCTTCGAGCCTTCACGGCTACGAACCCCTCAGACAGAGACTCGACAGTCGTTTCTCGGTCTCCCTTTGCGTAGGCCCATCCCTCTTCCTCTGAAAAACGAGCTATGCCCTCGCGCCCGCATTCAGGACACCGAAGCTTGGATGAGAAGTTGTCGCGCGAAGCCATGCTGCCAGCATGGCACGCGAACGCTTTATGGCCAAGGCTGCGTCATGCCGCCTTATGCACGTCCTCAATCGGCAGTCGCACGTCACACATAGACCCCATCACCTCAAGCGAGATGATCCCGACGGCGCCGCCCTCCGCGGTGCCGACAAACTTCCCGGCGAACCCGCTGAAAACCCCCGAGCCGGCCCGCACCTCGTCGCCTGCCTTCATGCCGGCTAGCGGGTTGAGGTGCGTCCGGCCGTCGAGTTCGTCATCGCCCCACTGACGCAGCCACCGGAGACCGAGCCCGTTCATGGGCAGCGGGCCCCGGGTCGGCGAACCGAGGATGCCGGACAGGCCGTGCACGTTACGACCCTCGACGTCGCGCTCCCTGAGTAGGGCCAGGGTCTCGTCGCAGAGGCCGCCGAGCACGCCAAGGAAGAGGTATCCCCGAACGGCCGGCCGCTGCTGCTCACGCCGCGGCACACGGAGGTTAGAACGCACGGACCGGTGCCAGTAGAACTCGCATGGGACGTGGGCCAGGAATGGCGTCTCGCCCTGGCGATGCCCTCGCATGACGATCGCCCGGATGCTGGCGGCCGCGGAGAGTTCACGGCTGGGCGCGGTGGTGCACACGTACCAGCGCATGCCCGGGGCCCGGAGATTCGGCACCTTGTTCCGGCGCTCCTCGTCGAGCGGAATGTCCTTGGCGATGGTGGCGTTGATCTGCGGCGTGGCCTTCGCGTCAAAGCCTCGACCCTGGCGGCTGGCGGGCATGGCGGCTGTTCCTCGGTACGCTACGGGAGGGGATGGGATCGGCGTGGCGGCGCCGGGGTGGAGGGTGTGAGGCCCCAGGCCTGCAGGATCTCGGGCAGGGGCTTGCCGGACGAGGCCGCCTCTTTCCTGGCTTCCAGCCGCATGTAGTCTCGGCGATTGCGCGCCTTCCGGACCTCTTCCGGCTGGGCGGCCCGCTCGCGCTGCTTGCGCTTCGTCCGGTTCGCCCGGATCTGCGCGATATTGATCGTGCCTTCCTGCGTCTCGAACCGGTGCGGGCAGGCGACACAGTGCCGGCGGCGGACGGTCACTGTGGCGTCGTCCGCGTGTGGCCGGCTGCTCACCACGCGAGTGTCGCCTTTGCACTTCGGGCAGATCACGCGACGGCCTCCTCGGCCTCATCCTCTGATCTGAAATCGCCATCGGCGTCGCAGTGCGGTGGCGGCCAGCCGCACGCCCTAATGTCCCGTGATCTGATCGCCCGCTTTGCTAGTGAAAACGGCAAGCGGATCACACCGCAGACGAAGAGAATGAGGAACACTCCCAGAAACGGGTGGTCGCCCATCCAGTTGAGATATTCGATCACGCGACGTCCTCATTGCGGGGCGCGAAGGGGCTGGGGGCGGCCGGCAGGCCAAGGCGCTCGCGCTGCGCGGCCTCGCGGCGCCGGGTGGTGTCGTTGGCCCGGCGCATCTCGGCGCGCTCACGCTCGACCTCTTCGTCTGTGCGCTCGGGGATGATGTTGCTGCGACCCATGTCAGCCTTCAGCTGCTCCCAGGCGGCGACCGCAGCCTTGCGCTCGTCCTCAGTAGTCTCGGTATCGACGAGCTCGGCGTCGAGAACTTGCCCGATCCGATACAGCTCGGTCTCAACGTCGAGGGTGATCAGCTTCGCCTCGGCGCGGATCTGCGGCGGTGTCGGGGCGCGGTCTGGGCTCCAGCGCGTCAGGGTCGTGCCCTTCAGGAAGTTGCCGGCCGCGCGCTGGACCGCCCAGACCGGCACGTCGTCGAGGGCCCGGCAGACGAGCGCCACGGTTGCCTTCGCGTCTTCTCGGTCGGCGCCGTAGGTTGGGAAGGCGCCGAGCAGCGCGGCGACGATCTTGGCCGGGGCGCGGCGCTCGTCGTCACTGCCGGGCGGGTTCAGGCTAGCGAGCAGATGCTGCTTCCGGTCGTCCAGCGTCGCCCGCTCGGCGCCCTGCGGGGCCAGACCGGCGCTGAGCCGTTTGTGCCCAGGCCTGTCGCCGTCCTCGAGCCGGTTGGTGAACCGGGAGATGAGGTCGAGCAGCGGCCTAGTGGCGGCCGCCGGCGGCGAGACGGAGGTGCTGGCGGTGTGGGTCTGAACGCTGGTCATCGGGGCCTGCCAAGTCGTCGCGGATGAGGTCGTAGAAGCCGTTCGAGGATCGGGGGCGGGCCGGCCCCGCTCGAGCCGATGGCCTCGGCGGCGGCTGATCGCCTTCGCGGCTCGCCTCTCGGCGCATCCAGCCGTCGTGGGTCGCGTCCCAATCCGCTCGAAGCTCGCCCTTGCTCTCGGCCCAGGTCCGCATCGCCGCGGCGGTCCGGTGCATCCACTCGACGCTCCGGCCGAGCTCGTCCCGAACCCGTTCGCTCCGCTCGCCGGGCTGCCAGTCGACCGGCAGAGCCCGGTTGCGTGGCTTCCGGGCCGTCCGAGCCCCCTTGGGGGCGACTGACCCGTCAGGGTCAGTGGGGGAGATGTTCTGGGTGGGGGTTTGATTATTATCTTTGGGGGCGGGGTCACGTTTCGTCACGTGCTGTCCCGTTACGTCACGTGACGTCACGTGAGATTCGCGACGACGTGCCTGACGCTCTCGGTCGGCGGTGCGACGTCCCTCAATCGCCTTTCGCGCAGCCTCTGCCTCGACCAGAGCCGTCGCTACCTCGCCCAGGAGGTCCGGCGAGATGCCTTCGGCAGCCAAGCGAGCGATGAGAGAACTCGCGCTCATGCGCGCTACTCCGCTGCGATCAGGTGAGAGGGAGCAGCCGCGCGCGCCTCGGCGACAGCACGGCAGTCGAGATCGGCGCAGGCCCAGACGCCATCGGTGTGGGCGAAGCAGCCGAAGCCGTGCGATGCAGGCTGGCCGCAGGACACACACCAGCGCTCCAAGGCGACGCGGGCGGCGCGCTCGCGATCCTGCCCGAAGCCCGTCAGGTTGGACGGGTCGAACATGAGGCCTGTGGGGCCAGGGATGGTGAGATCGATCGGCCGGGCCATGGCGGTTACTCCGCAGCCATTGGGGCAGGAATCGCGAACAGCGTCCCGGCCATGTCGTCGGGCTTGGCTTTGGCCTTCGCGATGGCGTGCTTGCGTCCGTCGGGGCCGGCGAGAACGAGCTCCATCCGCCGGGCGATGTCGGCGCGATACTCGGCCTCACGTTCAACGAGGACGGCGGAGAAGCCCTCGCGGAACGCGGCTTCACCCGTGGTGCCGGTGCCGGCGAACGGATCCAGCACAGTACCGCCCGGCGGCGTCACGAGGCGGACGAGCCAGCGCATCAGGTCGACCGGCTTCACGGTCGGGTGCTTGGAGCCGATGCGGTCGTCGCTGTCCGCCTTCGCGCTGTAAAAGAACCGGGCGGCAGAGCCGCTGTCGCCGCGGGGCTCATGGGCGAGCTTCGGGCCGAACTTGCCGTAGATCTCGGCCTTTGAGTCCTCCCCGCCCTTGAGGGCGCGTTGCTGGCCGGGCGCCTCTGGGAAGGCCGCCACCACCTCCGACGAGCCGTCATGAAGGACGTTGGCGGGCCAGCGGCCATCCGGCGAGCCGCCACGCGGGCCGGGCGTGGCCGCGAAGTTCGTGCTGCCCTCGGTGGTGTAGCGGCGCTCGGCGCTGGCCTCGCCCTTGCGCTGATGGGACCATAGAACGCCCGCGCCGGCACGCAGCTCGTCCAGCGTCGCTACCCGACAGGCGGCGATGTTCAGCGCCCCGGTACCATGCGCAAGGACGTTCTCGGCGATGGTGCCGTCGAGAGGCTTGCGAGCGAGGCAGATGGGTTCAAGGGCGGGCTTCAGAGCTGAGCCCCAGCCCTCCCACTGGCGGGCCCCGTCAGTCGCGGGCGCCGTCACGTCGCTGAACTTGCTCTGCGCGAAGGCGCCGAGGGCGGCATAGGTCTGCGTTCCGCTGTCGCCCTTGTTGTTGCGCCGTTGCCCAATCACCTCGCGCTCGGCGCCGGCAGCCTTGTCGATCCCCTTCGCCACGTCGTGACTCTTCGGGAAGCCGGAGCCGTACAGCCACGCCAGCATGTCGCGGATCTCGAAGCCCGCGTCCTCAATGGCGCAGGTGAGGCGGTGCACGGTGCGCGTCGCAGAGAAGGCGAGCACGTGCCCGCCGGGCTTGAGCACCCGGTAGACCTCGGCCCAAAACTCGACCGCGAAGGCCCGCTCCCCCGTGTCCCAGGCCTTGCCCATGAAGCCCGCCGAGGCGCGCGCGTAGGCGCCCGAGCCGCCCTCCGGCACCTTGCTCGGGGCCGCGCCATCCTTGCCGAACCGCCGGGCGATGGAGACGAGCGCGTAGGGCGGGTCGGTGACGCAAGCGTCGATCGAGTTAGACGGCAGGGCGCGCAGCACGTCGAGGCAGTCGCCTGCATGAAGGACGACGCGGCCGTTGAGGAAGGATTCGCCGCTCATGCTGCGCGCCCCGCAAACGGTGTCACGCGCACCACGGCCTCGGGTCGCTCGAGCTGCCACTCCAGGACGATGCGGGAGGCGTCACGGTCGTCGCGGATGACGCCGTGGGACTGGAGGAGATCGCTTGTCGCCTTGATCGCGTTGTCGAGGTCGAGGCCGCTTTCTTCCGGAAGGCGAAGGGTCAGCTCGTAGCGTCCGCGGATCGCGCCGGGCCGCTGTTGCTCAAGCGACCAGCCGGCTTCCTGGAGCCACGCGCGATAGGCGTCCGAGAGGCGGACGCCGCCACCGGCCTTGCGAGTCCAGATCGCATTGACCGAGACCGGCGCCGGCAGGAACAGAACGACGAGGTCGGTGTTCGGGCGCTGGTCGTGAGCGGGATTGCCGACGATGCGGCGCGGGGCGCGAGAGTTCATGCGCACCTCGCGGCACTACGCTCGGCGTATCGGCGATCCTGCTCCGCCGCGATCATGCGGCAGACGCGCCCCTCGACGCGGTCAAGGTCCCGTCCGGTGACGAGGAACAGGTCGAACGCAATCTCACGCGTGTTCTGGCCGGCTCGCCACCGAGCAAGCACTTCTGCGGCCGCGATGGGCTTCCGTAGCGCTTCGCTCCAGATCACTTCGCTCATCGCGCCGCTCCCCACGCCTCAGGCCGCGATCCGCTCGGGACCGGCATCATTCGAGCTGCCGTGAGTGTCGCTCTCGGCCATGGCGCCCGGCCGGCCGAGGCCGATCCGCTTGGCGAGGTCCGAGCGCTGGGCGGCGTAGGCGGGCGCGACCATCGGATAGTTGGCGGGGAGGCCGTAGCGCTCGCGGTATCCGCGCGGGTCGAGGCCATGGGCGGTCAGGTGCCGCTTGAGCGTCTTGTACGGCCGGCCGTCGATGAAGGAGACGATGCCGGTGTCGGTGATCGACTTGCGGATCTCGGCGGCGGAGGGCTTCTCGACCGGAACCTCGGGCTCGGCGGTGGGCTCGGCCGACAGGCGGGCGAGCGCCGTGTGAACGCTGGCGATCAGGTCCGGCAGGGCCTCGCGCGGGACGGCGTTGTTGCCGACGTAGGCTGAAACGATTTGCGCGGTGAGGTCGGCGTGTTCGGTCATCGGTAGATGTCCTGTGTGAGGCCGGGAGCCGCCCGGCGGCGGAAGTCAGGGCCAGCGATTGCGCTCGTCGGAGCGCGGATCGTGGTCACGGTCCCAGAGGCGCGGTTCCCACTCGCGGGCG
>SXGS01784816.1_pt1 | contig 20010 bp, 5 predicted proteins | sample 3174681 | NCBI WGS metagenome assembly SXGS01 (sample SAMN11356861, study PRJNA531348) | freshwater metagenome | isolation source: freshwater sample F1-80 | place: China: Fuxian Lake, Yuxi | collected 2017-12-25 | reverse complement strand
ACTCGCTTGCGCTTCGGGCTTGTATTGGTAAATTTCCTTCTGCCGCTCGCCTTAGAACCTCTACCTGGAACACTCCCGATAGCAAGATGTATCGTATCAATTGCAAAATTGAATTAAAAGGGAATTTTTCAGATTAATCAATTTTTGAAACAATGCGAAAAATAGGCTAAGTGAAATCCTCCAGTTTAACCCATTGACTACGGGCTCGGCATGGTTGCAGCGAGCTGTTGATCGTCAATCGACGGGAGAGTCTTGGGCCACTGGCCCCGATAAAGTAACTTTAGAACTCGACACTCAGTTTTGTTCGAATAACGGAAAAGGCCAAAATACCGTTGATCGGCAGGTTCTTCGATAGTTATCGCGCCGGCGTCTGTGCCGTTGACGCTGATGGTAAGCCGATCCCCTTGAAGCGTCAAACGGACGTGATTCCAATCCTCGACCTTCAAACTCAACTTCGGTGCTGCACCATGAATTGGCTGTTGATTGTCAGGCGCTAGTCCACGAACTTCGTACTGAGCGTCGGTCAATCGATGAAGGCGCAGTCCCTCGGGTGTCAGCAAAAAGGCGCTTCGTCCCAAGGCCGGATGTACTTCAACGGTACCTGGTTCGTACCAAGTTTTGAACTCGATTTCGCCGTCTTCCAGCAATGGCCGCTGATACATTACTAACGACTCGCGATGCTCGATGGACGTGTTCTTATCGAGTTGGCCAAGAAGTTGATCGTCGGTAAGTTGCCAAAAAGAGAGTGAGCTGCTACCTGCGTCCGCTTCTGTGCGAATTCGATCGTTGTAGAAGTCCGCTCGCCAGGACGCGAGTCCGCCAGTTTTCAAGAGATCGATTTCGGACGGGATCTCAGGCTTGCCAAGGATACGCAAATTGCTTACCCGAGCAAAATTTTCGGCTTCGTGCGACTGGAGCAACAGCCAGGGATCTGGATCTTTGTCAAACACTTCTTCGTGAACAACGGCACCATTTCTCCAAGTCGAAACTTTACGGCCGTCAACAACGATGCGCATCTCAGTTTCCTCGCCAAGACGAATCGCATCTTTTTCCAAATCCTTTTTTTCCACTTCCGCGGAATTGGCGATGTTGATGGGAGTTGTTGGTCGAGGCGTCTTAATCGCGTTCAGATCGTATCCTTCGCTGTGCATACCCCAAGCGACGTGCAGCCTTTCATTTTCGTGTGCCGTTCGTCTGGCCGAGATCTCGAACTTTCCGCGCAGCGGTGATTGAAAATACAACTGTCCCCATGTTTCGGCAGGAATGTGTTCAGCAACTCCTTTGGCCATCGACCACGTGGACGGTCGATATCCGGCCAGTCGATGTTCCGGTCTTACCAGAGGTACCATCGTCCATTGCGCCTTGGTTGGCGCAGATGTACTGCTCGACTCGTTACTCTTTAATGTGCGTGCGAAGCGATCGATATCACCGACCAGGACATGGACTTGTCGCCGAAACCGGGAGTCTTGGGAAGCAGTGTCTTTGTTTCGTTCGAGGTCACGCAACTTGTGCGCGATTTCGTTACCCGCTGACCAGTATTTCGGATGTTGCCCGGCGCGCCAGGCGACGAGAAATTCCGGGTTGCGTTCGCGCTGGGGAGTTCCCTTGGGATACGCCTTCTCAGCCGAAGCTAGGTTTTCCTTGAGCGCTTTCTTAATCGACTCGTCAGCCCCTGTTTCTAACGCGATGAGTGTCTTAATTGCGTCCAAAGAACGCTTTTCGCTTGGCGACGTTACTCGAATTTGATTAAGCTGGTCCGTCAAATTTGTGAGTTTGTTTAGCCGAGTCGCGACTTGTACGAGTTCCACAGCAGGCGAAAGAATGCCGCCAAAATCACTTTGCTTCTCGTCACCTTTTTCAGGCTGGGCTGAATCGCTCAAAGAGGTTTGAGAATAGTAGAGCCTAATGCTGCCGTGCGATTCGGACGGTAGAACCCAATTGGACAAGTAACCAAACGCCTCGTCGGCTGGCATCGAGCGAGCCTTTTGCACGACCTGGGCAGCCAGCGGAGCGATCATCGCATCGTCACAAATTGCCGCGACCGATAGAACTTGATCTGGTGTATCCGGTTGTTCTAGTGCAAGTAGATCGCGTCCAGTTGGCAACGACTTTGGCCAGTTGCCTTTGAGAGTGAGGTTGCGGATATGTGATGATTGAACTTTGGTTTTGTACAAACCGAAGCGAGTACCTAGTTGGGGTTCCATTGGTCGCTCGCAGACAACTGTGCCGTTCAAAGTCACAATCGCTTTGTTCTCTCGCAATTCCAACTGAACCGCATTCCAGTCGTTTTCCTTGAGCGGAAGCTTGGCAGGACCTCGCTGAATCCCTTCCTCCACAATCGAATTAACCGTGGATAGGGTGTGAGCAGTTCTATCCCACAACGTGGCGATCCAATGAGACTGCAATTTCTCGCCGTCCAGGATCAGGGCAACTTGACCAATGGACGGATGCGCCACTTTGGAACCGGGCACGTAGAAGAATTCATAATTGAATGACTCGCCATTGATCAGTGGACGTTGATAGTAGATCCAACTTTGTTCATCGCTCAATGCCGTATCAACAGCCGTCCCGATCAGCTCACCTCCGTTGGCGCTCCATGAAAACGTCTTGGGTTCTTCTCGCTGGTAATACGTGATGCTATCGTTTTCGCTGGTCGGTTTGGCTTGCATCACTCGCAAACGCGGCTGGGTTTCATTGAACATCGAACAATTCCAGCCATCCATGCAATCATTGTAGATCAGTCGAATACTGTCAGGAACTACAGGTTCGCCGCGAACTTGAATGTTGCCAAACGCCCCAAGTTGCGAACCAACGGAACGCAAGAATAACCAGGGAGTGGTTCTACAAACTTCTTCACGATAGAAAACTTGATTATTGAGTGAGTAGTACGTAACGTTGTCCCTCACTTCAATCGTGTATCGATCAGCAGCGATACTAGATCTCTTTAACGGACCGGGACGGAAAATCGACTCATGTCCCGAGACCGATTGTATGTTTCCGTCGGCCAAAATACCTCCGAATCCAACGTTGCCAGTCGTTCCTTCAACCGAAAGTGTGAAGTTGCCCGTCAGCGGATAGCGCAGGTAAAGAACGTTGCTGGTGGGGCCGCTGACGTGAACCAGTTGATCATCGCAAACGTTCCACCATGGTCGCGAACTTCCCGCCGATTCCGCCGTATTGACGGCCATCCAATGCTCCAGTCGACTGCCGGGCGCAAAGACATCGGGTTTTGACTTCGACGTTACGCGATTAGCCCATTCGAAATTGACGACCTGAGCCAATTGAATTTGGTTGGACTTTAGCAACTGGTTTCGAATGAGAGGGAGTTGATCTTCGTACAAGCTCACAAACTTGTCGGATTGTAGAGCGGCATGAAAAACCAAGTAGTCGCCCATGGGAGAAGGTCGTCGAGGTTCGTCGTTACTAGGTGGCTGAATTCGTTCGCCAATGCTGTTTGTTGGCTTGATCCGCTCGTCGAATGATTTTTGAAGAGCTTGAATCATCGGGACACCGGCGGTCACATCATCCTGGGCAATCGCAACTAGCGCCAAGAGAATGTCTGCATAGGGCATCTTGGATTCGACCAACGATTGAGCCTGCTTGTGTAATTCAGCGAGCTTTGAGGCGTGCTTGGCTGAATCGACCAGTTCAGAAAGATTGCTCAGCAATTGACCGTGAATTTGAGTCTCGAAGTGGCGATCTGCCGGTGCAAACGCTTTGGGCAGCATGGTTGCCAGGCTGGGCATAAACAAGCACCGCATGGTTTGCCGACTCGCCGTGGGCATGGTCCATTTGTACCAGGCTTGATAACGCTCCAGAGGCGCCATGTTTTGCAGTTGGCCGACGACAGCGGCTAACGTTGCCCGGGATTCCCTGCTCGAGCTTTGCGAAAAGCCAAAGCGTGCACTTTGAATACCTTCATAGTCAACAGCTCGCCCCAAAAATTCCATCGCCACCAACGGTAGTTTTAGCTCAGCAGACTGTTGAGCAATATTTGCCAGATCATTCCATTGAACAGTCAGGCCATAGTCGCCACTATATCTTGAATAAACAGTTTGCCGTTGTAGCATGACATTGTCAAAGTACTCTTGAACGGACTTGGAATCACCGGTTTCCGCCATGTATTTGTTGACCATCATCGCCAAACGGGAGCTGATTTCAGATTCGGAACCCAGTGTCGTTTGCCTGGGTTGTTCTTTCTGCATTACATCGCGCAAGATCGGAAAGGCAAACTTCTTCAATTCGGGTTTATCGAAAGCGCGAATGGCCGCGAGAAATGCTGTTTGACGATCGATGGACGAACCGCTCTGAGCTAATGCTGAAACCTCTCCAAGTTTCTGGCTGACTGTTTCGATGCTGTTTTGTTTCAAGCCAATTAGAATTTCCAGTACGCCTCCGGCAACTTTCATCGCGGGACTTGCTGTCCGTTTTGCAATGGACGCTCGCAAGTCGTCCAATTGACCGGCCTCCGCCGCGACCGAAACGAGCGTTTCGGCAAGGCTTTCGACTTTTGCCGTCGAGAGATTTGACGTGGTAACGTACAGCCGGATTTCCTGAGGTTTGTTGTCGGGCAGCACCAGAGCTTTCAAAAGTACGTACCGATCTTGGCTGGTATAAGCTTCCCCTTTCCACAGCGCAACAATCTCTTTCAACGACGAGACGACTTCACTTTCGACGGGATCAATTGCCTGCCTCTCCGATAACTGAGACGACCGCATCGCGATACCACCGATGATGCTGACGCCAGGCATGCCTGGCATCGCGTTTACTGTGGCGTCAGGTTCAGCGATTGGAAAGCCTCCTGAAAGCGATTCGCGAACGGCCTTTCGCGACAGAGCCGGCATGCTGTTCTGGGCGGCCTTGCGGGCAACCGCCATCGCAATACGAAACTGAGAAATTGTCAGCGGAGAAATTCTCGACGAATCGGTGGGCTGGGGCCTTTTGGCGTTTGGAGGCAAACGATCGAGACCGCGCGGGGGAACGAGCGTGCGATTGAAGCCAGGAGGCGCAGTGCCACCAGAGGGGATGTTCTTGCGATTCGCACCGCTGACCGGTGGCGTCTTGGGTGAATCCTGTACAACGGAGGTCAGAATCAACCGATCGATACCAACAGCGCTGGCCGCGGACGCACCAATCCAACTGGAAAGCATGGCCGATGATGAAACTTGCGCAAGCGAGGAATAAAAAAAGTTTTTCCGGCCCGGTCGCAAGTAACTGGATTTCAGTGGAGCATTTTCCTTGCGTGCGGGTCGCTCGATCGCGATTTCAAGCAATTCGGACCAACGAGCTTCTGCTTCGTCTTTGCGTCCAGTGGTCATCAATTGGTTGCCCCAATCGAATAGGATGGCCGCGCGGTCCTTGATACCGATTTGACGAGCCGCAGCGACTCGACATAGTTCCGCCAGCTTGGTGCCCTCTTCATGCAGATTCGTTGTCCCGATGCAGTGGCGGGCAACAATCCAAAGTGGAATCAACATCGCTGCCTCGCGACGCTGACGCGAGTTTGGTCTGCGACCAGCGGCAATTTGCTCAAGCTTGCGATTGCCCGCCAGTGCGACCAGCATCTTCACAGCCTCGGGTGCATCTTCGTGTTTCCTGGCGATCTTCCAGGCTGCAATCGCAATCGCGATCGACAAATCCTCGGGGCGCTGAGCGGCCATCTCGGCAAGTCGTGCTGCGACTCTATCAGCCACTTTGGGATCGGCCGAAAGCGTATTGAGCAATTCGACGTACGAACTGGTTATGTCTGACTTTGTCAGTTTCGAGATATCGGGCATCGCGAGCATTAAGTCGATAGCCGACGCATCGGGAGCTAGTTTTTCGGGGACCGACAGCAATTGCGCCACGACCTCGTCGGCATTCTTGCTTGTTACGGCTGCCAAGGCACTTGAAAGTCCGCGTCGGATGTTGTTTTCGAAATAGTCGGTTGAACCATTTCCACCGAAACGCGTCGCTCCGGCGAGTTTTTCGGGTTGATCAAGTAAACCCCGATACAATTTCACGGCATCGATCGGTAACCCCATCGAAACCAGCTTGCTCGCCGCCCAACTGGCATCCTGAATTCGCTGGTACGTCGCGTAATCTTGGTCAAACTGTTGCTGTGGGCCAGTCGACAACAGCTTTAGCAGGAGTTCCCGTGCCTTTTCCTTTTGGCCATCTCGAACGTAACTTTCGACGAGTTTAGTAACTGGCGAATACTGAAGTTCGCTCATCGAATTTCTTGTCGGCGATACCAACGCTCGCTCGAAGAGTACCGTCGCAAGGTCGCGGGTTTCTTGAGTTCGATTCAACTCCTGCCCAATAATCCAGCATGCCTCGGCTGGCATGGTCTTGCCGATGACCTTGTCGTCAGCCAATGACTTAAGTCGCTGCTGAGCTTCGGTCTTGCGATTGCTAGCCAGCTCGATCAGGGCCAACATCGCACGGCCCCCATGCCACTGGGGATTCTTATCGAGCCGTTCTTTGATCGAAGCTTCAAGATCCGCCAGTTTGTCCGTGGATCTCACACCAGTTACCATCGATTGAAAGTAGGCACTGACTTCACCGTTGCCATTGTAGGAATTGATCTGATCCAAGCCCGTCCACGGGTTCGATCGAATCTCTAGTTCTGATGGCAGGATCGCGCGCTTGGCAAATTGATAAAAACGATCGATCTTCCACATCGAACTGTTTTGCGTTCTTAGCATCATGGATGATCGATATTGCGGAAACGCGTCCAGGACACGTTCCATCAAGGCCAAGCCCGCTTCGGCAGTTGATGGATTTTGAATCAGAGTTGTTGCTGTGTTGACTAGATAGAAAGGCTGGCTGACCCGTTTCATGTTGAGCTGACTGAGAGCTTTCACGAGTTCCGCTTTCCGGTTCGTTCGAACGAAAAGTCGATCGACTTGACTAAGCTCGTCGGTTACCCAACCTGGCTGAATCCTCAATAGTTCCAAATATTGATCGCACGCTTCGCTTGCCTTGCCAGAGAGTTCTAGTTCTTTGGCTAGTTGTAACCTCACGATTGGCGAATCGGGATGCACTTGGAGAGCTTGCTGTATCTTCTTGAGCGATTCACTCTTTTGCCCCGTAACTCCGTAAAATTCAATCAATTGTTGAAGCGGAAGAATCGAGCCAGGCGAGCGCTCCAGTTGATTTTCCAGTTGCCCGATCAAGGTCTTCAAGCTGCCTGTCTGATGCAAAATCTGCAGCGCCTGAGTTCGTAGGGTGCTATCTTGAGTGCGATAGCGAGCCGGATTCCGGCCCGATCGCTGAGTAATCGAAATCGGCGACTGTGTCTTTCGCAACAGCATGTGTGCCAACTGGATTGCTTGTTCCGTCTTGCCTTGTCCTTGATACAACAACATCAGTGATGCCAGCGACGATGTTTGATTGGTTGCAGTCCGTTCGGCACGAGCCAGAATTGCATCCGCCAAACTTGATAGCCCGAGCCGTTTCATGCGATCGACTAAGCCGAGCTGAGTTTGGGAATCCAATCGCAATCCGAACAGTCGTTCAGCGGCACTTCGGGCTCGATCAGTATCACCGAGTCGCTCAGCAAGCGTCAGCGCCATCAACTCGCGTTGCTGAAGTACTTTTTGGTCGCGGGCTGGGATTGCATCGATCACATTCAACGCATCTTCAAAGTCGCCGCGCGACTGGTACATTTCGGCCAGGCTCTGCTGCATGGGTATGTCCTCGCGTGTCAAAGCAGCCGCTGTTGCCATGCTCTGTGCAGCTTCGTCCTGCTCTTCAGCCCACCACAATGCACAGGCGAGGTAGAGATTGCCGCACAGCAGTCGGTCTTTATCACTGGAATCCTTGGATTCCTCATCCAAACGCTTGCGCAAGAAATCCGCTAAGTCGGAAACGACATCATTGCGTTTCAATGAATCGTGGGCCTGGTAGAGCAGCGCACAAGTCGTAGCATCGATCCACTGCATTGCACTCGCTGGTGGAAAATTGATGCTGGCATAGGTTTGGTTTTTGCCGTTGTAGACTGACACACGACCCATCATTGGGTTGGACAGATTTTGATTTCGCCGCGAAGGTTGCGCGGCGATCACCAACGAGCGATGCTTGGCCTCGGCTTCAGCGACCGTCAAACATTGACCGAGTACCGATAGTACTTGCGCGTTCTCTTCCTCCGCAGCCAGCTTGCCCATCCAGGGTTGAACTGTGGATAGAACCACCTGCAGGGGCACTGAGGCCAGCGCACTACGAGGACTGGTCATCGCACCACGAGCTGGCGCCGTCACGGGAGTTTCCGCGATCTGTTTTAGTGCGGCCTGTTGCCATCGCCCGAGCAATTCTGGCAATTCCGAATGGCGTTCCTCTTTAGCCACCAGAGCCATCGCGCTGGCCAGCTCCGCTGCCGTGGCCGCTTTGGCAATATGCTCATTGAGCAGTGCGGATGCCTCGTCTTTCTTGCCAGCCAGTCGTAGTTCTTCAAGCAGAGTTGATAAAGACCCACCATCTCCGCGGAATACTCCCGTTAGCGCAACGGCGGATGAGCCGACAACAACGAATGCTTGTCCGCTTGATGAATAGACGACATTGCTTCCATACATGGCTGACACATCGATATTACTATTTCCATCACTCAAGCGTTTGAAACTATCGCGCACCAGTTGAAGATCGTCCTCGCTGAGCGGACTCTTGTTCGATGATGGCGAGTTTGGTTGACCACGCCCCGATTGATCAATTTCCGCACCGCGCATGTTCAGCGAAGTCAAGAAGAACTGCAGTTCTTCCTTTCCACCAGACTTAGCCAGTCGTCGAGCAACATCGAAAACTGCTTTAAAATCGTTCTTGAGCTGGGCAACGTACAACCAATCGTAGATCGACTCCTGTGTGGCGTTGGATTGTTCCGCTTTTTCTCGCACCGTAGTCACTATCGATTTAGTGGTTGATTTTTCGGCCGAGCCTGCCGGCGCTTTAGGCGCATTGTCGGTGGTGCCGGTCTTAGAGCCTGCCGCAATATCTTTGCCAATTTTTGTCGATTCACTCGCATCATCCTCAAACCGCAACAGCCAGCCATAGGCGGCCATCCGAGCCACTCCAAAGGATTCCGGCATCCAAACCGGCGGCGTTTGACCGCTTGCAAAAAAAACGTTGTCATTCGTCATGCCCGTGGCCCGTTGAACTTGCGATGCCATACTACGCATCGCTAGCGGCGACTGCTTTTGCGGCACCGGTGTCGTGATGCCGCGCAGGTTTTCCGATTTGGCTTTCGCTTGCGATTGTTTCAGCAGTTCGGCCGCCGATCGACCGAGTGAATCGAACGGCAGGTTCAATGCAAGAATTCGTTGAAAACGATTTATCGCTTCATCAGATTTTTCCAGCGAAGCCCAAGCAACTCCTTCGCGATACAACAACTCCCAATCGTCACGATTCTGAGCCAAAAGCGGTTCCAAAACACCAATCGCAGATTCAAAATTGCTTTGCGTGATCAGCGAATCCAGCGATTTCACTTGACGTACCGGATCTTCTTCACGCTGAGTCAATTTGACGAAAATTTCGCGAGCTTCATCGATCTGTCCGTGGCTCATCAACATGCCAGCCAGCGGAAATTCTGTCTCGTGTCCTGGTGCGATGGCTACCAATTGGCGCTGATAACCAACGGCAGCATCCAGATCGGCTCCCGCCTGGCACAGTTTAGCTAGTTGGTTTAATAAGTTTGTATCGCGAGTGTCTTGGCTGAGTAGGCTCTCGAGTTCCTGACGTGCACTCGCGATATCGCCAGCGGTCTGCCATGCTTGAGCCAAACAAATCGTGGCTACACGGCGTTTTTCTTCTTCTTTGCGGTCACGCTCGAATCGATCAATCAGTTTGTCGAACTGATTGATCTGCTGGAACATTGGCGTGATCTTCATCGTCAACAGAACTTTGTCGTCGACTTCTTCGGACTTGTCGAAGGCTCGCCAATACAACTCAATGGCCTCTTCTGTTCGCAACTGTTCGGACAAGGCGTTTCCAAGTGCCATGATCAAATGCGCATCGTTGGGGTTAATTCGGACAGCTTTGCGCAGTGCATCCAAACCTTCGTCTGTCTTACCCAAGCGAAAACAGGTTTGAGCATAGAACTCGTAATTCTCGGTCTTGCCCGGAGCGGAGGCGATTAATTCTTGAGCGGCTTGCAGGGCTTCGGCGGTTCGTCCCAATTGAGCTTCCAACCGCGAAACGTTCATTAGGTGGTCGCCTCGCGAACGGCGATCCAAATCGGCGAGCGTGCGATTCATCTGTGCGGAGCGGCCAAAATCACCAGACGTTTCTGCGATTCGTGCGGCCACAGTCATAGCGGGAATGGATTTGGAATCCAGTTCAATAGCCTTGTCAATCGCCTCGGTCGCCTCTGGCCACTTGCGTTCGGCTTCCAAATATCGCGCTGCCAAATACCATTGGGCAGAGTTCGCGTCTGGCTTGGTTCGCAGTTGCTTGACCAGTGCTTGAACAGTCGCCTCCAGCCGTTGACTAACCTGCAGCACTTCGATCCGTTGCTGAATCACGGCTGCTCGTTCATCGTCGTTAGCAGCCAAAACATCGGCAGCTTCGACGTAATTCATGGCCTGGTCGTATTGGTTGGCTTTGGCGTGATACTCCGATGCACGTATTTGTAGACTAAAGTCCTTGGGGTCCAGCTTAACCGCCTCTTTTATTTCGAGCACCGCATTTTCGGGAAATCCAAAACTGTTGTAGATCTCTGCCAGCCGTGTAATATTGACCGCGTTTCGGCGTTCGGTTTCGGCAATGCCCTTCCAGACTGCCAACGCTTCGTCGGATCGCTTTTGAATGTGCAAGAATTCACCCAAGTACTCGCGATATTGCGGATCGCCAGGAGCCAACTCAACTGCCTTGCGATAAAGTTGCTCGGCTTCGTCGTTCATTTTGTTCTGTCGGTACAGGTCCGCTACTTGCGAGACTGTAAGAGCATCTTTGGGTCGAGTTGCAATAATTTGATTCCAAATGCTGACGGCCTGCTGCTTGCGATCAGCTTCAGCAACTTCTCTATTTCGCAAAACCAACTTGCCCCAGTCGCGCAGAAAATCCGGATTGCCGGGTGCCGCTAGGTTCAATTGTTCGTATTGCTTGATCGCTTCTGGAATTCGTTGGTCGTTGACCAGTTGATCGATAAACGCTTTACGAAGATCGGTTCGCGATGGTGCCAGTTTGAGAGCCTTCTCCATCCATTGTGAGGCTTCTGGAACGCGGGCCGATGTAGCCAGAAAACGAGCCAATCGCGTCATGCTTTCCAGGTCGACGGGATGAGTTTCCAACCAGCGTTGATAGTACTTTACTAAACTGTCTTGATCGCTGGCCCGCAAAAACACATCTTCAATACGTCGACGCACATCGCGGTACAACCAACTAGTTGGGTTCAGATCCGTCAAGACGCTTTCCAGTAACTTGATCCCTTCATCCTTTCGCCCGGTCTTGATAATCAGTCCAGCGGCGGCCATCTGATAGATGACTTTTCGATAGTCGTCGCGCTCCAATTGCGCAAGTTTTTGATAGCGCTCGAGAGCGAGTGCCGATTGTCCTTCTTCGGCGAGAGTTATGGCGACTTGCTCAAGCACTCTCGGATCGTTGGGGAATAAAGCCTCCAAGCGTTGCCAGACCTGCAGAGCTTCGTCGGTTCGCTGTGCGCGCTGATGAACGCGGCCGAGCGTCTGAAAAATCTCTAGCAAATCGGCTCGTGGTGGCTTGCGACTGATCGCCCGCTCGAACGAAGCGATCGCCTCTTGGGATTGGCCGATGCGCAATTGGGCTTGCCCCAAGTAGAAACTGGCCAAAGCATCTTGAGGGCGCAGTTTGTCGGCTTTCGTTAACGCTTCAACAGACAACGCGTCACCGCCTCGCTGCGCTTCAAACATTCCTAACAACATCCACGCCGCCCCGTCGTCAGGATTTTTCGCGGCTCGATCGTGTAATGAACGCAAGAATTTGTCCAAGGATCCAAACTCGACATGGTGGCCGTAGACTCGATCCAAAGCGGTCCCATACCGCGGATTTTTTTCGAGTACCGACAGAAATCGCTCGGCATTTTTTATTTGTTGCAATTCTTCAGCCGCCGCATCGGTCTCTTGTGCGAGGAGCGGGGTTTGAGAAACCGGCGGAAGGGTCATCGAGACAAGCGATGCCGCCAGTAATAGAATCCAGCCCAACTCCGTGGATTGAATGAACGCAGACGGACATGACTTCTTCATACGAGCCTCCGCTAGGTTGGTTGCGACAATTCGGTTGCGACCACTCGTTCAGATATCCCGTTCGGCCTAAATCGAAAAGATAGGCGCCTGCGGGACGAAATTATGGTAACGTATTCCAAACTGTGGGGCTACTATGAAGCGGCTAGAATTTTGGTGGTGACGTTTAAGACGGTAGCGCATGGATGACGCTGGCCTCCTGCAGAAAAAAGGGCTGATTAGGAATTCCAAAAATCTCGAAGGGACAAAGCCAATAGGCTGCCGTTCGCTATCTGTTCAACAACTAATGATGGGAGTCGTCGAATGAATGTAGATGATGGCCTCAAGCAGCAACTCGATAGCTTTCGTAGAGATTTCGAGAACATTCGAGCGGAAATTTCCAAAGTCATTGTTGGCCAGCGTGACATACTGGACGACATGCTGATCTCGTTGATCGCTGGTGGACATGTCTTGCTGGAAGGTGTCCCTGGACTTGGCAAGACCCTGACCGTACGCACGTTGGCCGAAACGCTGCACTTGCTGTTTCACCGCATCCAGTTTACTCCCGATCTGATGCCAGCCGACTTGATCGGAACCCAGGTTATCGCAGAAGCGGATGGAGGGCGAAAAGTTTTCGAATTCCAACGCGGCCCAATTTTCGCCAACGTCTTACTCGCCGACGAAATCAATCGAGCGACGCCGAAAACTCAGTCCGCGTTGCTGGAAGCCATGCAAGAGCATTCGGTCACGGTCGCTGGCGTAACACATCGATTGTCCGAACCATTTTTCGTCATGGCCACGCAAAACCCGCTCGAGATGGAAGGGACGTATCCGCTCCCGGAAGCACAGCTTGACCGGTTCTTTTGCAAATTGCGTGTCAAGTATCCAACCGTCCAAGACCTGGAGACGATACTCGATCGGACCACCGAGTCACTCAAACCACAGGCCGAGCCAGTAATGACCGGCGACCGCATTCAACAAATGTCCGCCCTAGCTCGGTTGATCCCAATTTCCGCCGACGTTCGCCGCTATGGGATTGCTGTAGTCGTGGCAACTCATCCTGACCACGAATTGGCCGCTGCGCCGACGAAAAAGTATGTTCGTTATGGCGCCAGTCCGCGCGGCCTGCAAGCGCTGATTCTGGGAGCCAAAATTCGAGCCATTTTGGATAACCGTTATCACGTAGCTCGTGAAGATCTGCGAATGATGGCAACTCCCGTTTTGCGCCATCGTTTGATCTTGAACTTTGAAGGTCAAGCCGAAGGCATCAGCGCCGACGACGTCATCAGTAAGATCATGTCCAGCATCCCCGAAAACGCACTCGCGGCTGCATAGATAATGCTCTCAGCAATATGGCAAAACCGATTTAAGGTGCCCGATCAAATAGCAAATAGCAAATCTGATATTTGAAATCTGATATTTGAAGTCTCAAGTCTCTAGCCTCTAGCCTCACCCCTCAAGCCTCACTCCATGTTGTTTCCGGCTGACTTTTTGACGCGCCTTGAATACCTTTCGATTATGTCGAAACGCGTGTTCCGTGGAACGTTGTTGGCCCAGCGACGTACGACACAGATGGGTTCGGGAATCGAATTCTCCGATCACCGCGAGTATACACACGGCGACGATCTGCGATATTTGGACTGGAATATTTACGCACGCCATGGCGATCTGTTACTCAAACGATTCCAAGAAGAACAGGATCTGCACGTTTACTTGATGCTGGATTGTTCCCGCAGCATGGCCTTCGGACAGCCAGCGAAGTTTGATTTAGCTCGGCATCTGACCGCCGCACTTGCCTACATTGCGCTGGCAGATCTTGATCGCATCGCTGTCGTGGCCTACGCCGACGGAATCGTCGCTGAGTTTCCAGTGACCCGCGGCAAGGCTCGCATACTTCCTTTGATGCGATTTCTCGAAAGTCTGCAGACGACTGGCCAAGACACGCATTTGGGAAAAGCGGTCGGAGGAATATTGCATCGCGGAACTCGATCAGGCTTGGCGGTAGTGATCAGCGACCTGTTTGATGAGCACGGCTTTCGAACTGGACTGGACCAACTCCGCTATCGCCGCTTCGATGCTCATGTGCTGCAACTGCATGACCCAAAGGAAGCCGATCCCAATATGCTAGGCGATGTCGAGTTAGAAGACGTCGAGACCGAGTCGGTCCGCATGGTCACTGTTACCGAAAAGAATATGCGAACCTACAAACAACTGTTTCAACAACATCAACAATCCGTGCGTGAATACTGTTCCAACTACGGACTGGGCTGTACGCAGTCACCGTCCATCGTTGCGTTCGATGAATTAGTAATGAGTATGATGCGAGCGTCCGCCGTCGCGAGATAAGCATCGGGCGAACAATGAGTGTCGCCTTTCGCTCCGCGAAAGTAGCGTTACATCATTCTTTCGCGGAGCGAAAGACGACAATAAAAAACCTGTCGATGCTAAGTAACCATCCACTTTGGACTGAAGTTGCCCATGTCATTCGCCGTACCAGCCGCATTGTTCCTGACTGCCGTTGCGCTGCCAATCATTGGGCTGTACATTCTGAAGGTGCGGCTACGGCGAGTTAAGGTGTCGACCAATCTCTTTTGGAAGCAAGTTTACGAAGAGAAACCGCCGCGATCGCTCTGGCAGAATCTGCGCCATTTGCTCTCGTTGTTGGCTCAGTTGCTATTGCTCTTGTTGCTCGTTTCCGCGATCGCCGATCCATACTTTTTCTGGCAAGCGCTGCAAGCTCGTCGGATTGTAGCGGTGATTGATATCTCGGCCAGCATGAAAGCTCAGGATGTCAGTCCATCTCGATTCGAAGCGGCTCGAACTGCCGTGCATCGCGTACTCGACGGTCTCCGATTTCGTGATGAAATGGCCATTGTATCTGCCGGTGGACGACCCGAAGTTATCTTGGGGATGGCCAGCCATGTACCGACTCTCCGTCGAGCCATTGACGGAATCGAACCTGTTGATACAAGTGCTTCGCTGGACGCCGCCATCGAGTTGGCAACACAATTGATCGGCGATCACCCGCATGGCCAAATCATCGTGTTCAGCGACGGGTGTGCCCAACGACCAAGCGACGTCGTGACTACAACGCAACTTGCCGGCACAGAACATTCGACGGAAGTCGCCCAGAAATCAGCGGTTGATCCCGGCGCAATTGCGAATTCAAAGCCAAAACAAATCAAACCCCAAGTCATCCATAAAACCTTTGCAACGACAGCTCCCAACGTCGGTATCACTCAATTTCAAGCTCGCCGCAGCTTAGTTGACCCACTCGGATATGAGATCTTAGTGACCGTCCGAAACGCGTCAAAAAATAAAGTAAGCGGACGTTTGGAGTTGGAACTCGACGAGATACCTGTCGATATCATCCCGATCAATCTTAAGCCCGAGGAAGTCTGGACGCGGTCGTTCGAAAAAACATCCTTGGAAGGCGGCGTACTCAAATCTGCGCTAACGCAACTCGCAATCGATGATGCGAATTTTACTCCAGGCCAAGATTCCGATGGCACAAAAACCAATCCTGCGGCGCCGACCACATCGAGCGCAATTTCCTTGAACGTTTTACCAACCGACGATGTTGCCTTTGCAATCGTACCAGCCAGGAAAGTTCAAAATGTGCTGATTGTTACTCCTGGAAATCTTTTCTTGCGCAAGGTCTTCGAGGCGAACCCCTTAGTCAATATCAGTACCAGCCAAGAAATTCCAAAGCAATGGCCCAAGGACACTATCGTTGTCTTGCATCGATTGATTCCTGAAATCTTGCCGATCGGTCCACTGTTAATAGTTGATCCAGAGACCAATTCCGATGTTTGGTCGCTGGGCGAGCTGATTGAGAATCCAATTGTTACCGAGCAGGATGATGAGTCACCTCTGATGACTCATATTCGATTGGACAACGTGCTCATGCCCGAAGCCAAAAAAATGGAGTTTAGTTTGCCTGTCAGCCAACTCGCAGCAACCGTCACGGGCGAGACGGTGTATGCGTCGGTCCAGCGCCCCAGCGGGCCATGTTTGGTGCTGAGTATCAACCTCGAAAAAAGTGACTTAGCGTTTCGCACTGCGTTTCCAATCTTGATCGCCAATGCACTTGGTTGGTTTGCCGGGCAGCCCAGCGAGCACCAGCCATCGCTTGCCGGCGGGCAAATTGCAGAATTCGATCCGAGCAACGCGAGAATATATCTAGAGTCCCAAACTGAATCGTCGGTTGGTGACAATACGTCTGAAAGTCCAAGCGGCGTTGGCCGGGCAACCGACAGCCAAACCAAACCCCCAACCCAGGCCAGTTATCGACACTTCGTAAAATCGCCCACCGGAAAGCAAATCCCGTTGATGAGCCGACAAATCGGGCCAATGTCGGAAGTTGGGATTTGGGAAGTGCAGCAGCAAGCAAGCGACGCTTTGAAAGATCGACAGTCCCGCACAACAGATTCCGCTGAAGCGGCGGGAACAGTTGTTGAGCGATTCGCGATTAACTTGGCGAACGCCAATGAGTCCGATTTGAGACCTAGCGACCAGTTCGCTCGCTCAAGCGACAGCAGTATTTCGAGCAATTGGTTGAGTCGTCCGCTGTGGTATTACCTGATCGTTTGTGCCAGTTTTTTTTGCACAGCCGAGTGGTACCTCTATCAACGGCGATTTATTTCATGATCGAGCGCTAACGCCATGATTCCATTCGAGTTCACGCGTCCTTGGATTTTGCTGGCGATCGTGCCCTTGGCAACGATCATCGTTTGGTACTTTGCACGCAGCCTCAGTGATTTTCCTAAGCCGCAACGCATATTCTCGATGCTGACGAGGATGGCCATTTTGCTGCTCTTAGTTTTGTCACTCGCTGGTCTGACTTGGTTGCAAGAGACCGATCAACAATGTGTAATTTTCCTGCAGGACAAAAGCCTGAGCGTGGGAAGAGATGGTAACGAGAAATCGAACGCAATTCTTAAACAGGCCATAGAATCCAAAGGTCAAAACAAAGCCGTTTTGCTACCGTTTGCAGCCAAAGCCGATACCGCTGGCGAGTTAACTGTTGATTCGCTTCAGGCCAGCGCCACAGAGCCATTCGGCAAACATTCGAACGGTTCCAGCGAAACAACGCTCGGTCCGCCGTTAACTTCAAAGCCTCCCGACAACTCGGCTGCACCCACGAATATTACCGCCTCAACGACAAATGACATCCAGCGCAATCTGCCCGATGGGACCAATCTCGCCGCGGCCATCGAAGCAGCCGCTGGTTATATGCCACCTGGGTTCGTTCCTAAAATCGTATTGCTGACCGACGGCAATCAGACGACCGGCGACTTAATTGCTGCGGCTGTGCAAAGCCGAATTCCGGTCTCGACGGTGCCCTTGCCGACGCTGTCCGATCCCGAGGTTCAAGTGGCTGAAGTCAACGTGCCGGCAGAGGTTCGCGAGGGAGAACCGTTTTTCGTCGAGGTGATCGTACAGTCGAATCACGACGACCAGGGACTGATCGAAGTTTTTCGCGGTGACCACAAAGTGATCAGCGAAACCAAGAGCCTGAAAGCTGGTGCCAACGAATTTCGCTTTCAACAGTCGATAGAACGCGATCGATTGGCAGCTTACAGCGTTCGCATCTCTGAACTCAAACAGGATACTCTGCTGGATAATAATAGCGAAGCTGGAATGGTCTACGCTTCCGGCAAACCGCGTGTGTTGATCATTGAAAGCGATCCTAGTCTCATTCGCGAACTCGCCTACGCCTTGGAAGACGAAGGCATACAAGTTGACGTTCGTCCTCCCCAGGGAATGCCGGAAACGTTGGCCGATCTCCAAAATTATGAGTGTTTGATGCTCTCCAATGTTCCCGCAACTTCCCTCACTCAGCAGCAGATGCAGACCGCGCGGACGTGGGTTCAAGACTTGGGTGGAGGGTTTATCATGCTCGGTGGCGAGCTATCCTTCGGCTTGGGTGGCTACTACAAAAGCGCGCTTGAAGAGGTGCTGCCTGTTCGCAGTGACTTTGAGAAGGAAAAGGAAAAACCATCGCTGGGAATGGTGCTAGTAATCGACAAGTCAGGGTCGATGCAGGGCGATCCGATCGAGATGGCCAAATCAGCCGCGCGCTCCGCTGTTGAATTGTTGGGTCGTCGCGACCAAGTCGCCGTCCTAGCATTCGATGGAGACACGTACGTCGTCAGCGAAATGCAAAGCGCCAGCAATGCTCCCAAGATCAGCGACGAGATCGCGCGCATCGAATCATCGGGCGGCACAAACATGTTTCCAGCTATGGAAATGTCCTATGAAATACTCATGACTGCGTCGGCCAAGCTGAAGCACGTGATCTTGCTCACCGATGGCGTTTCAACCTCCGGTGATTTTGAGGGCATGGCTCAAACCATGGCGTCGGCGAAAATCACGGTCTCGACAGTGGCTGCAGGAAGCGGAGCAGACACGCAGTTATTGGAACAAATCGCGCGCGTTGGAAAAGGCCGATACTACTACACCGACGATCCTTCCCAAGTGCCGCAGATCTTCGCCAAGGAAACAATCACTGCCAGTAAATCCGCGATCGACGAACAGCCGTTTGTTCCCGTTGTGATTCGGGCCACTCATGCACTGGCGGAGCTTGACATGGGCACAGCCCCGTTTCTATTAGGCTATGTCGTGACTCGCCCCAAACCAACTTCGGAAGTTATCCTCGCAACTGAAAAGGGAGATCCGCTCTTAGCGTGGTGGCGATATGGACTCGGGATGACCGCAGCGTTTACATCCGACGCCAAATCGCGGTGGGCGGCGGAATGGATGACTTGGCCTGGTTATGGCAAATTCTGGACGCAAGTCATTCGGCAGATCATGCGCAAAAGCGACACCCGAGGTATCCAAGTTCAAACGGCTCGAACCGGCGAGCAATCCGCTGTCACCGTCGATGCTGTCAACGAGGTTGGTCAATTCATAAATGAAGCTGATGTGGAATTGACCGTTATCGATCCTCGATTGCAAAGGCACGCACATTCCATGAAACAATCCGCCCCGGGGCGCTATACCCAATCCGTCGATTTGCCACAATCTGGACCTTATCACATGGAGATCGCAGTGAAGCAAAACGGGCAAGTGGTCTATCGTCAATCGCGCGGCATGGTACGCGGCTACAGCGACGAACTTCGCATTCGTCCGACCAATGAAGTTCTACTACGTGAGGTAGCCAGTGCCTCGGGAGGCCAATTCAATCCATCCGCAGTGGATTTATTTCACCCAACATTAGCCCGCGCAGACCGTCCAACACCATTATGGCCTTGGCTACTGACGGCCGCAACGCTACTGCTGATCGTTGACGTCGCCCTTCGCAGAGTTGATTTTTCCTTGCTACGTTTTTCCTAACACATTCGGACCGCAACAATCGATAAATTCGACGATGCCAGCACAGTTGCAACGAAGATTCTGCTTTCAGCCTCTTACTGCGACCCCAAGTCGCCGGCAGTAACTGTTTGGCAGGATTGATCTTGCAGAAACTGCGCGGCATGTCCTTAGTTAGCTGACGATATCGGCTCACAATACTTGGAAAGCATTTCTTGGCGGGTAAGCTGGCGAATATATGACTCTCGAAACATTCGCCTGTAATCGAAGTGCTGAGCGAATTTAACTGCCACAATTGTCGAAAACGGTACTAAGAAAAGAGAAAGTTACTGATTCTGTGCGGCAATCGGACTTGCGTAGTTTACGCAATTGAATAAGGTATCCATCTTCTGTGGAAATATTTCTCGTGCCCAAGCTGCGGACTAAGAACTGATTCGATCCAGTCGAACCGACAACTCAAACACATTAATTGTAATTTCCAAACAACTTGAGGGCGTAGCTCAGTCGGTAGAGCAACGGACTTTTAATCCGT
>SXGS01370825.1_pt1 | contig 20010 bp, 17 predicted proteins | sample 3174681 | NCBI WGS metagenome assembly SXGS01 (sample SAMN11356861, study PRJNA531348) | freshwater metagenome | isolation source: freshwater sample F1-80 | place: China: Fuxian Lake, Yuxi | collected 2017-12-25 | reverse complement strand
GGGGGATTGCTGCCCGGAAGATGCCGCGGAAAACGAGTTCGCCTTGGACCGGTATCTACGGCTCTTTTCGGTTTATCATGACCGGGACGAAACGAGATTCTGGATCATCACGGAAGCTGGTCGCCAAGTGACCACCATCCTGCTTCCCGAAGATTACTAGACCGACCTTCGGCCGGGGCCTGTAACCCCGGCTTTTGCACCCCTGATTTCTGTCCAAAACCCGCCACCCTTTCATCCGTCCGCCGCCAGCCTCCCCGGCATTCCTGACCGCTTCATCCCCCCCTGTTCCAGCTTTTATCCTCAAAACCCGTGTCTACGCGTTTTCGCGTGGCACACCATTTCCAAGCCCAATCAAAGCAGCCGCAAAGGGGCCAGGTACCGTGCCTTCCCCTGCTTCCAAACCGACCCGACCAAAGCCCCACACATTATGCACCTACGGTGCACGGATTCCCACGAAAGCCGTGCAACACGTTCAAAGAGAGTTCGTTAGGACGTTTACATTTTGTTTACAAAACGCGTTTGCGTAACACCCTCCCGAAGACCCTCTCGTTACTTTTGCAGAGCGCCCATTTCGGCCAAAACCGGACCGAGTTCGATGAGCAGTTGTTGCACTTCCATCACCATTTCCCGGTCGTTGTTGTCCTTTGTCCAGCCTTTCGGATGGTTCAACTTGAAGCGCCAGCGGGGGCGGTCCTTGTCGTCCGTGGTGTAGGCGATATCGGCCAACCGTTGCAGTCCGGCCTGGGTCGGAGCGAGGGCGCCAGATTGGACGATTGCCGTGTAAGAGAGGGGAGCCTTTTCGTAGGAAGAACCGCCGAACTGGAGGTAGCCAGGGGTGGTGAATGGAGCCAGCTTGACCGCCACCTTGGGGTCTTTGGCTTTCGCCCGGAGTTGCACCTTCTGGGCCTCGTCGGTCGCTTGATTCACCGCCACCTTGACCTTGCTTTCCTGGACCTTTAGATCCGCCTCCCGCAAGCGTTGCTCCTGCTCCAATTTGGCCGCCTTGGCGTTGGCCTCATCCAGAATGCGGGCCGCCGCCCGCTTCGCCTCATTGATGATCTCATTGGACTCGACCGCCGCCACCGTGGTGGTCGCTAGCGTCTTGGCCTCCTCCGTCTTGGCGGTAATCACCCGTTGGCGGGCGGCAACTTCATTCTGAGCGAGGTTCGCGATGGCTGCTTCGAGCGTGACCGACTTTCCAGCCGCATCCTGGGGTGGAATCTTGATCTTGGCTTCCTCCGCCAAGGTCGCGATGAGCGAGCGAGCCCGCTGGACCTTGCTTGCTTCCTGATTGGCCCAAATCATGTCCGCCTGGGCGGTGCCGACAAACGATGCGTCAGGCTCAAAACTGGTTCCCGCCGCCGCGACGAGCTGACTCTCCAGGCGGCGCACCCCCTCCAGCTTTGAAATCACGAGCGCCTTCTGCGGCAATTCCCGAAGGTCCACCTCGTAGAGTCGTCTGGCCAGGATGACGAGGTCAGGGTGCTTGGCTACTTGCCGCCCGGCATCGCTTGTGCGGAGTGCGGCGGCATCTTTCTCAAACTCCTGGAGGTTCTGCAACAGCACGGCGCAGGCGTTGGTCGCGATTCGGACTTGGGCCAGCGAATCGGTCTGGCGAGTGCGGGCGATGGCCAGTTTGCCCTGCTCCACAGCTTTCTGGCGGTCAATCTCCGCCTTGCCCTTTTCCAACTCCAATGCCTGCTTTTGCTTTTCGAGCCGAGTCTTGTCGCTGGTGGTTCGGTGCAAGACGAACGCCAAAACGGCGATGGAGGTAACGGCCAAAACCAGGAGCGTCGTGAACGCGGCCCAAATTGGAACGTCTCGCCGTTTTGGTTCATTTGATCTTGGTTCCAAGGATTGCGTAGACATGGTTTTGGTTGATTAGTTGTCGGGTTTTGAATTGGGTCGTGGTAAAGATTTCGTTCGGTCGGTTTTGGATTCTAAGTCGAGCGCCATCGCTCTTTTCGGGATGTCAAAGGCGGTTCGGGTTTTTGTTCGGATTCTTGTTTTGGCTTGGAGCCTCCCGATTTTTTCTTCCTCGGTTTGGTTGGGCAGAATCGGGCTGTTTCCGTGGAGTCCCACGGTTCCAAGGTTTGGTCGGCCTCGTCGTCACGCGGCTGAAGCGTGTCAATCTCCTTGTCCCCCGGCTGGGGCTTCATCCGCCAGCTATCGACCTCGTCGAAGAAGCGCCGTGTGATGAGCGTCCTGCCCAGCCACGGAATGTCGCTGACGGCGACGAAGGGACAGCCCGGTCCTGTAAAGGGAAGGTCCATGAAGAAGGAGGCCAGAAAGACGGAGCGCTCAACCGTTTGGTATTGGACCGAAGCGGTTCTTCCGGTCGAACTCCAGCTTTCGGAATGCACAGATTCCGTGCGGCGATATTTTCCAAAAAAACGCTCGATCCACTCCGCCGTTTTGGGTCCCCCCGCCCGGAAGAATGTCTTGCTGGAGCACTGCTCCAAAAGGTCATTCGCGCCGGTTTCCGCATAGAGTTGAGTCAATCGATCCAGCCCCTGAATTCCGAGCAAAACGGACGCCCCCTTGGAACGTCCGCGATTCACAAGCTCATGGATTGACTCCACCTGTTCCATGGCGGGAAATTCGTCCAGCACAAACCAATGCTTGGGCAGCCTCACCTCCGGACCTCGCAGGATTTGCTTGGAAAGGGATTTTAAGATCATGGTGTTGATCGGCCATAGGCTCTCGCGAAGCACCGGGTCGTTTCCAAGAATCAGCACTCCCGGACGTTCGAGAAACTTGGAGATGGAGAAAGACTTCCGCTTCGGGGCGGTGTGCCAAAGCGCGGCCACCTGTTCAAGATGTCCGAGTTTGGTGGCAAGTGTTGAGACAACCCCCGACGAATGTTGCTTGTCGGAGAGGACGGCGGCCGCGAGTTCCTTGGCTCGGGGATGGATGGCGGTAATCGCGGTGATCCGCTCCCGAGAGCTGAGTGCGCAAAGTAGGTCTCGCAAATCCCAACCGGTCCCAGCGATTCGGTTGAGCGCCAGTATGGCCGCATAAACAAGCTGGCGGGAAGCCGTCCAAAAGAATGGGGCCGTGCTCTGTCTTTCCTCCGGCACCAGGAGCGCCGCGAAATGCTGGGCCATCAACGGCGACTTCACCGCCTCGGCAATGGACCAGGTCGCCGACCGTTTGTCGTATGGGTTGATGAGCCAGATGTTGTTCTTCTCATTGTCCTCTTCGAGCGCGAGACCCCAAGTCGCGAGCTTCGGGATGATGTCACACTTGGCGTCAAAAATAATGAGTTGCTCCGGGTTGGCCCGGTCCTGTCTGAAGCGATGCCTGATGGACTGAAGAAACAGGTCAATCGTGGTCGTCTTGCCCGTGCCGATGGCGCCGCAAACCAGAAAATGCTTCACCGCTTCCGTGATCGGAGTGTTGCGCATGGCCCAAAACACCATCTCCTCGTTGAAAAACCGCGCGCACGGACTGAACTGGACGGATTGAACGGTTTCCGCATCCGGAGGTTTATCGCTGGTGAAATACTCCCAAAAAGACGATGCCTTCCCGTCTTCCTCGCCTTCGTTCGTGTCCGTAAAGTAATCCCAGATCGAGGCCATGGGCGCTTAATCCATTCCGACACTCCGGCCCTGGGAGTCTGTTGGCTCGAATGGCTTTTGCGTCGTGTTGGGCGGAACGAAAATGTTGGAGATGATTGAAGACATCGGCCACAGGAATCTCCAGAACACCCAGGCGGCCAGCCACGTCACAAAGAAAAGCACGCCCAGCATGACCGAACGCGCCCACCAGGACGACAGATACATTTGCAGGAGGAATAGGGCGGTCAGATAATTGAACACCATGCCAAGCTTCACGATCCGGGAAGTGCGGCGGGCAATGGCGATGAACGTTCGTTGAGGTATCAACCAAAGGGAAAGCAGGAGGAACACCGAGAGGTAGATCACCGAGAGCATCGCGTGCAACACCCAACCGGAAGCGAAGCGCGTCTCCAGCAACCCGAGGGTCGTCCAGAAAACAAGCGCCGACGCCAGCAGGTAAAACCATTGGAACGCCTTCTTCTTGGATTTGGTGGGCGCAACCATCTCCTTCACGCGTTCGCGGTGGGGGCCAATCGTTCCCTCCACCACCTCTTCAACGGTGAGGGTGCTGCCGCAACCGGGGCAGTCCGACCGGAAGGCCGGAATGAATGCCGAACATTTCGGGTTCCGACATTTGATGGCGAGTCGGTCGGTGAAAAAGCTGAGGAACGATCTTGAAAAGTGCCTAAAAAGCCCGCCGACCGTCATCTGCAACCCGCACTTCGAGCAGGCAGAATCCATCAAACTGACTCCTGGACAGTCCTGCCGTTGGCAGACGCATTTCATTATTATTCAATGAGATAGACTCATGGATTTCATCGCGCTCCACGCGCTTGCTTTTTTCTTGACCGGTTTGGACGAGTGTGGGGTTTTCCATCCTAAACTCAAGCGCGGAAGTTTGAACTGGCGGTCCGGGCTTCAGAGGGGGACATCCGGGAAGGAACCATTCATGCCGAACGCGAAGTTCCGCGAGTAGGGGCAGGCTTGCCCGCTGAGTGGCCGAAGGGGACGTTCTCGGCAACCTTCCCATTTGGTGGGAGCCAATCGGTCGACTTGAGTCTTGGGGCGTGCTGCCACCGCCGTCATCGCCCCATCAATGAGAATGCCCCATCCCGTGCGACTTGTTTTGCTTACTTTCTTCCGTCTTTTTTGATTTGCGCGGCTCCGTCGATTTGAGGCCCAGGCTCAAGCGCGGCATGGTGATCTTTTGTCCAGGACTCCAGGCCGGAGTGTTGGGAAAAACCTGTTGCCGCTGGAACCGAAGCTCCGCAAAGAGAAAACTTTTCTTCCAAAGGACCTTGGGTTGCGGACGCTCGTGGGGCGCGACACTGTCGAACAGCTTGATCTTCCAAGGGACGATTCGAATCGCTGGGATCTCCAGCTTCGAGGCGGGATTCCAACCCGGCGCCTTGCGTTGGAGGCGCTTCCTTTGAATACGAAGCTCGACGATGCCGAGGTTTAGTTTCCAGAGAATGGTCCCCCAGCGGCGGTGCTTGAGCACGCAGCGATTCTTCGAGAGCTGCTTGAATGTTTTTGGCTTGGGTTTCCGGGAATGATCCCGACTCCATGAAGTGGACCCGGCATCCGATTCCTTGGACGTGGATTGGCCCTGGTGGCCGCCGGGGCCTTCAGAATTGCGACTCTCGTTCTGCCCGCGAGCCTCCTCTTTGGAGCGGTTGTGGGTTGGCCCTTGCTGAGCCTGAGCTCCGGGACCCTCGTAATGCTTCCGTGCCCCCGGTTCGATGAGCCGACTCATGGTTTCCAGAACCTTCTTGTCCCGGCTCAGTTTTCTGGCTTGTTCAGGTCCCCAGCCGAGAGAGGTGCCGATTCGCTGCCATTCCTTAAATAGCTCTTCACGCTCGACGTGCCGCTTCTTGGGGCGTGTCTCCATCGCGGCCAGATTTGCGCCTGCGGGCCCCTCCAATCCGTGGGCCTTCATGTATTCGAGGATTTCAGCACGGCGCTTGGAGAAAAAGTCGCACACCTCTTTTGGCACATCTTTTATTCGGAACGATTGCCCTTCCGTTTCCAGTTTCAGGCCAAGCTCCATCCGCAATCCCAAGGCGAGATGCGTCTGATAGATCATGTCCGCTTGCTTTCTCAGCTCGAAGAACTCGTGATTGTGGAGCGCGCCGGTGGTTCCGTCGCTTCGGATTCCAACATTCAGAACCACCATGTGAGTGTGGAGCTGCATATCCATTGCCCTCGAAGTGCCGTGCGTGAAGCAGGCAATCACCAGCGCCACCGGTTCCACTTTCGCTCCACCTTTCCCGCGACGGGTAAAGGCCGCATTCTCCTGGAAGAAATCTGCGACCGCCTGTACGGCTTCATCATGGGTTCGCTCGATGACAGCACGTTCCTCCGGCGCCGCCATGGCCCAGAGGACGCTGACGCTCTTGTCTGGACTTGGGACAAAATCGAGTCCCTTCTGCCGGTCTGGACTTCCGGCGTTTTGAACCAGTTTGGTTTTCCCATCCGGGGAAAAGCCATCGAACAGATTCTGAAGTTGTTCGCCCTTGACCGGCCCGCCGAGCCCCAATAATTCAGCTCCTTTGCCCGCCCAATATCCCGCTTGTTCGTACCGGTTCGCGTAGTAGTCGCTTTGGGTCATGTCCAGATAATACTGGCACTGCTGGGAGTCCTTGATTGGTGGGGAACAGGAAATCATGGCTGTGCTTCAGGTGTGCAATCATTCAGCCCGGATGTTGTGCTCCGCCCATTTGTGGGCCTCCTCCCTGCTGATCTTCCCCGCCGATGCGAGCAGCACCTCGGCCATCAACGCGTGGTCGCGGCGCGTTTCGCGGATCTCGTCCATAAACTCGCGAAGAATGGGAACAATGGAGGTTTTGGCGTCGTCGTCTCGCAGACCGGCGATAACATACTGCTGCACAAGATCACCCATCGTCGTGTTCAGTTTCTCGGCGCGGGCCTCCAACTCCTGGCGGTCCCTCTCGTCCAAGCGACACGTGGTAGGCTTCGTTTTGGATTTAGACTTCACATAGTGGCAGTCGCGAAAGCTCTTCAGTTCGAACACAAATTCCTGTTCGACATTTCTTGTTCCTTTTCTGCCCGGCAGCCCGACTCGCGCAACCCGACAATCACGTAATATTCTACGAGATTGCTGACCGTCGTGTTTAACCTCTCAGCCCGGGCCTCCAGCTCCCGGCGGTCTGGCTCATCCAAGCGAAATGCGGTGGTTATCCTGTTGGATTTCGGTTTCACCTATTTGCAGTCGCGACAGCCCTGCATTTCGAACAGAAATTCTTGTGCGACTTTTCTCGTTCACTTTTGCCCGACCGCCCGACTGCAAATGCGTGACGACGACATCACGGGCAAAAATCGGTTACGCCGCGCTCCTCGCTTGGCGTGCCTCGCGGCCTCGCAAGGGATGGCCGCACGGCATGCCGTTTGCCGTCGGATTGGCGGCGGGAAGAATGCCGGGGCCTACGAGGGGAGACTGACCGCCATGGCACAGGACAAACAACTCGTCGATGTGAGGCTTGAGGAAGTGCTCGAAAAGCGCCGCCTCGATCAAGCCCTCAATGCAAAGGAGTTCGCTGTCCTGGCGGGCATTTCGTATTCAACTTCCCGCGAATGGTTTCGCGCGCCGGGATTCCCGGTTGTGCGAGGCGTCATCTTTTGGGGCGACTTCGTGGAGTGGCGACGGGCTCAAAATGGACTGAGCCAGAGAGGGCCGGACCAATCGCCACCGCCTCGTCCGGTTGAGCCACCGCTAAAGACCTTTGGGCTTCCTCCCAAAGCCGCTCGCATCCTATGCGAAGCGGATTAAGTTGAGCGCCGTTGGGTCCGCTTCCACCGCAGGTCACTCGCATACGCACTCACGGCCAAACCTGTTTTGTGTCACCAAAGATGTTCGGCACTTACATTTGGCTGATTTCACCTCACGACTTTTCGACCACAGTTGGTCCGGCCGCTGTCAGCCGCGCAGCTTGTCGACAAAACGAAAATGTCCGTCGACATAAACGAACGACCAGAGTCTGAATCCGTCTTTGTCCGGTTCCGTGCTGATCCTTACGCTGTAGAGGGGGGTCTTTTCTTTCATCGCCTTGAGCGCACTCTTTTGCAGGCCAGTAGCATTCTCGTCGTCCTCGGAGTCGACCCTAGTCGCTCTCACAACTGAGCGTCCTTCGTTGAGTTGTTTCTCAAAAATCTTCGGCAACTCAGTTTCAAGGGTCCCGGAGATTTTGTTGAAACTGGCCGATAGGGTCTTTCCCTTCTCGTCGCCGAATGTCTTCTTGAACCAGCTTTCCTGATCCGGCAGGACCATTGCTTTGACGAAGGCGACGGTCTTTTCCTTGTCGCCTGCCTTCACGGCGACGAGCGTGTCTTCAATCAACTTCTGAAGCCCAGCGGTCGAATCCGGGTAGGATGGATCGGCGGCAAAAGCCGCGCCTTGCGAAAATGCGAAGGCGAAGAACAGGACCAAAACCGCGAATGAGCATCCACGCGCTTTCATTGAATTGATCATACAAAACCTGTTGTCATCGGGCACCTGAAAACCAACCTCGTGGTTCATGAGCTGCCACGTTTTGGGACAACGGCTTTATAGCGTTTCCACATGTGGGATCAAAGGAATTCGGAATTCGGGAGAACAGCGCCGTGCGGGTTTGCTCCGAGTCTGAGTTGAACTCAGCCCACCGATGACACTTGGAGGCCGAAGCTCACATTCTTCAGCGTAAGATTCCCGGCAGCGGCAACGTGGAATTCGATGCGTTCAGACGTTCGCCCTTCCTGGAAATGAAACCTGACCGCGACGCGTTGCGCCGCTACAACATGCAGGCAGACGACCTCAATCACGCCATCGCCACGGCACGGGCGGGCGAGGAAGTCGGCTCGGTCATCGAAGGAAACAGGCGACTCCCCATCCTGGTGCACCTTCGCTTATGCCCATACTGCACTACTGCACAGCGCGCTTGGGAAATTGTTGGTCTGAGGGAGCAGATGGAGGCAAAGCAGCCTTTGCTTTGGCAATGAATTGGAACCGAACCGAGGCAAAAGCACCGAAAAACCGAGGGTTTTCGCCGTATCGAGCAAGCTGCCTTGCTTCAAGCAGTTTACTGCACTCTTACTGCACTGCTTCGTAAGTCGTTGATTATCAATGTAGCGGGTGAAGGGAATCGAACCCTAGTGGTTATTACCAATGCGGTTTCTTGGGGAAACCCAATGATTCAAGGTCGAAAGTGAAGCAAAACACCATCATTCCAAGGCACCGGATGGACTTCGAGCAGGCTCCTCGCCACTGGATACCATTCCCTGCCGCAAGATTGTTCGTGTCGAGGAAGCCTCAGGCGATTAGTGGCCGCATCTCGGGACATTCGCGCGGATCAAGACGGGCGTTTCCAACGCCTGAACCTCTTATTCCGGCAGCACGACCGTGCGGATCCTAGACGTAAATGTTCCGCTCGCGAACGTTGGCACACGCCGTCCGGCCGGCGAAAACTTCGCGAACATTAGCGTCAAGGGTTGAGCATCGCCGCCCAGCTTGAGCAACTCGTGGCTCGTTCGGTTGAGCACCCAATAATCCTCTCTGCTGTTCGGCGATGCGTACGCCCGACCTTATTCGTGCTGATGAAGATGAGCAGCTTCGACCGGTCCTTCGACCAAGTGTGTTCACCGATTCCAAACGGCGAGGATTCACCTGGCGGGACGCAGTCCGCCGAGGGGACCAGGATTGCCGTGGCGCCGGTCTTGGAATGGTGACGCGCCAGATCACGACTTCCTCGCACAGTGTGGGCTTGAATCAGGCGAGAGGCTTAATATGCTGAAGCTCGTGCGGAAGTCGAAGAACAACGCGGCGTGGCAGAACCTGCTAGCCATCGCAGGCGTGCTGAAGTTTCAGCCCCATCGCATCACCCATCTGCTGGATGAAAAGGGGCGGCATGATTTGAAGTTGCCGGAGGGCTTTCCGTTCGGGATCAGCTTGTTTCACTTTCGCGCGGGAAAGATCACTCAACGCCTCACCTGGCATCAGCGGCTGGAACTGCTGGTGCCACTGGACGGGCCGTTGAGCGAGCGGATGGGCGAGGCGGCGGTGGACTTGCAAGCGGGTGACGTGCTGGTGGTGGATCATCTCAAACCGCATCAGGTCGTCGATGTTCCGGGCCTCGACACCCGGGCGCTGGTCATCTCGTTCCTGCCGGAATGTGTCTTCACCGCTGGCGGGCCGCCGACGGATTACGCCTTTCTGATTCCCTTTCACCGCAAGGTTGAGGGTCGTCCGCACGTCCTGCGCGCCGGCTCGGAGAGGTCCGAGGACGCGCATGAGGCTTTGGCCCGTCTGTTGAGTTGTTTTTTCGGCCAGGGAAACCCCCATCGCGAGGCGAGCTGCAAAGCGTGGCTCCTGGTGTTGTTGAATGCCTTAATCCAGGAGTTTCGGGATTCCGCGCTCCAACGAGTCGACTTGTTGCAGCGGCAGAAGCAATCGGACCAGCTCAAGCCGCTGTTTGATCATGTGCGCGAACATTACGCCACCCGGGTTTCATTGGAGACCGCCGCCAGGATCTGTGGCATGAACAAGGCGCAGTTTGGACGCACATTCAAAAAGGCTGCGGGGATGACGCTGGGCAGCTACCTCTGCCAAGTCCGCATGACGCACGCCGTGGAGTTGCTGGAAGGAACGCGCGATACCATCGCGGACATTACGTTCCGGCTCGGGTTCAGCGACCAGAGTCATTTCGACCGCCGCTTTCGCCGGACCTTCGGACGCACTCCAAGCCAGCACAGGGCCGGGCTGTGGTGCAAAGGCACTGAGTGAATTTGTCCGGGGTATTGAAGACTTTTCAACTTCCTCTGTGTCCTCCTGATCTCTGTGCTGATCTCGGTGGTCCGCAGCGGATCTCAGCACCGAGTCTCGGAGGACACAGAGGTCGGGTGGTTTCGTTCTAGGAAACAGTCGATTCGTTCAATGCGCTCCGGGCGCGCTTGTGTAACGTTCGAGCATGGTCCATTCGCGCTGTTGTCGGTTCAATGTCGTCATCGCCACCCTGTTGTCATGGGCGGTCGCGGTGCTGCTCCAGCTACCGGCTTCCGCTGTGGAAGCCAATCGCATGAGCGAGGTAAGCTTTGAGTCCGCCAAGGACTACGCCGATCCCTTCAATCACGTCACGCTCGACGCCGTCTTCACTACGCCGGACGGCCGGCTGCTGCGCGTGCCGGCGTTCTGGGCGGGCGGAAAGACATGGCGTGTGCGGTATTCCTCACCGCAAATCGGCACACATCGTTATCGCACGGAATGCAGCGACGCGGCCAACGCCGCCCTGCACAGCGTCGCCGGCGAAGTCGTGGTCACGCCTTACACCGGCACCAATGCACTCTTCCGTCACGGGCCGATTCGCATAGCCGATGACCGCCGCCATTTCGCCTACGCCGACGGCACGCCGTTCTTCTGGCTCGGCGACACCTGGTGGATGGGGCTGGTGAAGCGGCTCGAGTGGCCGGGGGATTTTCAGCAGCTCACCGCCGACCGGCGCGACAAGGGTTTCAACGTCATCCAGATCGTCGCCGGCCTTTACCCAGACATGCCGGCGTTCGACGAGCGGGGCTTGGGCGACGCCGGTCAGCCGTGGGAAAAACTCTACGCGCGCATCCGTCCGGAATACTTCGACGCCGCCGACCGCCGCATCCAGCACCTCGTCGAGCAAGGACTGACGCCGTGCATCCTCGGTTGCTGGGGGTATCACCTGCCATGGCTCGGCACTGAGAGGATGAAGCAGCACTGGCGCTATCTCATCGCCCGGTGGGGCGCGCTGCCCGTCGTGTGGTGCGCGGCCGGTGAACAGGCGATGGCGTGGTATAATTCCGGCAGCAAGGAGGCCGAAACGCAGCAGCTCCGCCGCGAGTGGAACGAGGTCATCCGCTCCATGCGCGCCACCGATCCGTTCAAACGGCTAGTAACGACACATCCGCGCGGCAACGCGCGCGATGAAATCCTTGATCCCACACTGCTCGACTTCGAGATGCAACAGACCGGCCATGGGAGTCCCACCGAACAACACGCGTCCAAGGCGCTGGCGGCGTGGAATCGGCAACCGCTCGTGCCGGTCATTTCTGGTGAATCGCGTTACGAGGCGCTCGAGATCAAGCCGATGCTGCACGCGAAGGAAGCGCGCGAAGCCTTCTGGGCGCACCTGCTAAACAGCGGTTGCGCGGGCCACACCTACGGCGTCAACGGCGTTTGGCAGGTGAACCTCCCGAACCAGCGTTTCGGCAAATCACCGACCGGCAACGACTGGGGAGGCACGCCGTGGCGGGAAGCCATGAAGCTGCCCGGATCGACGCAGTTGGCCCACGCCAAGAAGTTCCTGCTCACGTTGCCGTGGCATCAACTCGCGCCCGCGACCAACCTCTTGACCGGCGCGACCTCCACTGCCATCACTGCGAATGGTCGTTGCGCGCTGGCCTTCGCCGCCAAGGGGCAGGCTGTCTCCGTGGACCTCGCCAAACTGAGCGGGCCGGTCACTGCGCGCTGGTTTGATCCGACGAGCGGTGAGTTGAAGGTCATCGAAGGGTCGGCGTTTCCAAACTTGGGCGCTCGCGGATTCACTCCACCCGGCAAGAACTCGGCGGGCGAGAGCGACTGGGTCTTGGTGCTGGAGGTGAAATGACCCACCCCATCTCTTTGGCCTCCCAATCACTGTGCTGAAATCTGTTCTACGGCCGCTGCGGCCTGGCCGTGCCCGGCAAGCTTTTCGTGCTCTGTTTGCCCGAAGGCGGCAGCACCGGAATCCTTTCGCTCGATGTGCCTCGCGCCTATCGCGTCTACGATCCGCGGACGGGTGTGGAAGTCGGCAAGGGCCGGTTGCCGGACGAGGCCCCGGCCCAATTCAACAGCGGCTCGTCGGCCGAGCGGCGCGTGGCGGTGGTTGGCCCGGAGTGAACTCGTTTTCGTCCTATTCTTGCACCGGATTTGTTCAAGCCATGCGCGGCGAGACGGGATAATCTTTCGCCCATGCATCAGGCTGTTGTTGCCCGTTACCGCATTGAGACCTGTCTCCCGCTTGAGCAGGTCGCCGAGACCATTGCTGGCGAGCAGTCGTCAGGGACGTTTCTCCCCGTGCCGGGTGAGACCGAGGAACTCAAAGCCCGCTCGCGCGCCAAGGTCACCAATATCACGTTGCTCGATACTGCGGACAAACCCAGCCTGCCGGGTGGTCGCAAGCCCAAGGGCGTCACGGGCTCGCTCAAGTTCCAGCGCGCTGAAATAACGCTGGAGTTTCCGTTCGCCAACCTTGGTGCCAACCTGCCCACCCTCGTCGCGACGGTGTGCGGCAACCTCTACGAGCTCTCTGACAACACTGGCTGCAAGCTGCTCGACCTCGAACTGCCGCCCGCCTTCGGCGAGAAATATCCCGGACCGCAATTCGGTGTCGTCGGCACGCGCAAGCTGGCGGGCGTCTACGATCGCCCCATCATCGGGACGATCGTGAAGCCGAGCGTCGGATTCACCCCGGAGCAAACCGCCGACCTCGTCCGCGAGCTCGGCGAGGCGGGCATCGATTTCATCAAGGACGACGAGCTTCAGGCTGACGGTCCGCATTGCCCGCTGAAGGATCGCGTCGCCGCCGTGATGCGGGTCATCAATGATTTTGCCGACAAGACCGGCAAGAAAGTGATGTTCGCCTTCAACATAACCGACGATCTCGACGCGATGCTTCGGCATCACGACACCGTGCTCGCGGCGGGTGGAACCTGCGTGATGGCGAGCCTGCATAGCGTCGGTCTGCCCGGCTTGCTAGAACTGCGCCGGCGGTGCGCGCTGCCGATACACGGCCATCGCAACGGTTGGGGGATGTACACCCGGCATCCGTTGCTCGGAGTCGAATATCCCGCATGGCAGAAGCTGTGGCGGCTTGTCGGCGTGGATCACCTGCACGTCAACGGCCTGCAAAACAAGTTCTGGGAGCCGGACGATTCCGTGGTGCGCAGCGTCCGCGCCTGCATGACGCCGATGTTCCGCGCCGATGACACCGTGATGCCCGTCATCAGCTCCGGTCAATGGGGCGGTCAGGCACCGGAGACCTATCGCCTCACCGGCACGACCGATCTGATGTATGTCGCGGGTGGCGGCATCATGGCGCATCCGGTGGGGCCGGCGGCGGGAGTGCGAGGTTTGCAGCAAGCATGGGAAGCGGCGGTGAAAGGAATCGATCTGAACACTTACGCGGAAACCCATGTGGAGTTGAGGGAGACCATCAAGAAGTTTGGAGGCTCTCGATGAATACATCTCCGTGGCCTCAAAAACTCTGTGCTAAAACTCGGTGCGGGGTCTTAAGCGCAGAGATTCGGAGGACGCGGAGGAAGACAGTGCCCTGCCCATGAAACCTAACGACATCACTCACGGGATCATCGGTGCGGCCATAGACGTGCATCGCAAACTGGGGCCGGGTCAGGACGAGGTTCTATACGAAGATGCAATGGAAATCGCACTGCAGAGACGCAAGTTGCGCTTCAGTTGTCAGGGTCCGCTGCCGGTCCACTACAAGGGGGTGAAGCTCGATTGCGGGTTTCGACCGGACTTTATGGTGGAACACACGGTCGTTGCCGAATGCAAGTCGGCGGAGTTGATGCACCCCGTGTTCGATGCTCAGGTCCGCACGTATCAACGACTCGGCGGATGGCCGCTCGGGCTGCTGTTGAATTTTAACGTGCCGGTGATGAAGGACGGAGTGGCGAGGTTCACCGTGAACGCCAGTGAGTTTTGGTCGGACAGGAGTTTTGGCACAGCTATGGGGAAGACACAGAGCGGGACGGATTTGACTGAAACCATCATCGAGGCGGCGATTGAGGTTCATCGGAATCTTGGACCGGGGTTGTTACACTCGGTCTATGACGCCCGCCTGCGACAGGAATTGAAGTTGTCTGAGATGCGATTCGAAACATGTCGTCGGGTGGACGCGCTCTTTCAAGGTGCGACGCTGAGCCATCCGGCAGAGCTCGATCTCGTGGTGGCTGGCCAGGTTCTCGTCGCGGCGATGTCCGTGCCGGTAATCTTGCCGGTGCATGAAGCACAGGCGCGAAGCCAGATGCGCCTGTGCAATCTTCCCGTCGCGCTCCTGCTAAACTTCCACGCCAAGCGTCTCCTGGACGATTTGAAGCGGTTCGGCTCGCTCAGCTCCTCTGTGTCCTCCCAACCTCTGCGCTAACAATGTCGGAACCCACCAACCACCTCCTGCTCTCCTACTACGGCGATGACTTCACCGGTTCGACCGACGTCATGGAGGCGCTGTCATTGGCGGGGTTGCGCACGGTCTTGTTCCTGAAACCACCGACTCTGGAACAACTGGCGAAGTTCCCCGGCTTACGCGCATTCGGCATCGCGGGCGGTTCGCGGACGATGTCGCCGGAGGAGATGGAGCAGGCGCTGCCACCGGCCTTTGAGGCGCTCAAAGCAAGCCGTGCTCCAATCATCCACTACAAGATGTGCTCGACGTTCGATTCGTCGCCAAACATCGGCTCGATTGGGCGAGCGATCGAGATTGGCCGCCGCGTGTTCGGCGACCGTCCGACGCCGCTGATGGTGGGCGCGCCGGTGCTGGGACGTTACGTGGTCTTCGGCAATCTCTTCGCCCGCTCGGGACTGGACACGGAGCCCTTCCGCCTCGACCGGCATCCGACTATGAGCCGGCATCCGGTGACCCCGATGAAGGAGGCAGACATCCGGTTGATTCTCGCGGAGCAGACGACGCTGCCGGTGGAACTCGTGGACGTGCTGAAGCTGGAGAATGCGGTTGGTCAGTGGCCATCGGCCAGTGCTCAGTCGCGGCCGCCCATCGTGTTGTTTGACACCTTGCGGGAGGAACATCTTCCCGTGATTGGCAGGATGATCGAGGACATGGCAAACGGCGGACCGTTATTCACCGTCGGCTCCAGCGGGGTTGAATACGCATTGACGGCTCATTGGGATGAGAGGTTCAGCACAAAGAGTGGGAGGACACAGAGGGGGGAACAGGACGACGCCTCTTCGTCCTCCTCAACTCTGCGCTTCAACCTGCCAAGCGCCCAACCCGTGAAGCAGCTCGTCTGCGTCTCCGGCAGTTGCTCGCCGGTCACGGATCGCCAGATCGCGCATGCGATTCTGCAACCGGGGTTCGTCGAGGTGGCGCTGGCTCCCGACGCGGTCGCCGGCTCCGACCAAACTCGTTCCGTGATCGACCGGTCGGTAACGCTGCTCGCGGCGGGCTACTCAGTGATTCTGCACACGAGCCGCGGACCGGACGATCCACGGCGGCGTGGGGCGGCGGCGGATGCGCAGACCAGTAGGCGGCTTGGGGATCTTCTGACGCATTTGCTCGAGCAACTGCTCCAGCGCACCGGCCTGCGCCGCGCCGTCGTCTGCGGTGGAGATACTTCGATGCATATCGCTCGGGCGTTGGGTAGCGAGGCGCTGGAGCACCTCGGCCCGATGGCGCCCGGCTCGCCGCTCTGCCGCGTCCACGCCCCCGGCGGTGTCGTCGACGGCTGTGAAATCGTTTTCAAAGGCGGCCAAGTCGGCCGTGACAACTTCTTCCTGGATGTGCTTCATGGAGGACCAAGACCAACGTGAACACCCCAGCCTGCGCCACTCAACCCATTCTGACCCTGAACAACGAACCGTGAGCAGAGAATTATGAACCAGAAATCAACGATCACTCTGACCCTTGTCGGTGCCGGCGGCAAAATGGGCTGTCGCGTCACTGATCATCTGAAGCACCACCCCGACTATCGAATGCTCTACGTCGAGACCGGCGAACGCGGCCTGGCCAACCTCTGCGAACGCGGCGTCACGCCGATCCCACGCGACGAGGCCCTGGGCGCCGCGGACGTCGTCATCCTGACGCTACCCGACCGCGTGCTGGGCAAGGTGGCGCACGAGATCGTTCCGCTGTTGCGCCCCGGCTGCATGGTCTTCACCCTCGACCCGGCGGCGGCGCATGCGGGCGAATTGCCGCCCCGCCCCGACATCACGTACTTCGTCTCGCATCCTTGCCACCCCAATGTGTTCGACCACTTCCAGACCGAGGCGGAGATCAACGACTTCTTCGGCGGGACGCACGCACGGCAGGCCATTGTCTGCGCCCTCATGCAGGGGCCGGAGGAGCATTACGCTCTCGGCGAAAAAATCGCACGTGACATCTACGCGCCGGTCACGCGCTCGCACCGGATCACCGTCGAGCAAATGGCGATTTTGGAACCGACAATGGCGGAGACGTGCAGCATTGCCCTGGTTCTGGCGTTGCGCGAGGTGCTGGAGGAAACCGTGCGCCGCGGAGTGCCGCGCGCGGCGGCGGAAGATTTCCTGTTCGGCCACATCAAGGTGGAACTTGGCATCGGTTTCGGCCGCACGGTGTTCCCGTTCTCCGACGGTGCGAAACTGATCGCCGAATACGGCGCGCGCGAACTCCTGAAACCAGACTGGAAAAAGCTTTTCGAGCCGGAGAGCGTGAAGGCTCAAGTCAGGATGATTGTGGAAGGAAAACTACCACCGTCATGAAACCGCTCCGCTTTGCCATTTTTGGTTCCGGCTTCTGGGCGCGTGTGCAACTGGCGGCTTGGCGAGAGCTCGGCGGCACTGAGTGCGTTGCCATCTACAACCGATCGCGCGACAAGGCCGAAGCCTTCGCTCACGACCTGGGCGTGCCGGCCGTCTTCGACGATGCAGAAACGCTGCTGCGCGAGGTGCAGCCCGACTTCGTCGACAACATCACGGAAGTAGGTGGGCACAAGCCCCTCTCGCTGCTCTGCGCCAAGCACCGCGTCCCGTGCATCTGCCAGAAGCCGATGGCGGCATCGCTCAAGGACTGCAGGGAGATGGTTGCTACGTTTGCGCGGGCGACGACGCCTTTCTTCGTCCATGAGAATTTCCGCTGGCAGACACCGTTGCGCGCGCTCATCGACACTCTGCGCTCCGGCGTCATCGGCGCGCCATTTCGCGCCCGGCTTAGCTTCATCTCGGGTTTCGATGTCTGGGCCAACCAACCCGCGCTCCGCGAACTTGAGCGGTTCATCATGACCGACCTGGGTGTGCATCTGTTCGACACCGCTCGAGCCTGCTTTGGCGAAGCGCACTCGGTCTATTGCCAGACGCACCGGACGCTGTTGCCTGCCGTGAAGGGCGAGAATGTCGCCACGCTTCTGCTCTCGATGGGTGAGGCGCGCACGAGCGTCGTCATCGAGATAGCCTATGCGAAGACGCCGCTCGAAAGGGAAGTTTTTCCCCAAACGCTGGCATTCGTCGAAGGGCCACTTGGCAGCATGGAACTGACGGCCGACCACTGGCTGCGGGTCACCACGAAGAAGGGCACGCATAGCCGGCGGCATGCTCCACCGTGTTACGCTTGGGCCGACCCCCGCTACGAGGTGGCGCAAGCCAGCATGGTGCCGTGCCTGAACGACCTGCTCGGGGCGCTGCGCGGGGAGCAGCCGGGCGAGACGACCGGTGCTGATAACCTCAAAACCATGGAACTCACATTCGCAGCTTACGAAAGCGCTGCGAAGGATCGCGTCATCCACCGTCGCACTTGATTGACCTTGGACACCTTCATGCCTGCGTCTGACAATCTCGCCACCGAGCCGTCTCGTCCGCTCCTCGCCGGCCCGCTCTCGCTCGTTTTCGATTCGGGCGATCTTCGCTACGTGAAGTGGAGTGGGCGAGAGGTCATCCGGCGCATCTACGCCGCCGTGCGCGATCACAATTGGGACACGGTGCCTGGCGTGATTTCGGACATGGAACTCCGGACTGCGGAGTCAGCCTTCCACATCAGCTATCTCAGCACTCATCGGCAGGGCGATATCCACTTTATTTGGCGCGCGGCCATCCGTGGCGCAGAGGACGGGAGCATTCATTTCACGTTCGACGGCGAGGCAAAGAGCACGTTCCGACGGAATCGCATCGGCTTCTGTGTGCTGCATCCCATCCGCGAGTGTGCCGGCAAGGTGTGCCGGGCACGCTATACGAATGGTTCGAAACAGAACCTCCGCTTCCCGGACACCATCGCCGCGGAGCAACCCGTGAGGTGGCTGCACGATCTCACGGGGTTGAGCCATGAGGTGGCGCCCGGCGTGTGGGCCGAGTTGGAATTCACGGGCGACCTTTTCGAAATGGAGGATCAGCGCAACTGGATCGACGCCAGCTTCAAGACCTTCTGCACGCCACTGCGCCTGCCGTTCCCGATGGAGATCCAAGCTGGAACACGCGTGCGCCAGGAGGTGCGACTGCGAATCGTGCAACTGGCGCGCCCGGCTTCCGACGCATCGGCTCCGTCGTCGCGGACGCAGGCCGATGCCGACGTGACTGTACGAGTGCTTGGCGATGTCACGCCGCTAACGGCGATCGGTTTGGGCGTCGCAAGTCATGGTCAACCGCTGCTTGCCGATGAATTGAAGCGGCTGCGAGCCCTGCGCCCGGCGCACCTGCGGGTGGACCTTCGCCTTTGGGACGACAGCTGGCGTGAGCAATTCGACCGAGCGACCACTGAAGCCGCCACATTGGGCTCGAAGCTGGAGGCAGCCCTCTGCCTGGATGCGAATTCAGAAGAGGGGCTTTCACCGGCCGCCAACGCGCTGGCATCCCGGTGTGAAAGGCTCGCACGCGTGCTGCTGTTCCACCGCCACCAGAAATCCACGACGCCCGCCGCGCTGCGGGCAGCCCGCGCGGCATTGACCCGCTTGTTGCCCGGCGTCGCAGTCGGTGCTGGCACCGATGCGGATCTCTACCAACTCAACCTGCAGCGCCCACCTGCGGACGCAGATTTCATCTGCTGGTCCATGAACCCGCAGGTGCATGCCTTCGACAACACCAGCATCGCCGAGACGCCCGAGGCGGCCGCGCACCAGGTCGCCAGCGTGCGAAAGTACTTCCCCGGCAAACCGCTCGTGGTTTCGCCAATTACGCTCAAACCACGCTTCAATCCCAACGCCGCCGGACCTGATCCCGTGTTTCCACCCGGCGAACTGCCGCCCCAGGTGGATCCGCGGCAGCTCTCACTGTTTGCCGCCGCCTGGACGCTGGCGATGATCAAGGCACTCGCCGAGTCCGGTACAGACAGCGTGACGTTTTATGAAACCACAGGCTGGCGCGGCGTCATTGAGACGGAAGCTGGCTCGACTTTACCGGAGAAATTCCCTTCCATCGCAGACGCTGTGTTTCCCCTGTATCACGTCCTGGCCGACGTCGGCGAATTCGCCGGCGGCGAGGTTCTGCGCACGGAGTCGAGCGATTCGCTGAACGTCGCGGCCCTCTGCTTGCAGGCGGGCCAACGCCGACGCTTGCTGCTGGCGAACCTCAGTACGGATCCGCGCCACATAGTGCTCCAGAACTTTGATGGAATCGTTCTAGCACTACAGCGACGTTTTGAGGGATTTCCATTTTTTGAGTTCTTTGAGGCGGCGTTTACGATGGGAGCGGTAGGCCTGATCGTTGCGCCGTGTGTGATATTTCACCAAAATCACCAGG
>SXGS01506725.1_pt1 | contig 20012 bp, 18 predicted proteins | sample 3174681 | NCBI WGS metagenome assembly SXGS01 (sample SAMN11356861, study PRJNA531348) | freshwater metagenome | isolation source: freshwater sample F1-80 | place: China: Fuxian Lake, Yuxi | collected 2017-12-25 | reverse complement strand
GACGGGCTACGAGGAAGCCGCCGCGCAGGGGTTGATGGCGGGCATCAACGCGGCGTTGAAGCTGAAGGGCGAACCGCCGCTGATTCTCGATCGCAGCCAGGCGTACATCGGCGTCTTGATCGACGATCTGGTGACGAAGGGTGTCGATGAGCCGTACCGCATGTTCACGTCGCGCGCGGAGTATCGATTGCTGTTGCGCCACGACAACGCCGATCGCCGCTTGACGCCGATTGGCCGGCGCATCGGCCTCGTGAATGACGCGGATTGGCAGCGGCATCAGCACAAGGAAAAAGGCATCGAAGTCTTGACGGGATTCCTCAAGACGTACAAGTACGAAGGCGACACGCTGGAGAAATGGCTGAAGCGCACCGAAATCCAGTTCGAGCAACTCCTGGCGTGGAACTGCGAATTCAAGCAGGCCGCCGTCAGGTTTCCGCCCGCCGTCATCGAACAGGTCATGCTGGAAGCGAAGTACGCAGGCTACATCGATCGGCAGGCTGCGCAGGTCGAGAAGTTTCACCGCCTGGAATCGAAGCCGATTCCCACGACGTTCGACTATCACGCCATCCCGCAACTACGGCAGGAAGCGAAGGAGAAGCTGCACGCGATCCGCCCTGCGAGCCTCGGCCAGGCAAGTCGTATCAGCGGCATCGCCCCCGCGGATTTGGCGGTGGTGCTCTTGTACCTGGAGGAGCCGGGGCGGATGGCAGGCTCTGCTGCCAACGACGACGCTGCACGCGGATTGGAATGACACATCTCACGCTGACCCAATGGAAAGCGAGGGACGGAACGCTTTCCCGCGTTTTCACAGAGCCTACTTGTCCTTGGCATCTTTCTTTGGCGGCACGGGCATGTCCTGGCCCTTGTTGACAGGCGTGTTGCCGCCGCCGCAACCGAGGATCGCAAGCATTAGGAAAAACCAGAGGACGTATGCTAGGGATCGTGTCATGGTTGGGCCTTGCGCAGAAGAAAAGGACCGACTTGCTCGATGGCGAATCGGTCCTCGATCATTGACTTCCCGAATTGATAGCTGACGACAATTAGCGTTCGGAAGCATATTTGCGAACGGCTAAACGCCAGTATCGGGACACTATGTCTTCGTCTTGTCCTTGTCTTCGGTCTTCGCGCCGGTCTTGTCCTTGTCTTCGGTCTTCGCGCCGGTCTTGTCCTTGTCTTCGGTCTTCGCGCCGGTCTTGTCTTTGTCTTTGGTCTTATCCTTGTCCTTGGTCTTGTCTTTGTCGGTCGTCGGCGTGCTACAGCCGATCATAATGGGCCCCATGCTGCAGAGCATGGCCAAGCAGAGCATGATCGAGAAAAATTTCTTCACAGAAGGCCTTCCTTTCCCAGGGTTTCGGAATTAGAGAATGACTTCGTTTGAAGCCGTGATGCATAAGCAGGAGCAACAAGATAACAGGGGCCTGAAAAAGCAGCGGAATTCACAGGAACTCCGCTGCGATTGGCGGTGGCCCAGATCGTCAGGGTGTACTCACCGGTCTGCTCAAACAAGATCGTAACGTCCTAGACGGCGACGAGTTCCGCGCAAGTCCGCGTCAAAAGTGACCATTAGTTCCTCAGCTCCAATGGCAGCTTGCGCGAGCGAGGATTTTTCGGTTCCTGTTACGCCGCTGGTCTTCTTTTCCTTGTCCTTTTCCTTGTCTTTGTCCTTGGTCTTGTCTTTGTCCTTATCCTTGTCTTCAGTCTTCGCGCCGGTCTTGTCCTTGTCTTCAGTCTTCGCGCCGGTCTTGTCCTTGTCTTCAGTCTTCGCGCCGGTCTTGTCCTTGTCTTCAGTCTTCGCGCCGGTCTTGTCCTTGTCTTCGGTCTTCGCGCCGGTCTTGTCCTTGTCTTCAGTCTTCGCGCCGGTCTTGTCCTTGGTCTTGTCCTTGTCTTCAGTCTTCGCGCCGGTCTTGTCCTTGTCTTCAGTCTTCGCGCCGGTCTTGTCCTTGTCTTCGGTCTTCGTGCCGGTCTTGTCCTTGTCCTTGGTTTTGTCCTTGTCTTTGTCCTTGGTCTTGTCCTTGTCTTTGGTGGTGGCCGGCTTGGCGCAGCCGGTGGTACCGGTGGACAAAGCGACGGCAATGCCCAGAACTACCAAAAAACCTAGCAGTTTCTTCATTGCTGTAACCTCTTTTAGTTGACACAACGATCGACTCAGACGGTTGCTCGTCGGCGAACACTTCCGACGTCTGACTTCAAGATGAGATGCATGAACAATAAAGATATTCCCGAAAAGTCCCAAGACAAGAACTAAATGCGCGATTTGTGAATTTTTTCGCAATGATGCGAGTAGCGATCGTTCGCTCTAGCGTGGTTGAAGGGGCAGAATATAATAATGTGAAATGTGAGTTTTTGGATGTGCGGCATGCGGAAGGGGGCAGCGAGGCTCCCACAGGTTCAGAGTACTTTTTCCATGGGCTTGATGGGAATTCCTGAATGTGGTGTTGGTCCTCTAGGGAATTGAGGCGAGCGGATAAAAAGCAGGGAATGCCAACAAATTCAGGGAAGAATCCGAGGTCGGCGCCAAGCCTCCGTGGGAATAAACGGGGGCGACAGGGATCAAATATTTAGGGAGTGCGGCGCATGGGATGGTTCAACAGGCCCAAACTGGATATCGCCGCGCTGGTGGATGCCCATTACGGGGCGCTCTATCGCTACGCCTTTCGTTTGAGCGGAACGGCCCAAGAGGCGGAGGATCTGACGCAAGATACTTTTTGCCAGGCGCAGGCCAAGCTGCATCAGCTGCGGGAGGCGGATCGGGCCAGGTCGTGGCTGTTCGCTATTCTGCGGAATGCCTACTTCCAGCGGCTCCGCTCGGGCAGACTGGAGAAGCAGGTTGAGTTGGACGACGTGGACGAGATCCCGGATCGTTTGCCGGAGCCATTGCCGGTTGTCGATTCCGCCCAGCTACAAGCCGCGCTGAACGAGCTGCCCGAGGTGTTTCGCACGGTGGTTGTGCTCTACTATTTCGAGGAATTCAGCTACCGCGACATTGCGGACCAGCTGAATATACCCTTGGGAACGGTCATGTCGCGGCTTGCCCGCGCCAAGACATATCTCCGGGAGCGTTTGACGGATCAAGCGGACCTGATGGAGGGAGCGAGCCAAGAGGAGGTGATGTGATGGAATGCCATGACGCCAGAATCCTGTTGACGTTCGCGCAGCGGCGTTGCGAAAAGCTCGATGCGAGTGAACACGCCGCCCTGCAACAGCATGTGGACGGCTGCCCGGATTGCGCCGCCCGCATCCAGGCCGAGCACCAGGCGGACGCAGCGATCGGCAGACTCATGCTCGACGTGCCGATCCCCGCTGACCTCAAGGGCAAGGTGCTCAAACGCCTGGCCGAACAGCGTTTGGGTAAGCCGTGGCGCAAGCCGGCGACTGTGGCGGCGCTGGTGCTGATCGCGCTCTTGGCGGGGGGTATTTGGTACGCGGTGCGGACGCCGGTCGTTACCGTTGAAGGCGTTCAAGAGTACTTCTACAAGGGCAACGGCGCCAAGGATGAAGAGGTCGAGGCGGACTTCCAAAAGCTGGGCATCGAGATCCGCCTCCCCGGCAACTTCAAAGACAAATTTCTGAAACACGCGGAGGTCGTCGAATTCAAGAGTCAGCGCGTGGTCAAGTTGTCGTATCGCACGAGCAACGACGATGGCTCGACGGGCATCGTCGACGTGCTCGTTCTGCGGAACCGAGATTTCCGCCTCGACAAATTGGCGAACGGCCCCATTCTGGGCACCAATATCACGATCATCAAGAATGACGACTTCACGTACCTCATCCTTCAGAGCGGCAACATAGACAGGGTGGTGCGCCCGCCCGCTTAGCCTACCTGATTGCGAGGCGAACGCTCCCTTACGGTCGCGGCTCGAAGTGCCTACAGACCTCGCAAAACGTGCTGCGAACCGACTGGCATCGGCCGAGCCTGGTCTGGCCGGACCAACTCGGGCGTGACGAAGAGGAGTAATTCCCGTTCGTCCGCGCCCATGCGCAGAAACGGAAAATGCAGGCGATTCGCGCTGCTGTGCGTGGAATTCAAGCCACCCATCGCCAGCGTTTCACCAACGTTTAGCTCGACAACTGAGGAAATGCCCGGCGCGTTCGGGACGTCAGAGGTTGGCTGCGCGGCCGTACCGTCACGGGCGAAGACGTGTGCAGCGACAAACAGGCGAATGCGTTCACGATCAACCACTACAGGCGTCAATTCGACTTTCATCCGATTGGGAATCCCGCTCGCAGCGCCGGATTCGCACTTGACTGTCTGTCCATCGAGAGCCATCACGCTCGGCTCAGCCAGAAACTTCGCGCAGTTCGCCCGCCCCAGCGTGTGCATCGCTTGCAGGTACTGGCCGCGATCCACGCACGGCGTCTTTCCAGGCAGGTTGACCTTGGTGCCAAGTTTGACCGCAGCCGTGCGGTTCAGCTCCGCGACCACTACCTTGAGTATGATCTGTTCCGAGCAACCGGCGCGCCGCTGATCGACGGCTTTCTGTTCGATTGCGTGTAGCTGTGCGCTGGATACCCGAATCAGGTTGACAATTTTTGGATGACGCTGGTCTGCCACAGTGTGCCTGGCCGCGTCGCTGGGTGCATTGGCGGCGACGAGGCGGACCACTTGTTCCGCGTGATGGGCGTCTTGAGCCTGCCCGGAGATGACGATCACGTTGCCAATCAGTTTGAGTTGAATTCGACTCCCCGGCATCACCTGATTGATCTCATTCTCAAGCACCTTGAGGATGCGCTCTTGACGAAACCGGGCCTCGGAATCGGGCGTGACGCGAACGACGTAGCGGACCACGTCCTCCTTCGTCTTGTCCTCTACCGCGGCGAACCAAAGATTCAGCACCGTCTCGCCGACTTGATGGCCCACGATAATCAGATCGTTGTTGCCGCTGATGGTCGAGGTGATTATGCCGTCGGCCGTGATGTGAATCCGCTTCGGCGCCGTCTTCAGAATCAGAAGACGCGTGCGCCCGTGGATGACGTCAAACGTGTTGGTCGGATCGGTCACGTCCTGAACATACCTGACATTTACCGTGCGGTCGGCCGCGATCGGGGCAGGGAGCTTGCTGAGCGCGGCCCTGGCGGGATCGCCCATCGGCCCGGCAATGCTCGGCTCGGGCCCGTTTGGCGCGGAGGGCAGCTTCGGGTCCTGCTTCAGAGCGGGCAGCACGAAAGGAACGTGGGGCGGAAAATCGACGATCTGTGGCAGTTTCTTCAAGTGCTCCGTCTTGTTCTTCGGGTCCTCCGTCTTGCCCGCTTCTTGCTCGTACTCGGCATATCCGACAGCCGACGACGGCGCCACGGCGTTCTGTTTCAGCGAAGTCTTGCCTACCGGCGTCGGGTTTTCAATTTCGACTTCCTGAATATCGAATATACCCGGCAATGGCGGAAGTGTTTTTTCTTCGTGCTCATGCGCTGTCCGAACCTTTTCTATTTGGGCGTTTGTGCGCGCGGGAATAATGTCGGCCGGCGTCCGTGGCTCGGCGATTCGCCAACTCGCCCAGGCCGCCAGCGTGAGCATGACGGGAATCAAGGGCACGGCAATTCTCAAAAGAAGAAACGCGCGCCCTTCGGATCGTGCTCGTAGGTGGCTTTGGACTTTGTCCATGAGGCATCCTTGCATCACGAGGCACCGGGAATGCGCAACTTCCACGCGGTCGCGCTTCGCCGCCTTTTCTAAATCTCCCTGAATCTAAATGGGAAGGCGAACCGTCAAGGAAAGGTACTGATCGTATAAGATGTATCGGTTTTGCGGAGACGAGAACATGACACGATGTCTTCAAATCCGGATTGGCTAAAGAGGAGAAGAGTGTCAACTCTGAATTTCGCAAGAAGTGCATGACACCCGACAAGATACGAATTGGCAGAGTTATTACCTATGTCGAAAAACTCGAATCACCGGGACTTTTCGTAACCATTAACTCCCGTTTTTCTGACTGTCAGCCACATTGCGTTGTCTTGCCGCTGGTGCAAACTTCAAATGCGGGATTCTGCGGAACATTACGCAGAATTCAAGGTTGCGAGCCGCACTCATGATCATCTTGAGGTAAGTGCAACTTGTTTTGAAATTTAGTCTTAGGAAAATACACCCGGCAGGATTCGAACCTGCAACCTATGGCTCCGTAGGCCATTGCTCTATCCAGTTGAGCTACGGGTGCAAAATGTTTCTAAATATGACTTTGCGTGTTTTTTTATATCCCCATGTTTTTGTCGTTGACACCCGTTCTGACACCAGATACAAAAGCCTACGGAAAAAGTAGCCGATCCGCTCGTAACGGATCGGCCGACACAGTGACAACACTTTTACCGAGGTGTCACCATGCAAAGCAATTCTACGCCGTCGTCCCGTCCTGGCAAGCCATCAACAACAATCCCCACAAATGCCGGGTGTCAAACGGGTGTCAAACCGGCAAAGCCCTATCCTGACTTCCCTTTGTTCGCTCACGCAACCGGGCGATGGGCAAAAAAAATCCGAGGCCAGCTGAAATACTTCGGCGCTTGGAATGATCCCGACGCCGCTCTCGAAAAGTATCTTGCACAAAAAGACGACTTGCATGCCGGGCGAACGCCGACACCCGATGCCGGCGCACTGCGTGTCAAGGATGTGACGAATGCGTTCCTGATCGCGAAGAAGCAACTGAAAGAAGCAGGTGAGTTGTCACCGTTGACGTGGGTGCAATACAAGCGGATCGCCGATGAGGTTGTCGAGCATTGCGGCAAGCATCGCCTTGTCGCGGATTTAACCCCGAATGACTTCGGGCGGTTGCGGGAGAAATGGGCGAAGAAATGGGGACCGCACCTGCTCAAGAAAGCCGTTCAATACTGCCGTAGTATCTTCAAGCACGCCTATGACGCCGCCATGATCGACCGGCCCATGAGATTCGGCCCCGCGTTCAAGCGCCCGACGATGAAGACGATGCGCTTGCATCGCGCCAAGCAAGGTGCGAAGCTGTTCACCCGTGAAGAAATCGTTTCGTTGCTGGCAGCGTCGAAAGGCCAATTGCGAGCGATGATTTTATTGGGAATCAACTGTGCTTTTGGCAATTCCGATTGTGGGAACCTGCCCCTATCCGCTCTGGACCTGGCAACCGGCTGGGTGACGTTCCCGCGTCCGAAAACCGGCATCGCCCGCCGAGCCGCCTTGTGGCCAGAGACCGTGGCCGCGCTCAAGGAAGCAATCGCCGAACGCCCCGCACCGAATAGGACGGAAGACGCCGATCTTGTGTTCCTCACCAAGTACGGTGCGCGTTGGACGAAAACTATCGACGATTCCCCAATCACCAAAGAAACCGCGAAGCTGTTGCACGAACTCAAGATCAATGGCCGGAGTGGGTTGGGATTCTACACTCTAAGAAGCACGTTCCGCACCGTTGCCGACGAGACGAAGGATCAAGCCGCCTGCGATCACGTCATGGGGCACGAAGTCCCGCATATGTCGAGTATCTATCGGCAGGGAATCGGCGATGACCGTCTGCACGCCATCGCGAACTACGTCCACGATTGGCTATTCGCGGCGCCGAAAGCGAACGATGACGGCGCCAAGGAAGGCGGTGTCGCATGAACGATAAACCACTCGACAAGCCAGATTGGCAAGACCGTCTCAACACACTAAAAGATGCCGATGCGAACGCGGTAGAAACGATTCGCCTGGCCGCTGAATGGTGGGGCGAATGTCCGCCTTGCCAAGGAAGCAAATCGATTGAGGACGTGCGAAACAAATGCCGGATCATTCTGTGGACGTACACCCACAGGACGCCAAGTCTCGTCAATGTTGATCGCTATGTGGACACGGAATTTCAATATACGACGGACTCTCACGGCTACTCAAAGAGCACCCCACACAAGATAAATAAGGATGCCTTCCAATCATGGGGTAGTGACGTTCGCTGCGGGCCGGGGACTCGCCGCGAAATTGTGGCGAAGATTATCGCTCATTTGTCGCAAAGAACGTCAGACTTACCCGCACAAGTCGAGCAATCAGCCGGCGGGAAGCAAAGCAAGAAAGCGACGATAAACGCGCGCATGATTGACGTGCTGCAAGCCGATCAAGATGCAGCGGGATGGACGGCAAAACAATGGGCGTGCCGTCTCAAGTGCAGCGCCGGCGCAATCGTTGGTACGAACACATGGAAAAGCATGACGCTCAATAGGGAGACGATGAAAGCGGAGCGTGCGTCAGCACGAGCAAGCGAAAAGCGAAAGAAGTAACTCCGTTCAGACTGAACAAAACGCGCGAAAAGTGAACAAGACGGATTTTTCTTGGCGAGTGTTTCGCCTGGGAAAATCCGTCTTTTTTGCGCGCATACAGATTCACTCACCACAAAAAAAGTGAGTGAACACAGGGAGGGTAGGAGGTGAAACATGAAACCCGCTACCCAACCTACCGACAGTCCGGCAGTCCTTGTAGCGATTCTCGTCGCAGCCCGTAAAGTCGGCGACCGCGACCTTGTGCGTAGGATGCGAGATCGGCTTCAAGAGGAACACGGCGTCAAGCTGGTGTTCCTGCGTGAACGCCAGAGTGAAAACGAGGCTGCCCATGCCCGCTGACCTGGCGGCCGGGTTCACGGTTGCCGATCTTGCTAGGCGATATCGCGTAGGCGAAGACAAGGTGCGCCTGTGGATCAAGAGAGGAGAACTAATCGCCCTCAACACAAGCATGACCGAATGTGCTCGGCCGCGATTCGTGGTGACCGCCGACGCGCTGGAGCAATTCGAGCAACGCCGGCGCGTTGGCCCGGCGCACAAAAAACCAAAGCGACAGCGCAAGAGTGACTTGATCGACTACTACCCGGATTAAGCGCAAGAAAAAAGCTGCGGAATTGGCCCGGCAAGGCCCCGCAGCTCATGGAGGATCAACATGAACATTTTACCTGACACCCCATCCCCCGTCAATCTGATCGACGACCTTTCCGATTGGAGCTGCGATCCGCTCACTTGCGGCATCGACGGCACGGCATGCCACGCATGCCAGAGGCGCCAGCGCGTCGCCAAGTTGCTCGCACAACGCGATCTTGAACGCCTGCCCTGTACGTTTGATTGCACGGCATTGCGTCCGTGCGAACGATGCGAGGAAGTCCGCGACTATCTTGCCTGGCTGTACACGCAACGCGATCAAGTAGCAATTCTACTCCGATCCTTGCGCCAAGTCGCGCAAGTCTTCCCGGAGGAATTTCGCGAATTGCTGGTTGATCCAATTCTTGACATCATCCAGGAGGTGCAACCGTGAGTTACAAAGACCGAATTCAAGAACGCAAAGCATTGGTCATCCAGAAAGGCAAGGCCGCTGGTAACGGCGAACAATCTCAGCTGGACGACATCGACGCCATCGAGCTTCCGCCGGCGCCGCCGTGGCCGAGCTTGCGGCCAGAAGCCTACCACGGATTACTCGGCGAAATCGTCGAGACAATCGCGCCGGAATCAGAGGCCGATCCGGTTGCCTTGTTGGTGCAGCTCTTGATCGCTTCAGGCAATGCCATTGGCCGGACTGCTCACGCTCGTGTCGAAGGCGACCAACACCACTGCAATCTCTTTGCAATTACTGTTGGCAAGAGCGGCCACGGGCGCAAAGGCACATCCTGGGGAAGAGTCCGGCAAGTTATGGATATCGCCGATTGTCAATGGACTCGCACTTGCATCGCGTCCGGCCTGTCCTCTGGGGAGGGACTGATAAATCGCGTCCGCGATCCCAGCGATGATGATGATGGCAAGAGCGATATGGGCGTAATTGACAAAAGACTGCTCGCGTTCGAGACGGAGTTCGGGCTAGTCTTGCGGAACCTCAAGCGAGAGAGCAATACCTTGTCAGCCATCATCAGGGCCGCATGGGATCGCGGCGACATAAGCACGCTCACCAAGAAACCCCTGTGCGCTACGGGCGCGCATATAAGTGCCGTTTGCCATATCACCGAACCGGAGTTGCACCGTTATTTCGACGAGACTGATTTTTTTAATGGATTCGCGAATCGGTTCCTGTGGATTTTGGTAAAGCGATCAAAACTACTTCCAAATGGCGGCCGGCGCCTCGATCTGCATGCACTTGGACAACGCCTTCAAGATGCGCTCGTAGGCGCACGCCGCCTCGATGAGCTTGAGCGAGCCGACGAAACCCGCGAGATTTGGGAGTCAGTCTATCCGCGCCTTACTGATAGTCGGCCTGGCCTCGGCGGTGTCGTCACCAGCAGAGCAGAGGCGCAGGTATTGCGGCTCGCGGTTCTGTATGCAGCTCTGGATGCCTCACCTTTCATCATGCCAGCCCATCTGCACGCCGCGCTCGCGATTTGGGACTACTGTGAGCAGTCCGCCGGCCTCATATTCGGGAGCGAAGATCGGTTCGACAAGCTTTCTACATCTATCCTGGAAAAACTGGTGATCGCCGCCGACGTGGGATTGACCCGCAATGAGATGAGCAACGCGCTTGGGCGTAATGCGCCGTCCGAGAAGATCGTCCGCGCCCTGGGGGCGTTGCTCGAAACCGGGAAGGCGCGATTTGTGAAGGAACAAAACCGTGGCCGGCCAATCGAGAGGTGGTTCGCGGTGAATTATCAACATCGCGTTGCTGCCCTTGCCGTCACCACACCCCCTCTGAAACCCAAGGAAAATGTCGGCGTTGCTGCCCTTGCCGTCACCACACCCCCTCTGAAACCCAAGGAAAATGTCGGCGTTGCTCGGGCGGAAGCCATCGTGGCCGATCTGAGCCGATTCGACCGCGATTTTCGACCACGATCACTCGGTGGCAAGCAACGACGAGGTGGTACGAAGTAACGAGATAAACGAGTATCTCGTTTATCTCGTTACTTCGTAACCCAAAAAATGAGCGAATTAGATCATGATCGAATTCGGCGACCTACAAGGGGTAGCTGATGAATCCAACGACTGCCGCCGACGACCTGGCCGCCGCAATCGCAAGGTTATCCCCCCCCATCTTTAGGTTCTTCCAGCCGGACGATATTTTCTGTATGGCCCAACGAAGAGCCAGGGAATGCCATTAACTTTGTTTGTACTTACTAATTTTCACTTGTACCGACGCCGGGCTTGAGGAAGTGCCTGTCGTCGATGCCGCCGTGAATGGTGATGATCCCGTGGTGTACATGCTGCGCCAGGCGAGCAAGAAGCGACAGTTTAGCGACGACCAACGGGCGATGATTGCGAATGACGAGAGGGAGTGGCTGGCGGTGAAGAATGTGAAAGAGCGAAAACAGAAACAGGCCGAAGGCGGGAAAAAAGGTGGACGTGGACACAGACGAGAAACCTTGGCGGACGATGCGGACGCCAAGGTTTCCAGGGAGGATCGCAATCGCTCCGACGACGCCCGCGAATCCGCCGCCCGCGCCCATAACGTCAGCCCCCGCAAGGTCCAGCGGGCCCATGCCGTCAAGCGCGCCGATCCCGAACTTGGCCTTTCTCAATCAAACCCGCATGTTGATGAAAAGGGTAACTATGAAACCTGATCGAAAGACTCTAAGCGAGCTGGCCGGCGCCGGCGTCAAAGGCATCCGCTGTCCCAAGTGCGGTTGCCGCCATCTGTGGCGTTTGCGAGATACTGACATGATCCATGATCGACGGCGCGTTCAGGCGTTACAGGATGTGCAGGAAATGTGCGCGGGTAATCAGGACGATAGAGAGCCGGGTTAAGGCCGCCGCAAGTCCGTGGCGCAATCGTGGAGCGATTGCGCGGTGACTGCGCGGGCTGGAGCGCCTCTCCGAGACCTTGCACTCGTCATACTTGTTTCTTCGTTGGAGACTTGACACCCGTTTGACACCCGCAGGCAGGGTTTGATGGGTACAAATCGGGTGTCAGAAATGCAAAAACCCCTGGATTTTCAGGGGTTATTGGGGTTTTCTTCTTTCCGTAGGCCATTGCTCTATCCAGTTGAGCTACGGGTGCGCGGATACCCTTGAAGTATAGGCGCGCCGTCGATGAGCGTCAACGGCGTCCGTCCTTGTCGGCCAACCTGCCGTCGGACTTCACTCTATTTCACCGGTGGTATTGCCATTATTCACTTTTGTTCCGGTGGCAACGAACGGCGCGACTGCAACTACCCCAACGATTTTTTGCCTTGTGACGCACACAACGGATGTAGCGGATGCGCCAGGCGTGATCGGCACGAGGGTCGTAATTATCGTCCTTGAGATTTGTTTTTTGCGGGCTATCTGGCTGATGTCAACGAGGGAGCGTGGCCATCAAGGAGGATGTTGCCGTGACACTGCGCGGGTTGTCGGTCCTGGTGTTTGGGATATCACTGGTGTGCGTTGGGATCGGCACAGCTCAGGAGGTGCCCTCTCCGTTCAAAGCGTTGCCCGCACCCGATGTGCCGCTCAGATTCAAACCGTTGTTGATGCCCCAAGTGCCGGACGCGGTGATTCCCTTGTCGCCTTCGGATGAGCCCGGGACGATGAAATCCTTTCCTGCGCCGACAGGTACGTCCGCGTTGAATCCTTTGCCCGGACAGGATTTGCCCGTCGCCATCAAATCGATCCCTGTCCCCGACGCGTATCGCCAGCCGCCGCCTCGGATGCGCGTCATGCTATGGCCGAACGAAACGCTGGCCCAGGGGATCGCTCGAACCATGCGCGAGTGCGGGCAGTTGTCGCGCTTCAGGGTAAACGTGCAGAATCAGGATGGGGTGATCGATCTCGTCGGCGAGGTCAGCGATGAGTCGCAGCGTGCCATCGTCATTCACATCGCCCGCTCGGGACCGGGCGTCGTCATGGTGCGCGACTGGCTGCAGGTGACGCCGCCCAACCCGGTCGTGCTCGCGCAGGCTCCGGTGATTCAGCCGCTGCCGTTGCCGTTGCCACAACCGCTGCCGGGCGGCAATGACGCCAACAAGGGGATGCAAATTCCCGATCGCCTCGACGGCCAACTCCCGGATCCGACGCCGATTTTCCAGATGCCGTTGGGTCCGAATCCCGCGATGCAGCCGCCGCCGTTGCCTCCTTATGCGTGGCCAACCTATGCCCCGTACAACAACTACTCGCGCGTGGCCTATCCGCTGGCGTATCCGTACGAACAATGGCCCTTCATCGGTCCGATGTACCCATTCCCGCGTGTGCCGCTCGGCTGGCGCTCGGTGACTCTTTCCTGGGAGGACGGCCACTGGTGGTTTAATCGTAATCCCACCGGGCACGATTGGTGGCGCATTCGCTACTGGTAACGACGGCCGTGAAATGGCGGAGGGAGAATAGGTGCGTCACCTGGCCAAGACGTCAGAAATCCCAGGGACGTTGGTCAGTTGCTCTCGTGAGGAAAGCGTTGGGTCATCCCATGCGCTCGGTGACAGCTTCTCGTGTTTCGCTCGTGATCGATTCCGAACGCATGCCGACACGCAGCAGATTGGCGCCGAACGGCGACGGTGTCCGCAGCGTGCGGATTCGTATCGGCAGGGACGCGAGCTGGTCAACGTATTTACGAGCTGCTTCTAGATCGCACGCGCCGGTCAGCAATTCCGCCTCGCTTTGACGCAAGAGCACGAAGTCGGGGCAGCGCTCGCGCAGCGTGTCGTAGAGCCGCCGCGTGGGCCAATCCTTGCCGCCGACCTTGCGCTGGCGCCAAGCGGGATTTCGCAGCACCATCAGCCCGGTCTGAGCCACACGCGCGAAGGCTTGGGGCAACAGTTCGCTGCGGGCCAGATGCTCGCTGAACTCCTCGGCGAATTGCTGCGGGTGGAGCCATTGCCGCCAGCCTGCTGCGTCAATTGGCGTCGCGCTCTGCACGAGCAGATAGACGCCCAGGTCGACGGCGAGGGCGGCCGCGGCCCCTTTACCTATCCAGCGATCCATTAGTACGCGAGCCAGCACCTCGTTGGCGGCGCGCGGCAGCGGCGTGTGTACGAAATATTCCGTACAGGCCTGCATGGCCACGGATTCGATCAGCAATGCGGTCAAGGTCGGCGTCTCGCTGACGGTCTCTTGCTGTCGCACGTATTCCGCTAGCGCAACCACCGCCGATTCGTTGAGCTCGAAATCGTGCTGTAGCCAATGACGCAAGGCTTCGTCGCCGTCGCGCATCGCCTCCGCCGCCTGGACGCGGAATAGGAAAATGCGCTGCGCCAATTCACTCGACATGGGCACGCCGGAGCCCAGCCAGCGAGGAATCTGCGGCCGGCCAAAGACTTCATCGACGAGGAGTGCCGTATCGTCGCGTTTTATAAGCTCAAGGCAGCGTCCGTCGAGGACGAAGCGGTCGCCGAACTGCAAGCGCTCGGCATAGACTTGATCGACCTCGCCGATCGGCTGCGTATTCGCGGCGTCGTCCCTGGTCGGCACACGAAGACGGATCGCGCACGAATCTTGCGTCAAGATCGTCCCCAGATTACGGCGCAGCAATTTGGCCGTGCGCGCGTCGGCGATCGTGAAGCAGTCGCCTTCCCAGGTCAAACGCACCGGCAGCCACTCCAAACCGTCGCGCCGCCGGCCGGAGAGATAATCAAGGCAATCGTTGAAATCGTCCGACGATAGATTGCTGAATGGCGCGGCACGGCGAATCAACTCGAACGCGGCCGTGCGCGACCACAGACCGGTCATCGCCATGCCGACGATCTGCTGGCACAAGACATCGAACGGTTGGGCGATCAGCGCGACCGGCTCGATCTGACCGTCGCGCCCGCTGGCGGCGGTCACCGCGGCTTCGAGCAATTCGCCCGGTGAGGCGGTCAGCAGTAGCCCGTGCTTTGGCTCGTCGGGGCGATGGCCGGAGCGACCGACGCGCTGCAAGAGCCGCACGACGCCACCGGGAGGATGTACGAAAATAACGCGATCGACCGAGCCGATATCGATGCCCAGCTCCAGGCTCGTGCTGGAGACGACGGTCCACAGCTTGTCTTGCTTGAGTCGCCGCTCGACGCTGCGCCGCCGCGCCGCGGAGATCGCCGAGTGATGGACGGCAATTTGGTCCGAGCGCTGGGGATGTCGGCGCTTGAGCGCCCAGGTCAGCCGTTCAGCCAAATGGCGCGTGTTGGTGAAGACGAGCGCGGTCTGGCAGGCGGCGAGCTCCGCGTCCAGCCGTTCGAGCAGAGCCGCATGGAGGGTGAGAGCTTGTTCGCCATGGATCAGGTCAAAAAGTGGCTCGACGACGAAGTGCTTTTGCGTGCTGTCGGCGACCTGCGCGACGGCGCACGGTCGATCGACGCCGACGAGAAATCGGGCGACGGTGGCCAGCGGCGCGCACGTCGCAGACAGGCCGATACGCTGCAACTCGTGATCGTCGTCCGAGCCTGAGCGCCAGCGAAGGGCCTCCAGCCGTTCCAGACAGATCGCGAGATCCGCCCCGCGTTTGCTGCCGATCAGGGCGTGAATCTCGTCCACAATCACCCAGCGCAGACTGCGGAACATTTCGTGCGACGGCTCATGTGCGAGCATCTGCGCGAGACTCTCCGGCGTCGTCAGCAGAATCGCGGGCGGTTCGATGCGCTGACGCTGACGTACGCACTGAGACGTTTCGCCGGTGCGCAGACCGATGCGTAAGTCCGCCTCGGCGCCGATCCCCATGTCGCGGAGAGATCGCCGCAGTCGTTTGAGATTGACGCACGCATCGCGGCACAGTGCTTTCAAGGGAGCGATGTAAAGGGCCTGCAACCCCGCGCTCGGCTGAGCAAGTACCTCGCTCACGATCGGCATGAACGCGGCGAGCGTTTTACCGCTGCCGGTCGGCGACGATAAGATAAAATTCTTACGATCGAGAATTGCCGGCCAGGCGTGGCGCTGGGCGAGCGTCGGGGCGCCGATGTTGGCGGCGAACCAGTCGCGCAGGGCGGGACGTAGGCCACTCTCGGCGGCCGCGCCGAAGGGAGTAGCGGTCAAAAAGTGGATCGCAGCCGATGCCATGAGCTATTTCGCTTGTAGAGACTATCTCAGAAGGGGTCTCACTAGCCCGCAGCGCAAGCAAGGGCGGCCCTTGCTTGCGCTGCGGGCTAGTTTTGAGAGAATTTCTTAGTTCAGCGTCTGCCCTAGCAGGATGACGATAACGGCAAAGATGGCCAACAGCACTGCTCCCACCAATAACGAAATCCCGCTTATGGAACATTCATTACAGACGACCGCATAATCAATTGGGCGCCCCAAGGTCCATCGCTTGCCTCCATGCATTGTGCAAAAGAACTGACCGCATTTGGTGCATGACCGCTGAGCCGGTTGACCGCAAGTATGACAGAACCTGGGAGAACATCACTTAACCCGTTGCAACTGTCCTTGAACTAACACTCGAAGGATTCTAGTCCGTGTTGCCTTCGCGTCAAGTTGGGCTGCTTTGGATTGACGGGACACGCAGATCGCGGATAATGACAAGGGATAAGCGGGCGATTTCCCGCCAAGAATCTGACCTGCCGACAGCGTTGATCGCCAAGCAACAGCATAGCCGACATGAGGGAAAAATCATGATCACTCATCTGCCAGTCGTGCCGCTGCCGGCTGAAAGCACTTTGGACATTAACATCCATGTCACCCAGCCGTTGAATGTCACGTCGTTTTCGGCACGGCAGCGGGTCACACAGTATGTGATGCACCAGCTCAGCACGCAACTCGGCGGCGATGTTCCAGAACTGACGGTCGGTGAGCGTGTTTACTGGACGGTCCCCGTCGTCTTCACACTGCCGGGAAAAGGCGTTCTCGGCCGGGTGGGAACGCTGCGGATCGATGCCGGGACAGGTGAGCTTTTGACGGATCCACAAACCGAGCAGGAAATGATGCGTCATGCCGAACGGTTGGCTCAAGGTGCCGCACTTTCAGCAGGAGTTTGAGTATTCCTGTGTTGCGGCCTGCGTTCGGATGGTTCTGGCGCACTACGGCGACCTGCAGACCGAAGCCGAGTTGCGCTCGCTCCTCGATACGCAACCAACGGGCACGCGTGCCGGCAACATCATGCGGATCTCAGGGTCCGCCTTCGAAGTCTATCTTCGTCCGTCGAATATGGCCGAGCTGCAAAAGGTGCTGGCCGAGAATCAACCTCCCATCGTGTTGATGCAGACGGGCTCATTGGAATACTGGGACATGGACATCTTCCATGCAGCCGTATTGATTGGTCTTGATACGGTGAACGCCGTTCTCAATGATCCTTACTTCGCAACGGCTCCACAAACGGCCTCGTTGCCCGCCTTTGAGAAAGCGTGGACCCCAACCGGTCAGTTCGCTGCCTTCATCCGACCGCGACAAACAGCATAAGACCCCCGGCGATCTCCGGCGATAACCAATAAACGTGCCAGTTGATCCGACGACCTTGTTTGTTGGCCAAAGTTCTCAGACTTTCCTTTTGACCGAGCGGAACCCGATTGACCTATGGGGCTTGCACTTCGAGCTTGCCGCCGCCGGTTTCGCCGCGATGATTTTCGTCGTACATCGGATAGGCGCAGCCGGGCAAAACGGTGCATGTGCCGGGCGTCTCGGCGCGCAAGTAGTAGACGAGTTCGTGCGTGCCCGCGGACAGGGCACGGAAGAAGACGCACAGCCGATCGTCGCGGAACTCCTGATGCACGGCTGAGGGCGCCGCCGGCCCGGACAGATGATCCCCCGCGAACTCGCACAGCGAAGGACGGCGTTCCTCGATCAGCAGGTAATCTTGACGCTCGGTAAGTTCAAGCTTGAGCCGCACGCGTACAACTTGCCCGATCTTGAGGGGCCCCTTCAGCGGTTCGCCCTCGAGCGTTTCGACGATGCGCTGCAGGCGAACATGGGTCCCCGTGGCTTTGAGGTCGTCGAGCCGTTGCACGCCGGTGGCGCGCAAGGCGACCTGGATCGGTTCGTCGGCATCGACGTCCATGCGGATCTGCAGACCCTCTTCCTTGGGGAGCTGATCGCCTTTCAGATGGACGCGATAGATCAGCTCTTTGCCGCCGCCGGCGGCTTTGCCTTCGAGGACCTTCTTGCCGCCGATCGTCACCTCGATCTTACGGGCGAGGTTTTTCTCGGGCACGTAGCCGAGCATGCCGGCAAGCGCCTCGAGGGCCCACGAGGTATCGCGCGTGTGATACCAGTGCGTGCCCGTGCGCTTGGCTAGGATGCGGTCGGCCATGACCCGGCATTCGCGGTATGGGGCGCCGAAGGCCAGTTGCGTGTTCAAGATGAGGGCGAAGCTTTCGGTATCGTGCCCCCACCAGGAGTTACGCAAATTGAGCTGGACCTTGGCCCAAAGCCGCTCGCCCGCTTCGTTGAGCCCGGCGGCCCGGCACGCAAGGGCAAGATTGCACCAAACCAAAGGACGGTCAAACTCCATCTGTTTCGCTTCCGCGCGTGCCAGCTTCTCGAGTTCCTTCGCGTCCACGTGACCCGCAAGGGCCAAGGCGTACCACGCGCGGGCGGCCATCTCGGCGCTGTGCCGTTTCGTGCCCAGCTCCTTCTGCAAATACTCGCAACCGCGCCGCAGTACCTCGGCATCGACCTTCGTCCCGGTCGCCTTGCAACGGGCCAGGCCGTAGACGACGTACACCGACATCGACATGTTCTGGCCATCCTTTACGAACCAGCCCCAGCTGCCGTCGTCGTGCTGATGGCCGTAGACACGGGTCAATCCCTTGTCGAGAATGTCCGGCAACTTGGCGGCGATCTCGGGCCGCAGCGCGACGGGGGCGTTCTGCGTCGCGTGCTTGATCATCACGACCGGCAGGAATCGGCTCATCGTCTGCTCGATGCAGCCATGCGGATAATCGATGAGATAATCGAGGCCGTCGAGAGCTTGGGCGAGTTCGGAGACAGCGAGGCTCAGGTGAATCTCGGTCGCCAGGAAGCCCTTGGGCAAGTCGATCTTGCCTTGCTTGTTGAACTTGCCGAAGACTTCCTTGGCCGCCGGCTTGTTGAGCGGTGCAGCGGGGAGGCCTTGATTGTCGGCGATTTCGCGTTCCCGGCCGAGCGGTTGCACCGGCAGTGTGCGCACCTCGGCGTCCGCATCTTTGCCATCCGCTGCTTCAAAAACGATGCGCGCCGTGCCGATTTGCACCATCTTGAGCGGCAGGTTGACCTTCGTCGAACCCTTCGCGGCAACCTTGACGCGCCCCGTCAACGGCCCATCGACCGTCGCGCCTGCGATCTTCCAGGTGAACTGACATTCGCGCGGCTTGTCGGCGTCATTGTGGATGATGCCGACCGCATCCAGGCGATCCTTCTCGACGGCGAAGCGCGGCACGAATACCTGCACGGCGAGCGGCAAGGCGGCGGTGATGCGGGCCCGGCCGATGCCGATGTCGCTCGTCTTCGTCAGCGCCACTGAGGTGAGCCGATAGCGCGTCAAGGAATCCGGCAACACGAACGCCGCCCGCGCGACGCCGGCGTCATCGGTGCGAAGCCGCGGCAGCCAGGTCGCGGTCTCATGGAAGTGCTCGCGCAGCTTGGCGAGCGGGATCTGCCCGGCCGGGAGCTCGCCGCCGAGTCGGGACAGCGGCGTGATGGTGAGGTGGAGCTCGCCAATCTTTGCCTCCTGCAATTTCTGGATGGCCTCCGCCTGCTTCATCGCTTCCATCGCCTTGGCGAGCTGTTGTACCGCATCCTTAAGATCTGCCTGCTTCGCGTCCGCGGCCTTCTTGCTCCAGCGTTCACCCATGCTGACGCGCCAGACCTTCGGCTGAAAACGCCGCGCCTCGCGCGGCAAACGGAAGAACGCGGGGAGGCTGTCGAGATTGTCCTCGCCGAAGACGTAGACGCTCTCATCGACCGCCGCCAGCGACAGTTCCGCCGCCTGCGGCCGACCGTCGCGATCGGTCACTTGGATGGTCGCGCGAACGGTGTCGCCCGGCTTGTACTTCGCCTGATCGGTGTCGATTTTCACGTTGAGCGCCGGCGTTTCCACTTTCCCCTTGGGCCGCGCAACATCGACGCGGCACCAGCGTGGGTCGAAGTCTTCGTCGTACTCTTCAAGGCCCTTCATGGCGTCTTGCTGTTTTTCGGCGTCTTTGAGTGGCGCCGGGTCGCGCGGTTCGCGATCGAAGCTGAGGATTCGCCCCTGCAGATAGAAGTTCGGGAAATGGCGATCCTTGATCGGCAGTTCGACAACGTGATACGCCCCGCCCTCACCCCCGGCCCCTCTCCCAGATGGAGAGGGG
>SXGS01204120.1_pt1 | contig 20015 bp, 10 predicted proteins | sample 3174681 | NCBI WGS metagenome assembly SXGS01 (sample SAMN11356861, study PRJNA531348) | freshwater metagenome | isolation source: freshwater sample F1-80 | place: China: Fuxian Lake, Yuxi | collected 2017-12-25 | reverse complement strand
GACCACGTGAGCTTTGACGATCGCGACTTTGTCCGCCGCTGAAAACTGACGTCGTGGTTTCTTCATCATGCGTCCTTTCTGGTGTGACTCTACAACACGCCAGTTTCAAGGACGCTCCATTTTCGAAAAGGGCACTACACACCGCCTTCTTCAATTCACCCCGTCCACAACTTTCGACAATACCTCTGCACGAATTCCTTGACGCTTTCCGCGTTGAGGCGGAAGATGACGGTACGAGCAATTCAACCTGCATGGAACAAGGGACTCAAGAATGTCGGATGACATCCTTAATAAACTGATCAGTGACGGTGTTGTTTCAAAGGACCAAGTACAAGAAGCACAGCACCTTGCGAGTAGCTTGGGAATCCGAACCGAAGAAGCCTTGATCAAGCTAGCGTACGTCGATCCGAATGAGATCAGTAACCTTCAAGCCTCAAAGTTTGGATTTGAGACAGTCAACTTAAGTGGTTATGAGATTCCACCGAGCGTTGTCGAAATGGTTCCGGAGTCAGTTGCGCGTGAGAACGTCGTCATCCCACTTGGCCTCGAAGGGGACGCTCTGACCGTTGCTATAAATGATCCCATGAAATTTGAAGTGTTGGATAAGCTGCGGTTTATTCTCAACAGAGAAATCAAGGTAAAAGTCGCCTCGAATGAATCGATTCTATCAGCGATCAACAGGCACTACGGTCAAAGTGAAACTGAATCCGTTGACTCGATGATCTCCGAGTTCACTGAAACAGCAATTGACATCACTCAAACAGAACTCAAAGAGGCAGAGACTGTCGCGGGGGATGACGAAAGTGCTCCAATCGTCCGACTCGTCAACTTGATCATCTCCGAAGCCGTCAGCATGCGTGCAAGTGACATTCACATCGAACCATTCGAAAATCGGGTACGCATTCGGTATCGAATTGATGGCGTACTCGTTGAGCGCGATAGCCCTCCAAGACGCCTTCTCTCTGCGTTGGTGTCACGCCTTAAGATCATGGCAAACATGGATATTGCGGAAAAAAGACGATGCCAGGACGGCCGAATCAAAACGCGAGCCAATGGAAAGGAATTTGATCTTCGCGTCAGTATTTTGCCGTCAGTTCATGGTCAGGCAGTTGTGATGCGAATCCTCGACAGAGACAGCATCAAAATTGGAATCCGAAATCTTGGTTTTAGCGAAGAAAACTATCGCAAATTTCAAAATATTATCCGAAGACCCAACGGCATCTTTTTGGTAACTGGGCCAACGGGAAGCGGGAAAACCACAACTCTTTATAGTGCTCTTGGTGAGTTGAACCGACCTGACCGCAAGGTGATCACCGCCGAAGACCCGGTTGAGTATCTGCTTCCAGGCATCAACCAAGTTGAAGTGAAATCCAGTATCGGTCTGAATTTTGCGTCAATTATCCGGGCAATGCTACGCCAAGCACCGAATGTAATTCTAGTTGGAGAAATACGTGACTCAGAGACTGCCGAGATGGCAATCCAGGCGTCATTAACAGGTCACTTAGTTTTTAGTACTTTACATACGAACGATGCGCCCGGATCCGTCACTCGGCTGATCGATATGGGAGTTCAGCCGTTTCTTGTGGCATCGAGCGTAATGGCCGTCATGGCGCAACGACTCGCCCGAGTAGCATGCCCCAAATGTCGCGAACCGGTGACCCCCGATTTAGCTGAGCTTGACGCGTTTAGCATATCACAGGAACAGGCCACCGCCGCGACGTTCATGAGAGGCCGCGGATGTAATTATTGCCAACACACTGGCTACCGGGGCCGAGTTGCCGTATTCGAGTTGATGACAATGAATTCCAAATTGCGTGAAATGACCTTTAACCGCGAGCCTGCACAAAACATTCGACGCCAAGCGAGATTAATGGGAATGAAATCTCTTGCTGAAGACGCAACAGACAAAGCTCTCAAAGGGATAACGACCTTGCTTGAGGTCGCCAGATTACAGAAGGCAGTGGACTAGCTACAACTGCTTCCAGACTTCCTTCGATGGAATTTGTTGCCTCCCCATTTGATTGAAGCAGAATGAATTTCGTTCCATGACATGACAAAGGGGAAATACATGGCATCAATCCAGATCGACAAGCTTCTCGAAACGGTTGTCAAAGAACGCGTAAGCGATCTCCACATTTCATGTGGACAGCCTCCTGTTTGCCGCGTCGGCGGGCACATGGTCCGATTGGAGACAAAGACCCTCGAGGCAGAAGATACCGTTTCATTGATGAAGAGCATCACACCCGAGCGAAATCAGCAAGAGCTACAAGAAGTTGGTACAACGGATTTCGGTTTCGCCTTTGGTACCAAGGCCCGTTTTCGGGTCTCTGTATTTAAGCAAAAAGGTAAGATTTCAATGGTCCTTCGGAGAATTCCGACAGACTTTCTTACTTTTGAACAGCTTGGACTGCCGCCATTAATCCGCGAATTGATTCAAAGGCCTCGGGGACTCTTCTTGGTAACTGGCCCGACAGGAAGTGGAAAAACAACCAGTCTCGCTAGCATGATTAACTGGCTAAACGAGAACTGCGATCATCACATTATCACGCTTGAAGATCCGATTGAGTACTATCATGTACACAGAAAGAGCACCGTCAATCAGCGTGAAGTTGGCGTAGACGTCCCAAGTTTTGCAGAGGCGTTACGCCGCGCGCTCCGCCAGGATCCCGATGTAATCCTTGTCGGCGAATTGCGCGATTTGGAAACGATGGAATCTGCCATTACCGCTGCCGAAACAGGACACCTTGTCTTCGGCACTTTGCATACAACAGGTGCGCAGGGAACCGTCGATCGAATCATTGACGTTTTTCCGACGAATCAACAGGAGCAGATTCGAACTCAACTTTCCACATCAATTATTGCTGTCCTGAGTCAGCAGTTGTTGTCACGAAAGCCCAAAGGGATGGTGGCGGCCTATGAATTCATGGTTGTGACTTCCGCGATTGCAAATCTCATCCGCGAAGGCAAGACCTTTCGGATCAATTCGTCCCTTCAAACTGGTAAGAAATATGGCATGCAGTTGATGGACGATGCGCTATTCAGTCTTTGGAAGAATCAACTCTGTGAGGAAGCCGACGTCATCATTCGAGCAAATAATTCTGGAGACCTTCGAGACAAAATAGCCAAGGCCAAGAAGGGCCTTCTTGAGGACGAGGAGTCAGACGAGGAATCTGACGAGTAGCCGTTCATTGTTCGAGCATAAGTGCTGTTATTTGATTTGTGGAGTGATGCTCTATGGCCTCGCGACGATTGGGACAGATATTGGTCGATCTCGGTTTCATCACCGAGGATCAACTCTGGGACATTTTAGAAGAGCAGAAGAAAAGTCCCGGAGAAATCATTGGCCGGGTCGCATTGCGCATGGGGCAGGTAAGCGAGTCGCAAATCACTGAGGCGCTCGCTGAGCAATGGGGTATGGCGGTCGTCAACCTCAAGGAGACGAATATCCCGCCGAAGGTTTTGGAGCTCGTCCCTCAAACAATGGCTGAGATCTATAAGATCATGCCAATTTCACTAAAAAATGACATACTGACCGTCGCGATGGCTGACCCACAAAACATGGCCGCCCTGGATGATTTGCGCAATTTCCTTGGCTACGAAGTCAGGGGTGCCGTCTCCAATCATCAAGATGTTGAAGAGGCAATCACGCGTCACTATGCGGACAAAGAAGACAGCATTGAAGACGTGATCGGAAAGATGGAAGAGGAATTTCCCGAGGAGAGAGGCAAGGAAGGCGCTTACGATATCGGATCCGAAGATGAGCTCGTGAACTCGGCACCCATCCGTAAGCTGCTGAATATGGTCCTGTTGTTGGCAATTCGCGACCAAGCCAGCGATATCCATTTTGAGCCATTTGAAGATGAATTCAAAATTCGTGTTAAAGCTGATGGCGTTCTGTACGAAATGGTTCCTCCCCCCCGCCATTTGGCGAACGCCATTACCACGCGAATTAAAGTCATGGCGAATTTAGATATTGCTGAAAGGCGACTTCCGCAAGACGGCCGAATTGAGTTGAACGTAGGAGGAAACTCGGTAGATCTTCGAGTCAGCGTCTTGCCGACAATGTTTGGCGAGTCCGTCGTAATGCGAGTTCTGGATCGGACAGTGGTCCAATTGGATTTGAATAAGATTGGTCTGGACGCAACGACTCTGTCTCGCTTTCGGCAATGCTTACATACTCCCAACGGCATCGTTTTAGTAACGGGGCCGACTGGTAGTGGTAAGACAACCACACTTTATTCTGCGTTGAATGAGCTCAACGACATCGAAACTAAAATCATCACTACCGAAGATCCGGTCGAGTATGAAATCGAGGGGCTCCTACAAGTACCTGTGAATCATGATATCGATGTCACGTTTGCTAATGTATTACGTGCCATTCTGCGACACGACCCTGATGTCATTCTGGTTGGTGAAATTCGCGACTATGAGACTGCTGAGACGGCAATTCAAAGCGCACTGACCGGACATCTTGTGTTTAGTACACTACACACAAATGATGCACCCTCGACGGTGACACGACTTCGTGATATGGGTATTGCGCCGTTCATGATTACCGCCACCGTCGAGGCCATTTTGGCTCAGCGCTTGGTTCGCCGTATTTGCAGTGAGTGTCGTACCGAGTTTGAACCCAGTGACGAGTTGCTGATGGAACTCCAGCTCCCAATCGCCCAGGCGCGTCAGTATCGGTTCTATTACGGCAAAGGGTGTGCCCGTTGTAACAACAGCGGATACAAAGGGAGGTGTGGCCTCTATGAGTTGATGAACGTCACTGATGACATACGTGACATGATCGCTGCAAACGCATCCTCTGACGAGATCCGAAACATGGCGCGCAGCCAAGGAATGACCACGCTGAGAGAGGCTGGATTAAAGCTGATTTTTGACGGCGTAACTACGATTGACGAAGTGGTACGAGAAACAGTCATGGAAGACGTCGAATAGTGAAGGCATAAAGTAGAGCGGTTTTCCTATATCAAGGATTAATTATTTTAGGACAAATAGAGGTCAACCATGCCGGTATATCAGTACGAGGCGATGGACAATACTGGAACTGAGGTCAAGGACACTATCGAAGCTAGTTCGGAAGCCGAGGCTCAACAAAAGATCAAGGAACAGGGTTTCTTCGTCACAAAGATTTCTGAGAAGGGGCGGGGCGGGAAAAAGAAGGAAACCGAGAAAAAGAAACCAACGGCTGGGCAACGAAAAAAAAGGGGATTCTCATTCGGAAAAGTAAAGGCAAAGCATCTTTGTTCTTTTACTCGACAGTTATCGACACTTCAGGATGCGGGGCTCCCTATTTTGAGAAGCCTGAAAATTCTTGAAGGGCAAGCGAAACCTGGTCCACTAAAGAACTCTTTGATTGGGGTCATCGAAGATATTGAGTCCGGTAATACGCTGTCTGAGGCCATGTCTAAGCAGCCGAAGGCATTTGATGGACTCTATGTCAACATGGTGAAAGCCGGAGAGGCTGGCGGTGCGTTGGAAGTCATTTTGCAGCGTCTGGCCGAATTCAAAGAAAGAGCACAGAGTCTCAAACGCAAAGTTCAGGGTGCGATGATTTATCCCTGTGCGGTCATTTTTGTGGCAACCGCGATCGTGGGATTCATCATGTACTACATCATCCCAAAGTTTAAGCAAATCTTTTTGGGTTTTGGGACGGAGTTACCTGGAATCACAGTCATGCTGATCACCATGAGCGACGTAGTGGTCCGATACTTTTATTTGTTCCCGGCAATTCCCATCGGTATCTGGTTGATCTTGAAAATCATTCGAAAGAACAAGACGGGAGAGTTTGTTTTAGATTGGCTTGTATTGAAGATCCCCTTGATGGGTCAAATCTTGAGCAAATCAATCGTGGCTCGAACGATGCGAACGCTTGGGACGTTGGTGGCGTCTGGTGTGCCGATCCTTGAAGGTCTCACGATCGCACGTGATACGGCGGGAAACGCGGTGTTCCGCAAAGCTTTCGACAACGTTTACGCTGCAATTCGTGAGGGCGAATCGATTGCAACTCCGCTCCGCGAAGCAAGGATTGTCGATGATATTGTGGTCAACATGATCGACGTTGGCGAAGAAACCGGTGCATTGGACAACATGATGTATAAGATTGCCGACGTCTATGACGAGGAAGTTTCAGTCCTCGTTGATGGCTTGGTCAGTCTGCTAGAGCCACTAATGGTCGTAGTTCTCGGCTTCATCGTCGGCTTCATCGTCATCGCGTTGTTCATGCCTTTGGTGAAATTACTGAACGATTTGTCGTGATTTTGTTACTGAAAAACAACGGGCGGGCATCTACCGATTAAGTCACAATCTGCCGAGTGCTGACTATTGAGTATGCCGGAATTATACCTCGCGCGGGGTGTCATAAGCGATTCGGCGAGCGGCAGGGCGTCAGCCCTGCCGCTCGCCGAATAACATCTCATTCAAGGCCGCGTGGGGTATAGACTGGGAGAAACATTGCCAATCTGCCCCATCGAAATACTTTTTCCAGAATTAAAAATGATTGTTGTGTACGGGGGCGTTCGGAGTGAGTTCTTAGGACTGCTCCCTGAGGAGATACGGAAATGCACGCTGCGTTGAATTCACCAACGAACCGCCGAGTTTATTCAATACGACCGCATGGTGGTTTTACATTGATCGAACTGATGGTGGTAATCGTGATCATCGTTCTATTGATTGGATTAGTGGTTCCAGCAATATCGGCAGTTCGCAGCCGCGCTCGTGATTCTGAGGTGCGTAAGGAGATCGGCGATTTGGAGCAGGCCATTACGCAATTCAAAGTGGCTTACGGCGTCGAGCCACCGAGCATGGTGACGATTTACAAGACCGATGCGCAGTGGGCCGCAGACGCGCGAAGTCGAGCCGCGATCAGGAGGATCTGGCCGAAGATCAATTTCGCTTACACGGATCCGATGCTTCCGAATGTCGGAAGCGGCGGATTGACATTTCCAGCCGGCGTGACAGCGGTGCATCTAAATGGAGCCGAGTGTTTAGTTTTTTTTCTGGGTGGCGTTGCGAGTAGTACCTCTGGGGCTCTCATTGGTTTTTCCAAGGATCCACTGCTTCCATTCAAGAACGACACGAGCCGTGAAGGGCCGCAATTTGATTTCAAAGGGGCATTCAATTTGAGCACTTCGCAGTGGACTGGTCGGTTGATGGATTACGACAACGACAATGCTCCGGAGTACCGAGATCCGTTGCCGCAACAGGCGAGGCCGTACGCATACTTTCACTCGAACGAGGGAGGCAGTTACCCGTTTGATGCAACGACGCCATCATCGAATGGAGCGTTTTGGCGGAACACAGACTGTCTGGGCTATTCGATCAATATGTCTGGTGTTCCGGTGTTGAATTCTAGCGCAAACTTGATGGAGCACGCCTACTTTCAGTCCTTCACACCGGGAACCAATGCAATGACTGCATTGGCTGCGGCTCGGAGTAGTTTGCCGCATAAATCCAAGAGCTTTCAAATCATTTCGCCAGGGCCGGATGCAAATTACGGCACCGGCGGTCTTTTCAATCCGGAGAACAAGTCGAATTTGTCGTCGCACTGCAAAGATAACATCACCAACTTTCATCCCGGACGGTTGGCGAATTAGTTGTCCGAGATTCGTTTGCCATTTCTGGCTCGGCCATGTGACGCTGACGAAATCGTTTGGCGAACGACCGCGACACACGACCGAGTGGAATCGAGGTTGACCATGAACTCTCTGCGTGCGGCGTCTAATCAAGGCAAGGCTTCAACGGCAGGTTGGCAAACGCGGCAGGCATTCACGCTGATCGAGATTCTGATCGTGATCTCGATCATCATTCTGTTGGTAACGTTGATGGGGGCGGTTATCGGCAACTCGGTCAAGAAGGCAAAGGAGGCGGCGACGGCAACGTTGATCGAGAAAATCGACAAGTTGCTGGACGAGCGGACGAAAGGGTTCGACCGAGCAACGAAGTCATTGGACTTCCAGAGGATCATTGCGGTTCGCAAGCAGTTGCTGGAAGCGGGCGGTATTTTTGGCGTCTCACCGAAAGTACTGTCAGCAGTGGCTCGAAAAGACTTCTTCAGGACGAACTTTCCGCAGCGATATTCCGATTTGATCGACGTGCAGACGTTTCCGATGGGAAGTACTCCAAACGGAGTTCCGGATGCAATCGAGTTCGATCCCATGTTGAAGCCCGAAGACGCGAACGGTAATGGTGTTTTGGATGGCACCGAAGATACGAATAGCAACGGAGTCTTGGATGGCTATGTGCATGCGAAACACAAGCCGGAGACGGAGAGTTCAGCGTTGCTGTACTACATGCTCACTCGCATGCAAGTGTTTGGCGTGCCTCCAGTCGGTGAGACGGATTTCAGCACAAGCGAATATCGCGATACCGACGGAGATGGGTTACTGGAGTTCGTGGATGGTTGGGGGCAGCCGTTGCGGTTTTACCGTTGGCCGACGCGGTTGCTGAAGCCGAATGGCATTCGCGGTGCTGATAATCAACCGGGAGTTGCCGGGACCAACGACAATCCCGAATTGAACAACACCGTGGACGATTTTTTGGAGTTCGGCAAAGTCAGCTCTGACGACATCACGGTCTCGCCATCGCAAAGGGGCTTCGCCGGGCATTTGATCTTGGGTTTGCCGAGTGGCCCTGTGTTTTCCGGTCAATGGGATTCGCTCAGTGAAGACCCGGATGATCCGTATGGTTTGATCTCGACGGAGATCAAACGGCTGTATCTCCAGAGCAACGGAGTGACCAACGTGACAGCGGGAGCAAGCGGGTTCAACGAGATGAATTTTCCGACGATCGACACCTACCACACGCCGTTGATCATCTCGGCAGGACCAAACGGTCAATTTGGGTTGTACTTGCCGAATCTTAGTGAAGACCTCAACGGCGATGGAATGTTCCAGGCGGCGGAGGACACCAACGGCAATGGTGTGTTGGACAACGGCGTGCTTGCTCAGCCGATGCATGGTTCCGGAAACGCCTTTGATTTCGCATCCTCGACAGCTCTGTCGGAGGACGGCTCCACGGATGTGATTTCGGCGCTAACGGACAACATCACGAATCGTAATCGGCGCGCGGGAAAGGGGAAGTGACATGAACCGAGTTCGAGTCGCTTCGATGGCTGAGTGCCACGACTCTATGAACCGTGCGAGAGTCCGTGATGCACGGCTTGGACAGCCGTGGCACGGGAAGGGCGGCTTCACGCTGGTGGAGTTGTTGGTCGTGATCACCGTGTTGTTGATTCTGGTGGTGATGACGGTTTCTTCGATCGACTTCACGTTCTCGTCGGAGCGGTTGAAAGCGGGTGCTCGGCAGGTGCAATCCGCGTTGGCGGGCGCGCGCGATCGGGCGATCTTCGCCAAGGAGCCTCGCGGATTGCGGTTTTTGATCGATTCGAGCGATTCAACGGCGATCGACTCTCGCGTTGTCACGAGCATGATTTACATCGGCGCACCGAGCAATTGGTCGGAAGGTCAAATTCGATTGGAGCGAGTTGATGCGGATGGAAACGGTACTGCCGAGCCAGCCGTCGATACGGACAGCGACGGGACGCTTGATGCAACGGCGGTCATGATCGTCCGAGGCGATGCCCTTTGTGGTTGGTACACCTTGAAAGAGCGTGGCTTTCTGGGGTTGTTCGAGGACCAGAATCTGAACGGCCGGCTGGATTCCGGCGAGGATGCGAACGGCAATGGGCTTCTGGACCTCGACGCGCCGCGGATCAAGATTCCTGCGGACGACAATGGTTCGTGGTACACCGTGTTGGTCTTCAGCTCTGGTCCGTACGCGATGACGCCCGTGAATCAAGTGTTGAAATTGGTGACCCCATATCGTGATCCCGGCACGACTCCGCCGACGAGCGTGGTTGCGTTTCAGAATGGCGGACCGAATACCTACATCCTGGAACTCCCCCCGCGGATGCTGCCGGACGCTCAACCCATCCTGTTGCCAGACGGAGTTTGTATCGACCTGGATGGTTCGCAGGTGCCAGGGAGCTGGCGGTCGTACGGAGAGGACCTCAACGACAACGGGGTGTTGAATGGTGGCGAGGACACGAATATGAACGGCAAGTTGGACCGTTCGAGCTATTCCTCGCGAATGGACGTTTTGTTTTCTCCGCGCGGCATCGTGACTGGTTCCGTGGCCGCCGAGGGTTTGCTGCACTTGTACGTCGCGGAACTCAAAGATGTGCAACGAATTGTCGACATCGGAGTCGACGTGAGCGGGACTGGAAGCGGATCAGTGATTTCTCCTCGGCTTCCGATTCATGGCAACACGCAGTCGTTGGCACGAGTCCCGTTTCAAATCGTACCGGGGGGGAATCAATTCACTCCGGAAGAACCGATCGGTCAGCGGACGATCGTTTCGATCTTCACGCAGACAGGCAAGATCTCAGCACATGCGATCGATCCAACCGACGGCGAAGACCGTAACGGAAACGGCATGCTCGATCCGGGAGAGGATGTGAATAGCAACGGAATGCTCGATGGACCGAATGGCTACGCGGACATTCCGTTCCAGTTTTCCACTCGAGGCGAGGCGGCCAGCCAATGAACACTCTGCGGACTCAAATTGTCCAGCGAAATCGTTCGCCGCATCTGCGAAGCGGTACGACGCTGACCGAAGTGCTCATGTCGTTGATGATCATGAGCATCGGCATCGTGTCGGTGGCGACGTTGTTTCCGCTCTCAACGCTGCGTGTGCTGGAAGCCAGCCGGCAAACCAATTCGACAATCACGCGGTTCTCGGCCGAAGCCGCGATCGATGTCGATGCGGGGTTCTTGCACAATCCAGACGGAGTCGATGGGTACAACAATCGGTTCGTCCGAGGACAGGTCTATTTCGTGGATCCCTATGGGTATCAGACATTTCATCGCGACACCGATTTGACCACGCGATGTCCTGCTGGTCCCAATGGAGAAGACAACAACGGAAACGGCACGCTTGATCCCAACGAAGATCGAAATGGAAACAACAATCTCGATGTCCCTCTGCCTCTCCGCGACACTTGGGGCAAGCTCCCTTCGGGCTCAACGGTGAATGTGTTGTTGCCTCGACGCTACACCGGGGCGACGATGTTTTCGAGCGTGGGGATCAATCCGTATCCGGGGGTTGGGTTGACCCCGGCCACTCTCGCCAACAGCGACCTGGCGATCAACCGAGCCGCGCAATGGGTCGGACAGCCCGACAATTGGAAGTCGATCACCGTGACTGAGTTGACGACGGCTGCCACGCCGATACCAGGCATCACCGCGCTCACGTTGGATACCGATGCCGACCTGTCGGCGGTCAGTGTGGGTCCCGGCGTCACCTATCGCGCCGTCATTTTTGATCTCAGCGGCCAGTCCAGCGAAACACGAATTCTGGCGGCCAATCCGACTGGTCAGACATTGGCGTTCACTCCCGCGTTGCCCAGTCGCTTCGAAACTTCGCCAACCGGAGTTTCTCCGAATGTCGGCAAGGTGCGCATCGAAGTGTTGGACGAGGTCTACACCTGGGCGATGTCCGTGCGCAAACGGGCGAGCGGGCCGGCCAACGTCGATGTCGTGGTCTTCTTCAAACGCAGTTTCAAACCCGAACACGAGTTCGTTTATCCAGCCGCGCTGCGGAGGTACACGTTGGGGCCTGATGGCGTGCCGGGAACGAATTCGTCGATTCCGAACGGCCCGCCGATTCCGCCCAGCACCATGCCCACGACCTATCCCAATGGGGATGACAATCGCAACGGCGTCGCGAACGACGTGGGCGAGATTGGCTACGTCGGCAGCGATGACGTGCCGAACTCGATCGCGACGGTCGATTTCAGCAGCTTACCGGCCGGGGCCGATGCTCCGGGGTTCCGTAAGGGAGGCTATGTGTACGACACCAAGAACGGTTTGTGGTATCGCATCCGGAACATCCAGAACGCAACGACGACGACGGTGGATTTGGTCTTGGACAAATTCATTCAGCGCGACAACACCGAAGACCTGTTCAATTTCGGAACCGTCGATGCCGGCGAAGACGTCAACAACGACGGGATCGTGCAGCTTGGCGGGCTGTACTGGAATCCCAGCGTCGTGAATGTCTTCCCGTTGGAAATCAAGGAGCCGTGAGAAGAGGAGCGAGGGATCAGGGGCGAGGGGTTAGGGAATTGCGGAAGGCGGAATCATGAATCGGTCGCAAACAATTCGATCACGGATGCCGAACGTGGGGCAGGTTTTCAACCTGCCCGGCCGATCCGGGCAGGTTGAAAACCTGCCCCACGACGGCGGTTTCACACTGGTCGAGATGCTGATGGCGGTGACGTTGGTGTTGATCATGATGGTCATGTTCGCCGAGGTGTTTCAAATCGCCGGTGGCGCGGTCACGAAGCAGCGGACGATGGCGGATAACGATCAAAACTCTCGGACGTTCGCCACGATCATGCGTGCCGATCTCGACAAACGGACGTTTCGCACGCTGCTGCCGTTTTATCCCGGTGAGCCGCCCACATCGGCCACGTCGTTCAACAACCGCCGCGGTTACTTCTACATCTCCTCGAACAATCCGGGGGACAGTTCGGATGACGTGTTGCAGTTCACGGTCATGTCCACGGTCAGCCTGCGGAACGCCGACGAGTCGCCGTATTACGGCAAGGCGGTGCAGTTGCCGCAGCCGATTCCCGGCGGCTGGAACACGACGCAACAGTTCTACAATTTCTTGCAGAATCCCAATCAACCCGAGCGTGATGACGGACAGGTGATCCCCAATGGGGCAGCATCTTCACGAGCGGCTGAAGTCAGTTACTTCATGCGTGGCACTCGGCTGTATCGCCGGGTCATGTTGCTGCGCGATCCAATTCCTGCGCCGGGAGTCCCTTCCGATTTGTCGAACGACCCGCAACCGAAGTCCGCAACCGGTGCGGACTACTTCAGCGCTGTCGGCGGCTACTCCGGAAATTTCTGGAGCGACTTCGATTTCTCGGCCTATCGGCTTCCCACGGGGATCAGTGTGGTGAGTGGTGGGACAACGATTAGCGCGCGGTTTGTGGGATTCGACTTTCTGAGCAACGTGAATCCTTCGGCGTTCCAACTCGCTTCGGGCCCCAACGCCGCACTCCAGACCTACCGTTACTCTCTGGGCCAGACGTGGAATCGTTTTGGCTTCAATTCCGAACTTCCGGCAAGCCCGGCAGCCTCGCTTTTGTACGGATTGCCGCGCGAATACAGCGGAACGAGTTCATCGGCGGCCGGCTTTTTCTTTTTGGGTCGGTTCTCACAAGAAGAGACCTCTTCCATGGCGTTTCAATACCCCTACGGGGTTTGGGGCAACGGTGGCAATCCGCTGGACACGTCGAGTGGGCTGGTTGATGCCCCCCCGGCCGATGGCGTGGTCGACGGATATGCCGGCGGAGGTCGAGCTGGGGTGGACTTGCTGCTCAGCAATGTGCATGAATTCCGCGTGGAATTGTGGGATGAGCGGGTCGGAGACTTCGTTCCAGCCGGTCACACAACCGGGGTCGGCGACTTTCATTCAGCGAGGCAATTGAATCCGGCCTACCATCCGCAGGGTCGTCCGGCTGGCGTCACGAACATCTTTGACACTTGGCACCCCAATTTTGATCGCAACCTCGACACCAACGAGCTCAATGATCCGCCTCCGTATCGTCCGCTGAATTACTACCCAACCGAGGACACCAATGGCAACGGAACATTGGATGCGGGAGAAGACAAGAACAACAACGGCACCTTGGATGTGCAGCCCGGACCGAATGCCCCTTATTGGATATCTGGCACCACCTACAACACGGAAGACGCGAACGGCAACGGTGTGTTGGATGGCGGCGAAGACGGCTCCAACGGCTTCCCCAACGATGGGAAGCTCAACGCACACGTCATCTTTCCGTTCCTTGACGAGGACGCGAATGGTAACAGCATTCCCGACATGGGAGAGGACACAAACGGCAACGGGATTTTCGACCGTGGCTCGATGAGCATTCATCCCTTCGGCCATACCTTGGTCTATCGCTGCATCAAAACCGGCACGGTCTCCACCGTGATCGGTAGCGAGCAGAATTGGACGACGTCGCCAGGACAGATCATGCGTGGAAATCTGGCGGATATCGATGCGAACAATGATGGCGATGTGACTGACCCTGGCGATACCGACTTCAACGGGAACGGAGTCATGGACCCGGCCGAGCCGGATTGGATTTGTGAATACAACGCGCGGCCGTTGAAGGCGATTCGGCTGACAGTGCGATTCGAACACCCGACCAGCCAGCAAATGAAACAAGTCACGATCGTGCATTCGCTCCGTGACACCACGACGGTGCCTTGAGTGCGTATTTTTTGGCGAGCCGGACGGCGTTAGCCCCCGGACGTAGCCCGGTTCGTTGGCAGTCCGGGGGCTAACGCCGCCCGGCTCGCCTGTTGAGATGCGGGTGCAGCCCGCGTTGAGAGGTTCCCTGTTGTTGGTTCTCAGCACCGAGTGAGCATGCGGGCCGCTGGCACTACGGTCGGAGATGGAATCATGAAACGTCATCCCGGTTTATTGGAAATGGTGCATCGTCGGACGTCGCGTGCTTCACGGCGTGCGGCGTGCGGAGCGCTTGGCTTGTGGGCTTGGTCGAATGCGGGAGACCTGCGGTCAGCCAGGCGGCGGGGTCGGGAGACCCGCGCCGAGCGCGCGACCCGCGCCGAGCGCGGGCGGCGCGCCGGGCGCGGTCGGCGCGGCAGCACGTTGGTGGTGGTGATGGCGCTGTTGGGCATGTTGTTGCTCTTGGGGGTGATCTATTTCACCTTCTCCAACCAGGAGCAGCAGAGTGCGACCTACTTCGCCGAAGCGGCCAAACGGCTCGACGATCCGGGGGACGACATTGATGCCATCGTCGATGCGGCGACCAAGCAGTTGATTCAAGGGGGCGACGCGACCCAGAAGGGGAGCGCGATGTTCGGCGGACGGTCTTCGTTGTTGTTCACGATGCTGGGACACGACCTGCAACCGTACTCCGGGCCTGGGGTCAATTTGATTTTCGTGTCTGGATCTGGATGGGGCGTCGATCAAGATGGAAACGGAGTCATCGACTCGCTCTCTGCGGGCTACAACTTGGTCGAACTCAACGATTCGCCAGCGGCGCGGCCGGACTTGTTCGAGCGGGATTTGTCGATCCTGCCCGCGCCGGATGTCGATTACACGGCGGCCGATCACAACAATCCGTTTCTCGCCTACGAAGGTTGGACGTGGGATTTCAGCACTTTGCCGCCGACACGCGTGCGAGTCATCAAGCCGTCGTTCCATCGCCCTGAGTTATTCCGCGATCCGACCACCTTTCTACCCGTCGCCGGCTGGTCCACGCTTGCCGCGAATGCCGGTCGTTCGTTCCGTCCGCATCCCGATCACCTGTATGTCTGGAGGCAGGGCAACCCTGGATTCGTCGTGCGACGGTTCGTCAGTGCCGCGTACCCGGAAGCTGGCCTCTCGTCATTTCCATTTCAGGTGGATCTCGACGGTGACGGGGTCTTCAACGAGCAAGGGGTTTGGGACCGAGTGGCGGGAACTGCAACGACCTACAATCAGCCGTTTGAGTACGACGTCGATACCGACGGCGACACCGAGCGTGACGCGAATTGGATGGACTTGGATTTGCCGGTCCTGGTGAGACCCACCGACAACGCGACGTACATTCCGATGATCGCCTTCAAGGTCATCGACTTGGACTCCAAACTGAATCTCAATGCGATCGGCAATTTGTCGGGCAACACGCGCACGGCAGCGACCTTCAACTTTGGCAGCATCGGCAATCCGAACGACCCGGCAGACCCGACCAATCGAGACATCAGCATTTCGAGCATGGGGCTGTCGTCATGGGAGATCAATCCGATCTGGGGGCTGGACACGCATCCGTCCGATGTACCGGCGGCGACACTCAACGACCACACGACCTATTTCCATGCGCCGGCCACGCAGCGGCAACTCGCCAACATGGAGTGGTGGTGGTTGAACAAGGGACGCGTGAAATATCCGTCGTCCGGGTCACCGCAGATTTTCGCGGGCCGCTACGGAGAAGCGAATCGGATGTGGAACGTGCTGGCGGCCAGCACGAATGCGATCAGCGTCCAGCAATCCAATAGCAACTTGTTTCCGTTCCCCGGTGTGTGGGATGCGAACGACAATCGTGACGGCAACGACGGCGGGCAAATCACTTTAGCCGGAGTGCTCGGCGGTCAGACGTTGCCTTGGCAACACCCCATGGCGCTGAATGGTCGCGGCTCCTGGTGGAATACAGTGAATCCGAAGCAAATGGACCTGCGCTCGTTCCAACAGTTGGAAGACGCCAACAACAACGGAGTGCTCGATCCGGGCGAAGATCTCAACGGCAACAACATCTTGGATTCCGGCCCGGTGATGTTTTTACGGTACACCAACGTCGGTGTCGGTGCGGACGGTGCGGGCTACGGCAACGTCGAATGGATGAATCTGCTCAACGGAACCTTGATGCAGAACACGCTGATCGGAGCGAACTTTGGGGCACCCCTGACGATTCCATTACCGCCCAATCCAACGACGAACGACTTTGTGTTGATGGACGATCCCACTGAGCTCACTTTGGAATCGAAATCTGTGATCCGTCCCTACGACGAACCGCTGGAAGCGGCCGACACGTTGTTGCTGCACATGTCCAAGTCCGACCGGGACCGCACCGGCATCGCGTCGCGCGTCGCCGACCTGATGCCCGGTAACTTCGTCCCAGGAACCAGCGGCACACAATATCAACTGGACGTCGCCAAGCGCTTCACGACGGTCGGTTCAGATCTGAAGACCTTCGCGTTGCCGCGACTGATGGGCGTTGGCCCGGACGGACAGCCGGGACAAGCAGGCTTCGATGACAACCAGAACCAAGTCGTCGACGATGTTGGTGAGATGGGATGGCCAGGCTCAGACGACCTGCGCGCCTGGGAGTTCAACGTGGATTACGACGGCAACGGTTTGCCGGAGTTTCCTCCGCAATTCACTGGCGGCAGCGGTACCGAACAAGCCTTTCAACCGGAAGACCCGTTCCGTCCGCAATTGCGACGGTTGCTGAAGAATGAGCTCGGCAACACGGCTCGGATTGACCACACGTTTCGGTTGGGCATCAATGAACTACTCGACGTCGAACGAATTCCGAATCAGTCCGCCAATCCGCTGAGCGATCCGTTGCAGTACCGGCCGCTGACCCCACATTCGACCGACACTACGCTGACGACTATCCCACCACTCAGTCCGTTGCCGGCCTATCCGCCGGCGACCGAAGGGGAGAAAGAATTCTGGGCGCGACGTGACCGGCAGCAAATGGCTCGCGACATTTATGTGATGCTCTACACGTTCTGTGGCGGCGACGACACGGTCGATTTGACCTCCACGTCGGGGATGACGGCCTATCCGGCAAACACTCGGCGGATGATGGCGCAGTTTGCGGTCAACATGGTCGATGCCCTGGACCGAGACAACGTCATCACAGCCTTCGAGTACGACAACAATCTGGCCAACGGCTGGAACTTGGATGACGACGACGCAGCCAACCCAACGCCATCGACGGGGGACACCGAACCCGGTGATCGTGACCGGGTGTTTGGTGTCGAGGCTCAGGAGCTGACCTTCAGCGAAGTCATGTGGATGTGGCAGCCCACGAATACGACGACCAACTATCTCCGCACGCCGTTCAATGAGATGGCGGGGGATCATCACTTCTTGCAGATCGAACTGCGGTCCACGAGTCCAATATCCGTGAAATTGGCCGAGAATGTTTCGACCAGTTCTGCGACTGGCGTGTGGCGGATTCATCGGGATGACAACATCGATGGCATCGTAGACGCGACCGAGAATGTTCTGACGTTTTCTAATGGAGTGGGGTCGGTCTCGGCCGGAGGACTCTTTACCATCGCTTCGGCCGACGCCTCGCCGGTGGGATCGTCGTCGTTGTACATCGACTACACCGGGACGGCATCGACCGCGATGGCACGTCACGACGAATTGATCGCCCCCAATCTGACGACCGGAACCATTTACGTCGGGACCACACTCAATCCCGAAGCGGACCTGGACTTGTTGCACGCCAACCATTCGACACGCTTCCAACTCACCAACGGCACCGCCGCCGATGGTGACTTTCTCAGTCGCAACAACAACCCGGCCCCGGGATTAGTCGTGGACACGACCATTCGGACACATCTGAGGTTGGAGCGTCGGTTGAATCCCAATACTCCGCAGCTTTCTTTGGCGGCGAATCCGTATATCACCGTGGACACTTTTCGCGGTGTGGAGCCTCGCGATTTGGGAATCACGGACATGATGACTCAAACCGACGCCTCCGACCGCCTGACAAAGACCGGCGCGTACAGCGCACTGGACATCGAGTCGCAAGAACGCCGTGAACCGTTCGATGCAGGACGCGCTCCCGCGAAAAGTACCGGCAGCGGCTCGTCGGTGCATCTCAACAGCATCGGGCAGACCAATCCAGGCTTTCCCGTGACAACGAATTTGCACCAAATTCATTTCGATCGCGACGTCGCCTCGATAGTGGAGCTGTTCAACATCCCGCTGCAAGGCCCCGCTGCGGTGACGCGCATGCAGCGGAACTCGCGTCGTCCACCTGAAAGTCCGATGGGTGTGGCAGCAGGTCCTTTCCCGGCGCTTGACCAGCGAGGGCAACTGGAACTTGGCGGCCCGTTCACGTTCGGGGCAGCGGTCTTAGTCCAAAGCGAAGACCGTAACGAAGACGGAATGCTGGCCCTCAGCGAGGACAGCAACGGCAATGGAGTTCTTGATCCCGGTGAGGATGGCACGAATGGCAATCCGATGGATGGCTTCCTGCAATTGGGCGAGGACGTCAACGGCAACGGTGTGTTGGACGTCCCCGGCACGGCGAATCACGCCGCTCCGAATCATTTCCATCGGCTGCTGTCGCTGGTCGAGATACCCACTCGCTCGCACCGGCAGTTAGGCGATCTGCTGAAGCTCACGCGAGTTCCGGGCAAGCTGAATCTCAACGGCATCAACGATCCGCGAATTCTCGCCGCGCTGCTCGATGAACGAGCGCTGATGCACGCTCCCGAACGGGATGTCAACGGCAACGGAACGCTCGATCCGGCCGAAGACCTCAACGGCAACGGCCTCTTCGACTACGGCCTGACCGATGCGAACAGGGACTTTGCCGGCGCATCGCAACCAGAACTCTCCACGGAACCAGATTCGAACAACAACGGAGTGCTCGATACGACCGAAGACCTCAACAGTGATGGCCGATTCGATCAAGGCCGCGACTGGTGGTTCAACTTCCTCGTCTCGCGAGACGGAATCGATCCGATCAGCCGATTGCCGTTACCGATGACTCCATTGCCGAAAGTCTTGACCGATCTCGGCGGAGGAATACCAACTCGCCCGTTCCGTGATCTGGGACTGTTACGATCCAGTCAGAGCACGACGGCTCTCTCTTCAACAGCGGCAGAGATTTCCGCTGTCGAAGACACCGTCCTGCGGCGTTTGCCGATGAGCACTTCCGGTCGGCGGCTGTTTGAATTGGGCCGCGAAGATACCGATCCACTCCAAGACGAATACCTCAATGGCACGGTCGATCCCACGTTGCGTCACCGGCTGTTGTCGAAGGTCGTCAATAACACCTCGACTCGCAGCAATTGTTTTCTCGTGTACGTGACGATTGGCATGTTCGAGTGCAAAGAACTGCCGAACGGAGCCACTCGTGTCGGTGCTCCGATGGACGTCGATGGCGACGGTACGCCGGACACACACCGCGCTGTGTTGATCATCGACCGCTCGATGGCCGAAGAAGCCTACGACAAAGGAAGTAAGACGTTCGATTGGAAGAAACTGGTGCTGGCCAAACAACGCGTGAACTGAAAGGCTATCCGAAAAGTCCGATAGGGGTAGGAACGACTGATTGATTTCAGTCGCCCCTCCCTCCGAACCGGACGGGCGGGTTTCCCGCATCCGGCTCTCCGGTTGATGGTCTTACCTGCGAGAGGATTGAACGGCCAGAGCATGGGCGGTCGTCAGGT
>SXGS01049666.1_pt1 | contig 20022 bp, 16 predicted proteins | sample 3174681 | NCBI WGS metagenome assembly SXGS01 (sample SAMN11356861, study PRJNA531348) | freshwater metagenome | isolation source: freshwater sample F1-80 | place: China: Fuxian Lake, Yuxi | collected 2017-12-25 | reverse complement strand
CGGCAAGAACCTGGTCGACATCATCTGCACCAACAACGGCTACGAAGTGCACAACATCGGCATCAAGATTCCCATCAGCGAAATGATCGCCAAGGTGCAGGAAGTCGATGCAGACGCCCTCGGCATGAGCGGCCTCTTGGTGAAGAGCACCCTCATCATGCGCGAGAACTTGGAAGAACTCAACACGTCCGGGTTGTCGAACATTCCCGTGTTGCTCGGCGGTGCGGCTCTCACCCGCAGTTATGTGGAGCGCGATTTGCGTGAGGTGTACCAGGGTCGCGTGTTCTACGGTCGCGACGCCTTCGAGGGTTTGCACACCCTCGACAAGTTGATGGAGATGAAGCGAGGTGGCGCCGACGACCCCGAATTCGGTCGCATTCCCACGGGTCGATCCCTTGCCGAACGTCGCGCACCAAAGGAGGTGCCGACCGACCTACCGCGCCGCTCACCTGATGCGGTGGTCGACAACCCGGTATTCACACCGCCATTCGTTGGCTCGCGCGTGGTGAAGGGAATCAGCCTGGATGAAATCGCCGAGTACATCAACGAGACGGCCCTGTTCCGTAATCAATGGCAGTTCCGACCACTCGAAGGCGAAAATGATGACGACTTCAAGTCACGGATTCGTCCGGAGTTGCGCGACCAACTCGCTCAGGCCAAGGCCAGCGGCATCTTGGTGCCGCAATTGGTGTACGGCTACTTCCCTGCCAACGGTGATGGCAACGACGTCATCATCTGGACCGACGAGTCACGCACCACCGAGCGCATGCGATTCTCCTACCCTCGCCAAAACGAAGCACCGTACCTGTGCATCGCCGACTTCTTCCGTCCGGTGGAGAGTGGCGAGGTCGACTACGCCGCGTTCCACATCGTCACCATGGGTGCCACGGTGAGTGAGGCCGCGGCGGAGTTGTTCGCCAAGAACGAATATCAGAAGTACCTCACGGTGCACGGCCTTGGCGTGGAGATGGCCGAAGCGCTCGCCGAATACTGGCACCACCGAATTCGCACCGAATGGGGGTTCGTCAACGAAGACGGACCGAATCTGCACGGGCTCTTCCGTCAGCAGTACCGCGGCGGTCGTTACTCGTGGGGCTACCCCGCTTGCCCGGACCTGGAGGACAACGCAAAAGTCGCCGAGCTCTTGGAAGCGGGACGCATCGGCATCACGGTGAACGAAGACACGGGATGGCAATACCAGCCGGAGCAAACCACGTCGGCGATCATCTGCCATCACCCGCGCGCGAAGTACTTCGTCGCGCGTTAGCCTCGGCGCATCCGCTGTGGCGCGTTAGCCCCGGCGCATCCGCTGTGGCGCGTTAGCCGGCGTGTGATTTCTCCCACGCTCGCGCAAGTGCGCTGTAATGGCCCCCGAGCGTCATCAGTTCGCTGTGCGTGCCCACTTCGGTGATTCGCGCATTGTTTACCACCACGATGCGATCAGCTCGTTGCACGGTGGTCAGTCGATGAGCAACCACGATCGTGGTTCTGCCTTGCATCAAGCGCTCCAACGCAGCTTCCACTTCGGCTTCCGTACCCGGGTCGAGGTTGGAAGTTGCTTCATCGAGCACCAACACCGCTGGGTCGACCAGTGCGGCGCGACCAAGAGCCACCAGCTGACGTTCACCCGCCGACAATCGAGTTCCACGTTCGCGGACCTCGGTGTCCAGACCATCGGCCAGTCGTTCGAAACGCGCGAGCACGCCCAGACGCTCCAGAGCGGCTTCCACCTCGACATCGTTGGCTTCGATTCGAGCCAAACGCACGTTGTCACGAATGGTGCCGTTGAAGAGGAACCCTTCCTGTGGCACCACCACGATGCGTTGCCGCAAACTCTTGTGCGTTCCACGACGCAGATCGACGCCACCATAACTCACCACACCACTGACGGGGTCGTACAAGCGCGCCATCAATTTGGCAAGCGTGCTTTTTCCGGCGCCGGTCGGGCCAACGAGCGCGATTCGCTCACCGTCACGAACTTCGAGGCTCACGTGGTCGAGAGCCGGAGTGGACCCACGCTGATAGGTGAACGTCACATCGTCCACGAATAGGTTTCCGCGCAGAGGTAGTGCGACGGCGTCGGACGCTTCATCCACCTCCGGCGTTGCGTCGAGAATCCCAAACAACTTGTGCAACGCCGCCGCTGCCGACTGCACACCGTTGTACAACTGCGAGAGTTGTTGCACGGGGTCGAACAGACTCGACAACAACAAAATGAACGCCACCACCGTGCCGAGCGAGACCACACCTTCGTGTACCAACCAACCACCGATACCTACCACCAGCGACGTGGCAATCACGCCGGAGAATTCCACGAGACCGAAGTACCAAGTGCTAATTCGGATGCTGCGCACGTGGCTATCGAACAGCGCTCGGTTGGACCTCTCGAACCGCTTGATTTGGTGATCTTCTTGGGCGTACGCCTGAATCACCCGAACCGCCGCAATACCTTCCTGCAGCGTGCCGAGATTCTGACCAACACGCTCGCGAACGGTGAGATACGCAGTGTTGGAGTCACGCTGGAACTTCACTGAAGCAATGACGATCACCGGGAACACGATCAACACCACCATCGTGAGCTGCCACGACAGCGTGAACAACACGGCGAATGCGAGCACTACCAAGAAACCGCTCGCCAGAAACTGCAACAATCCCCATTGAATGAGTTCGCCCATCGTTTCAATGTCGGCGGTCATTCGCGCTACGAGTACCCCTGCCTTGTTGCGGTCGTAGTACGCCATGGATTGACGCTGCATTGCAGCAAACACTTTCAGTCGCAGCTCGCGGAGAAATGCCTCACCGGTTCGATTGAGGAACACGTACTGCATTCGGCCGAACACGTAGGCGAGCGCGGTAATCGCCAGATAGAAGCCCACCGACAGATTGAGTTCGAAGAGATTTCGGGCTCGAATTCCAGCGTCGATGCCGTGTCGCACCAGCACCGGAGCAGCCAGTGTGGCACTGGTGGTCACCACCACACAGCCGAGTGCGGCATAGGCGGTGCGGCGGAATGGTGCGGCCATTCGAATCACCCGCGCCATCACACGTCGTGTCTCGGTCTTGTCGAGTTGGTCCTCCGGTGCGACACCACCTCCCATCTGGAACATCTACTCGCCTCCCACGACCGGGGCGCGGGCCACTTCGGAGCGATTCGCGTCGGCCTCAACGGGACGATCTGCGGCAACGGTGTCGTCGCGCACTGCCCACGCAGCGAGCACTTCGCGATAGCGCTCACAGCTGTCGAGCAACTCTCGGTGCTGTCCGACTGCCAGCACGCGACCCTCGTCGATCAAAACGATTCGGTCGGCCAACGCAATGGTGCCCGGGCGATGCGCAATGACGATGGTGGTTCTCCCGGCCATCACGGTTCGCATCGCGTCGCGAATCTCGTGCTCCTTGCTGGGATCGACCGCGCTCGTGGCATCGTCCAACACCAACACGCGCGGGTCGGCAACGATGGCCCGAGCTATCGCAACTCGTTGACGCTGCCCACCACTCAGCGAGAATCCGCGTTCACCGATCGGAGTGTCATATCCCTCGGGAAGCCGTGTAATGAAGTCGTGGGCGCCAGCAAGTCGCGCGGCACGTTCCACGGTTGCCATGTCTGCATCGGGCTTGGCAAAGGCGATGTTGTTTCGAACCGAGTCGTTGAAGAGGAAGGTCTCCTCGAATACCACACCGATGTTCCGACGCAGCTCGCGAACGTCGAGCTTGCGCAGGTCGATTCCGTCCAACGTGATGCGACCCTGCTCCACGTCGTAAAAGCGCAGCAAGAGCCGAACGATCGTGCTCTTACCCGCACCGGTAGCGCCCACCAACGCAACCGACTCCCCCGGCGCGATGGCAACACTCACGCCGTTGAGCACTTTGTGCTCATCCCCGTAACCAAACACCACGTCTTCCAGCGACACCGCTCCCACCGCTTGGGACGTATTCCGAGCCGGTAGCGACCGGGGCTGCTTGGGGCTCTGCACCGCCGGGTCGGTGGACAAGACCTCGTGTACGCGCACGAGGGCAGCTGCGGCGCGCTGACCCAACGCCACCATCATGCCGATGTTGCGAAGCGGCCACACCAACATGGTGAGATACACATTGAATGCCACCAAATCACCGATGCTGAGATCACCGTTGACGACGCGGTGACCGCCGTATCCCAACACCACGATGAGTCCGAGTGATGGGAGCAGGTCGATAGCGGGAAGGAACTTGCTACGAATGCTCGCGGCCTTGAGCGACACTGCCCTGATGTCGTCCGCTTCCTTGCGGAGTTTGTCGAACTGAACGCTCTCGGTGCCGAGGCCCTTCACCACCCGAACGCCGGACACGCTTTCTTCCACCACGCTGGCGAGTTGTGCCTGTTCGTTCTGCACCGCCAGCACTGCAGGGTGAATGCGATTGGAGAACCGTCGTGATGCCACGTTGATGAACGGCAGTGGCGCCAATGCGACGATCGCCAGACGCCAATCCGTGAGTGCCAGAATCAGCGTCACCGCGACGAGCTGCGCTGCGTTACTCAGCGTGATGGGAATCATCACCACGAACTGCTGCACCTGCTGCAGGTCACTCGAGGCACGACTCATCAATTGGCCCGTCTGTGTTCGATCGTGATAGCCCACGTGCAGACGCTGAATATGGGCGTAGATCCGCTCGCGAAGCAGCGTTTCGGTCCATCGACTTTCACGGAACGCCAGATAACGACGACCTGCAGTCAGCAGCCCGGTTGCAACGCCCGCCACGGCGATGAACAGCGACCACGCCAAGAGTGGGCCGTTGCGCTCGATACCGCGATCGATGGCGGCTTTTGTCAATTGCGGAACGGCAACCTTGGCTGCTGTCCAGGTAACACCAATCGCCACTCCGAGTACCAATGCGCGCTTCTGTTCAAGCAGTGCGCGCCACAGCAGCTGCCAACCCAGGTTGCGTTGCGCGCGAGCCTGCTCTTCTGCCTCGCCTTTGGCAGAAGCCGCGGCATCGGGATCGAGGCCGGCGACCGTCTTGTCGCCGTGTGAATCAGCCGTCACGTGGCGGACGGCGCCAGTGACTCCACTGACGACCAAAAGTCGACGGAAGGATCGAGCTGCAGGATCGCCAGTGACGACGTGTTCACCCCGTTTTCGAAATAGCGGTCGATCTTGGCACGGCACTCTGCGGGCGAGCCGTGCACCACCAAGTCGTCAACGACGGAATCCGGAATTGCCGCGAGTGCCGCCTTGCGGTCACCACCCTTCCATGCATCCCACATGCCCTGCAACGCGTCGCCCCGTCCGAGCCAACGGTGGAACTCGGCGTACACCGGAACATTCAGATACGCAGCGATGGCATAGCGCGCGCCAGCTCGAACCGCGTCGGCATTTTCGCTCGGACAAACGAAGATGCGAGCGACGATCTCCTTGGTTGCGGGATCCTGCCCGGCTTTCGTCGCCGAGTCGTGCACCACTTTGGTGACGGTTCGTACATCGTCGGGCGACAGCCAGTTGATGATCGCGCCGTCGGCTTCACGGCCGGCGAGTCGCAACATTCCCTCACGCAATGCTGCGACAAGGATCGGCGGCTTCACTTCCGGCCGAACGCCGAGGCGAAAGCCATCCACCTTGAACGTGTCGTACTGCTTGGTGATCTTTTCACCACTCAGTGCATCGCGAAGGAAACGTACGACGTCACGCACCTTCTTGTACGGCTCCACGAACGGAACTCCGTTCCAACGCTCAATGATGACGTTGCTCGACGATCCGATGCCAATGGCAAAGCGTCCGGGTGCAGCATCAGCGAGTGATGCCACGCTCTGGGCAAACAGAGCAGGAGTTCGCGTATACGCAGGAACGATCGCCGTACCCAGTCGCAACCGTGGTTCCCACGCCGCCGCCATCGCCAACGGAGTAAATGCGTCCACGCCATCGGCTTCGGCCGACCAGATATCGCTATAGCCAAGTTCGGCAAGTTGCCGCAACTGCTTTTCATGCGCATGCAGATGGCCGGGAAGTGGGACCGTCATTCCGTCGCGACGCTGCATGGGTCAATTCTTCCACTTTCGGGCGATACAGCTCTGACTGGCGGTCGCCAAGAGGGTGCCGTTTTCCGCGAACATCTGAATGGTCCCGTGTGCGAAACCGCGTTGCACCGATTCAATTTGAATGTCGAGCAGTACCCAGTCGGTTGGCACCAACGTGGCAAAGCGAATGGTGTTGTCCAGACTGTTGCCGCCGGCTCGGAGACCGAGTGCTTGGCCAGCAGCCATCGGCACGAAATCACCGAGGATGCCGAGTGCGGCCGCATCGACACCATCAACCAGCGATTTGATGCGCACCCACATGATGGTGCGACCATCGCCGGGTGTGCCATCCAACTCCTCCATGTCGCGGCCCTTTGCGAACCGCATGTCAAGCGCTTCCATGATCGAATTCGCATGCACCGTGCGCAGCATGCGCGGTTTGGACTGATCAGGTGGTGCCACGACGGGCATCTGCACGAATTGTCCGCTCGAGTCGAAGTCGCGATCCCCGAGGGCGGCATTCACCGTCAGCACGTCGCGATCACCCACACGACATACGGCTCGACCCTGAGTAACACTGCTTCCCTCAACGGCAATCACCACGTCGATATCCACACGTTCATCACGACGGGCATACGACAGGTACTGCGCGGTTGCCCATGTACAGCGCCGCTTCGAAACTGCCTCCAGCGCGGCGATTCCCGCGCCGAGTCCTGCACCACCGAAGAGGAAACCCCCGCTCGTCGTGACGCGAGGAACCACGGAGAGCGAAAAAGCGTTCGTCCCGTGTTGCTCGAGGCCGAGAAACGCGCGGGAGTCCATCGCGAGCAGGCTAACCGTGAAGGTGCCAGTGGCTGGTGAACGTGCCGATGGCAAAGCGCCGCGGCTCGCAATCTACGATTGGAACGTGACCGACACACCGTGGCAGGGTGACACCGTTTCACTCGTTGATGCATTCCGACGCGGTGAACGCTCACCTGCTGAAGAACTGACGGCCACGTTCGATGCAATTGACCGCAGCAACTTGAACGCGTTCTGCTTTCTTGATCGCGACGCTGCACTCGCCACTGCAAAGAACGCCGACGTGACTCGACCGTTCGGTGGAGTTCCAATCGGCGTGAAGGAACTCGACCATGTCATTGGTTGGCCCGACACCGACGCAAGTTTGGTGTTCAAGGATCGAATCGCCGAGTCCACCGACACCATGCTGATGCGCGCGCGAGCAGCTGGCGCCGTACTCGTAGGGCAAACCACCTCGAGCGAATTCGGTGGCGTCAACCTCACGCGCACGTTGTTGCACGGCGCGACACACAACCCATGGAAGCACGGTCATACTCCGGGTGGTTCATCCGGCGGCAGTGCAGCCGCCGTTGCGGGAGGTCTGGTGACCTTGGCAACTGGCGGCGACGGTGGTGGCTCCATTCGAATTCCCGCCGGATTCACCGGCCTGGTCGGATTGAAGGCAACGTACGGCAGAATTCCACGCGGACCCGGTGCTTCGTTCGGCAATCTCACCACCACGATCGGTTGCTTGACGCGCAGCGTTCGCGATACGGCTCGCTGGTTCGATGTGTGCAACGGGCACGACGACAACGATCCACTCAGCTTGCCCCGAGTGGACGGATGGGAGGCCGGATTGGGCACTGTTCCCACTCGCGGTCTACGAACCGCGGTCGTACCAAACTGGGGTTCGGCGGTGGTGTCGCCTGCAATGTGGGCGGTGTTGGAGGAGGCAGCCGAACACCTCATCGACATCGCAGGCCTGCGGCGGGTGACCGATGTCGACATGACGCTGCCCCGACTCGGTGCCGCGTGGTCGATCTCGGGAATGGCCGCCCTTGCCTACGAGTTACGCGACTACTGGCCCGCATGCGCCGACATCCTCACGCCGGAGATGCGTTTCGGACTCCAGCGAACCAATGGTCTATACGGCACCGAGGCACGTGGAAAGTTCGAGGCGCGTCGTGTCGAACTGAATCGTCGCATGGCCGAGATTTTCGACAACGTTGATGTCATCATCACCGCTTCCAATCCCGATGTCGCCTTCAGCGCCGAAGGCCCCTTGCCCGACACCTTCGGCGGTGTCATTGCAGGAGCGGGCAACAACGGTGTGCTGACGTTCCCCGCGAACATCTACGGCAACCCCGGCATCTCGATTCCTGCCGGAACGGTGGATGGCCTTCCCGTAGCACTTCAGGTGATGTCCCGACACTTCACCGAACCGCTGTTGTTGGAGTTGGCTCTGGCCTTCGAGCGTTCGCGCCCGTGGCCGCTCATCGCGCCACATTGAGCAAACGACTTTGGTGCGGAGTTCTGCGCTACGCCATCAAGAGAGCCCGTGCCACCAAGTCGGTGCCGAAGCCCATGAGAATCGCCAGGTAGCTCAAGCCCGTTGCTGCCATCACCGCCGAGTAACTGCGTTCTCGAAGTGCTGCGCGCGTGAACCACGCGAGCACACCGGTGAGTGCGGCACACGCCAACCAGAACCACCCGAGCACGCCGTTCCATCCGTCGTCAATCGTCCCGTTCAACACACTCACCATTCCGATCGGCAGGAGAAACACCGCAACTTCGATTGGCCACACCACGAGCAACACGTTGGTGAGTTGATTCAGCAACTTACGCGGCATACCCGGCTGCACGAGATACCAGTGACCCAGCAACATTGCATCGCTGACTGCGCCGAGAAACACGGCTCCAACCAAGAGTCGAACCAACCACAGCACATCGTCCGGGTGATCGGTGGCAAGCGATGCAGACGCCACACCGACGAATCCGATTGTTGTGGCAATGCGATCGAACACGGTGTCGCGTCGTGCAAAGGCAACGAGTGCAACGACTGCCAGTCCAACTCCCGCCGCCTCACGAACCGGAACATGATCGAATGCGAACCCCAGCGCCACTCCGATGAGGGCGATTCCGGCGTACACACCACGCAACAACTTTCCGTAGCCGACCGAAATCTCACCCGATCGCATCGTGAACCACAAAAAGAGCATGCCGCCGCTCGCCCACTGCAGCATGACGGTTGCGGCATCGAGTTTCACGGCACTACTACTTTCGGCGCTGCGGACTTCACAGCACCACGAGATCGCGGGGCGTGGTGTTCATCCGTTGAGGGCCATTGTCGGTGGCCACCACGATGTCTTCCAGTCGCATACCCCACTTGCCCGCTACATAGATGCCGGGTTCCACGCTGAAGGCATGACCGGCTGCGATTTCAAGTGAGTTACCGCTCACCATGTATGGCTCCTCGTGGGCTTCCATCCCGATGCCATGACCCGTTCGATGAATGAAGAACTCGCCCCACCCTGCGTCAACCAACACCGCGCGCGCTGCGGCATCAACCGACTCGCAACTTGCGCCGACGACTCCTGCCGTTACGCCGGCCTCCTGCGCACGCCGGAGATCGTTCCACGCGCGAGCGACATCGGCGGGTGGTTCACCAAGGTGAACGCATCGGGTGATATCGCTGCAGTACCCGCGCATGGTGCCGCCGAAATCGCACAACACGATGTCGCCCTGTTTGATTACTCGGTCGCCGGGATGGTGGTGCGGGCTCGCTGCGTTGTCCCCGGCGGCGACGATTGCAAAGTTGACCACGTCGTGACCCTCGATGAGGAGTCGCGCCGAAATGTCGGCCGACACCTGTGCTTCGGTGCGACCAGCGAGCGGAATGTCCCCTCGCTGCAGCTGCGCCGCAACGCGATCAGCGGCCGCGCCAGCGGACGTCAGTGCTGCAATCTCGGCCGCATCCTTGTGAATCCGCAGCGGGCCGACGATCTCCACCGACCGCACAAAACTTCGACCGGACAACTTGGGCAACATCTCTACGAGGAATCGCGACCACATTTGATCGCCAATGGCAATTCGCTTTGCAGAGCCGATCAATGTGGTCGTGATTGCCACGGGATCGTCGGTTTCGTTCCAGGCAACGACATCGAAGACGTCAGGATGCTGCTCGACGCGTGGCGCTTCCAGACGCGGCACCACCAAGGTGGCTCGGTCGGCAGTTACCACCAATGCAGTCAGTCGCTCGAGCGGCATCGCGTGGTAACCCACCAGGTAAGGCAGGTCGAAACCCACGGAAACGACGAGTGCGTCCACCCGCTGCAATTGCATTTGCGCACGCACCTTGTGCAGACGTGAGGCGTAGAGCGAGGTCATGACGTTGGGTTCACCGACTCTGAACGAGGCGACCTGCCTCGTAATCCTCGAATGCCTTCACGATTTCCTCGCGGGTATTCATGACGAACGGACCGTATCGAACGACCGGTTCGCCAAGTGGCTCACCACCCAACAACAACGCCTGCGCCGATGTGGACGTGGTGATGGTGATGGAGCCGCTCGAACGCGAGAACACCATCATTTGTCCGGATTCCGCAACGTGGGAGTTTGCCGACAATTCACCGTCGAACACGTGCACCAATGCGGTGTGGCCGTCGGTTGGTTCCCAGGTCACTTCTTCCCCGGCGCACAGCAACACGTGCGCGTACGTCATGGGACTTGTGGTCTGCACGGCACCGGTCACCCCCATGACGGTGCCTGCCACCACTCGCACCTCCCCACCGTTGGCTAGCGACACACGTCGTAATTGCTCGGATTCGAATCCTTGATATCTGGGCGGAATCATCTTTGATGCTGCAGGTAAGTTCACCCACAACTGGAAGCCGTGCATTCGTCCACCCGAATGCAAGAAGTCGGTCGTTGGAAGTTCGCTGTGCACCACGCCAGAACCGGCAGTCATCCACTGCACGCCACCAGGACGAATGGTGGCGACTGCGCCGGTGGTGTCGCGATGTTCCATCGCCCCGTGCATGAGATAGGTGACCGTTTCAAATCCACGGTGTGGATGTTCGGGCGCGCCAATGGCTTTGCCTGGCGCGTACTCGACCGGGCCCATTTCGTCGAGGAGGAGGAAGGGATCGATATGACTCACGCGTGCCGTGGGAAACGGTCGGCGCACCACGAAGCCACCACCCTCCACCGTTCGTTCGGCCGTGATGATGTGATCGAGTGTTCGACTCGTCATGGATGTACCTCCGGATACGTCATCGTCTTACCAACACTGGCACGGTAACGCCGGCTTCTCCCGCTGCGCGTTTGGCGTGATAACTCGAGCGCGTCAGCGGACTTGCCTCCACATGGGTGATTCCCAGGCGCTCGCCCAGCCGTTGATACTGCGCGAACTCATCGGGTGATGCCCATCTCGTGACGGGTAAGTGATCGCTCGTGGGTCGTAGATACTGACCAATCGTCACGATGCTCACACCGATGCTCGCGAGGTCGGCAAGGAGCGACTCCACTTCATGGCGTTCCTCGCCGAGGCCGAGCATGAAGCCGGATTTGGTCACCAATCCGGCGCGACGAGCGCGAGCCAAGACCGACAAGCTTCGTGCATAACCGGCCGACGGACGCACCACGCGTTGGAGCCGGGCCACCGTCTCGATGTTGTGATTGAACACGTTCGGCCTCGCCGCAAAGAGCAATTGCAACGATGTGTCATCGCCTTTGGCGTCCGAGACCAGCGTTTCCACTGCGGTGGATGGGTTGTGGCGGCGAATCTCTTCGATGCATGCGGCAACGTGGGCAAAGCCGCCATCGGGCAAATCGTCACGCGCCACCATGGTCAGCACGGTGTGTTGCAGACCCATCTGCGCAACGGCTTCGGCAACACGTCGTGGTTCGTCGATCGCTGGCGGCTCCGGCTTGCGAGTATCCACGAGGCAAAAGCCGCACGCACGTGTACAACGCTCGCCCAACACCATGAAGGTTGCAGTTCCGTCGCGCCAACACTCGGAGAGATTCGGACAACCAGCCTCCTCGCACACCGTGACCAGCTGCAGGTCACGGAGCGTCTTCTTGATTGCCAGTACTTCGCTGCCGTGCTGGACGTGCGGACGCAACCATTCGGGCTTTCGCTCGTTGATTTGCATGCCAACGACGTCGGGCTCGTACTCCCAAGCCACATCGACACGATCCGTGACATTGAGATCATCGGTGGCTCGGGACTGCTGTGTAGCCCAACGTTGTGCTGCCAGCCTCGACACGACGTCGGCCACTTCGCGCAATGTTGCACTGCAGCCTTCTTCGCGCAGCGAGGTAACCGGCCACTCGCCGATTCCACACGGCACGATGTGCTCGCGCATGTAGCGCATATCAGGATCCACGTTGAGCGCGAAACCGTGCATGGTGCGACGTGCCGTGGCGCCACGTGCCACCCGCACACCAATGGCACAAATCTTGCGGGCGCGTTGCGTGTCGGCCTCCAGCCATACGCCCGGATAGCCCGCCTTGCGTCCGGCGTCAACGCCGAATTCGGCGAGTGAGTCGATTACCAACTGCTCCACGCTGCACACGTAGGCGGTGACGTCAGCGGGTGAGGCATCGCCGAATTTTCCCGGCAGTGAACGAATTGGATACACCACGAGTTGCCCTGGGCCGTGATAGGTGATGTCTCCCCCGCGGTTGACTCGCACCAAGTCGGCGCCAACTTCGCGCGGTGTGCAGCGAAGATTCCTCTCGAGATCGGCCGACGCACCATAGGTAAACACGTGATGATGCTCCAGCATCAGTAGGTAGTCGTCTTTTGCATACGCAAAGAGACCCTCTTGTAGTGCGAGGGCGTCGCGATAGTTGACCCGCCCGAGCCAACGTGCGCGCATTTAGAGCTCCGCCGACCAATCCTGCGTTTCGAGCACGTGTTTGACCTTGGCCAAAAAGTTCGCAGCGTAGGCGCCGTCGAAGGCCCGATGGTCCCAGCTCATCGCGATGTTTCCAACGGGATGAATGGCAATGCTCTCGGTACCGTCCGGCAGTTTCACCGCGACCGGCTTTCGAACGATTGCATCCGTACTGATGATTGCCACTTGCGGCTGATTGATGATTGCCATCGTGAGCACGGATCCCGCTGACCCGTTGTTGGAGATGGTGAACGTGCCACCGGAGATTTCATCCGGAGACAACTTGCGGTTTCTCGCACGGTTGGCCAAGTCGGAAATCTCGCGCGCGATTGCGCGCAGACGCTTGCCTTCTGCGCCACGCACCACCGGCACCAGCAAACCCTGGTAGTCGAGGTCTACTGCCACACCCAGGTCGATGTATTTGTGCACGACGAGGGTGTCACCGTCGAGGCTGGCGTTCATGTGTGGGTACTCTGCAATCGCGTCGATGATCGCACGACTGATGAACGGCAGATACGTGAGCGAGAAACCTTCGCTGGCCTTGAAAGCATCTTTTACCGCGTTGCGCGCCACATCGACGTTGGCGTAATCCACTTCCACCACACTGAAGGCGTGTGGCGCCGTGCTCTTGCTAGCGATCATGTGACTGCCAGTGAGGCGACGAATCTTTGACAGTGGAATGACTTCATCACGCGCACCAACCGCGACGCGCGGTGCAGCAACGGGCGCAGGGGCCGGTGCAGCAACAGGTGACGGCGCAGCAACTCGTGACGGTGCAGCAACAGGCGCTGGTGCCGTCACTTCGGCAGGAGCTGGAGCGGCAATCGGGGCCGGGGTGGCGACCGCAGCCGGTGCGGGAGCAGCTGCGGGCGCAGCCGCTGCTCGCGTTAGCCCATGTGCGTCGATGTAATCAAGCACGTCCTCACGCGTGATCCGACCACCAGGGCCAGTACCAGCGAGTTGTGCCACATCGATGCCGTGATCATTCACTAGACGTCTCACGACCGGCGACAACAGCAAGTTGCTCGACACGCTGGCTCGAGCTGCTGGTGCGGGCGCCGGTGCTGGTGCAGGGGCCGCTTTCGGAGCCGGAGCCGGAGCAGCTTTCGGAGCTGGTACTGGAGCAGGTGCAGGTGCTGGAGCAGGTGCAGGTGCTGGAGCAGGTGCTGGAGCCGCCACGGCACCGCTTGCTGCACCGACCACCGCAATCACCGTGCCAACAGGAACCGTTTCACCAGCCGGCACACGGATTTCCGTCAGAGTTCCTGCGATGGGCGACGGAACCTCCGTGTCTACTTTGTCGGTGGAAACTTCAAACAATGGCTCGTCGGCGGCAACCGTGTCGCCAACGTTCTTGAACCAACGAGTGATGGTGCCTTCGGTAACGGTTTCACCCAGTTGCGGGAGGATGACGTCAGCCATGGTGAGGTGCTCCTTCGTTACGCGTTGATGCTTCGGCCGGTAAGTGACATGACCGTCTCGCCAAACAATTCGGTCAGGCTCGGGTGAGGTTGGATGAACTCAGCAATCTCGTCCACCGTTGCTTCCCAGTTCACGGCCAAGTATCCACCCGACAACTGCTCGGTCACCCACGGTCCCACCATGTGCACACCCAATACTTGTCCTGCTCGACCGTTGCGATCCTTCTTCGCGATGACTTTCACCAAACCATCGGGTTCACCGAGGATCATCGCGCGTGAATTAGCGCGAAACTGATGCTTGGCCACCACCACATCGTGACCTGCCGCGCGTGCTTCTTCTTCCGACGGCCCAGCCCACGCCACTTCAGGGTGACAGTAGATCGCCCACGGAACGCGGTCGTACATCACGGGGTACACCGCTTCACCGCGCATGTGCTTTACCGCAACGATCGCCTCGGCATACGCCACGTGTGCCAACTGGGGTGTGGCGATGAGATCACCCACCGCATACACACCTGGTTCGCTGGTGCGGCAATATCCGTCTACTTCGACAAATCCGCGATCGGACACCTTCACTTGCGTGCCCCCGAGCCCGAGTTCGTCGGAATAGGGACGGCGCCCCACCGACACCACCACGGCATCCACTTCGATCGATTCTCCAGCGCCAAATGAAACGACGGTGGAGCCAGATCCCGTCGGCTTGTGCCCGGTGACTTGCACTCCGGTGCGGATGTCGATGTTCTTTTTCTTGAACGACTTCACCACCACGTTGGCAACATCAGGGTCGAGACCCGGAAGAATCTTGGGCAAGCCTTCCAAGATGGTGACTGACGCTCCGAGGTCGGCAAAACATGACGCGAACTCGCAGCCGATTGCACCGCCTCCGATGACGGCGATTCGCGATGGAACGCTGTCCAGCATCAGCACTTCGTCGGAGGTCATGATCGGACCTCCAACCGAGAAGCCCGGAATCGTGCGAGGCACCGAACCGGCAGCCAGTACCACACTGTTGCCAATCAACGAGCGCGTTGTGCCATCAGTCGACTTCACCGTTACGGTCCGGCCCGCACCAAGCGAGCCGGTGCCGACGAGGTACGTGACCTTCTTGCTCTTCGTGAGACCCGTCAGTCCCTTCACCAATCCGCTGACGATGGTGTGTTTGCGGGCTTGCGTGACTGCAAAGTTCACCGACGGGGTGCTCGACTCCACCCCAAAGTCCTTCGCGTGGGCGACGTGTCGAAACACCGCCGCACTCTCGAGAAATGCCTTGGCAGGAATGCATCCACGATTGAGGCATGTTCCGCCGATGGTGTCCTTCTCCACCAGTGCAACCTTCATTCCGGCAGATGCGGCGTAAAAGGCGGCGGCATAGCCACCGGGTCCCCCGCCGACAACGACGAGGTCAAATTGTTCGCTTGACACGACTACCTACGGTAGCGGTTATGCGCACTTACTCGCCCAACCACTGCGCTTTTTCGTCGTCGCGCGCATAGATGAGCGTTGGTGTGCCGACTGCCACGACGAACTCCAGCGTGCACGAGATTCGTTGACTCGATTCGCTGATCGGGCAATTTGTCGAGGCGAGCGGCGCGGTGATCTCACCGTTGGCGAGCATCGACCATCCGGAGATCGGGGACGCGATGTCTGATCCACTCATGGTGATGTTCACCAGGGTCTTCTCCTCGGTTACTCGTACGTCGCTCACTGCCACTTCCAATCCGGCGACCTGAACGTTGCTACCGAGTGCGAAGAGGCCAATCGTGCGTCCCGAATCACCGGAGGTTTGCAACAACTTGATCGTTCCCGCAACAACGATGAGAATCCCGCAAATCAGGCTGGCGATGATGAGTTTGCGGGTGCTCACGTCGTTGAGCGTACGCTGGAAACAGAGAGCACGTCACACGGTTGTGGCGTGAAACAAGGAAAGGATCGTGCACGTTCATGGGATTGCGTGATTTCCTCGGCCGATCCGCCCAATCCAGGGAAGAGATGGTGGCGGAGCGCTTGTCCGCGAAGTTCGGCGACATGAACATGGTGTCCCTGGCCACGATGCCGATGCGTCAACGTGTGGACGTGTGCGGTGAAATTCGCAGGATGACCGTGAAGCCTCGCGCTGGTATCCCTGCAGTGGAGATTGAAATCAGCGATGGCACAGGTGAACTCACCGTCATTTTCTCCGGTCGCGAGCGCATCCCGGGCATCGGACACAATCGTGGTCTCACCGTCTCGGGAGTTGCACACGTCGAAGGCTCCCGGCGCGTGATGCTAAATCCGCTCTACCGCCTGCTTCCAAAACCCGGTCAGTAGACCGTCAGCCGACGAGCAGTTTCGTCACGGCGCCTTCGGCATCTTCGGTGATGAGAGCCATCACCTCGTCACCTACGCGCAACACGGTGTCCATGGTGGGTACCATGACACGCTCTGCACGCACCACCGCAACGATCGTTGCACTTCGCGGCAGAACCAATTCGGAAATTGCGCGGTTCACTGCCGGCGATGACTCAGCGAGCGTCACTTCCACCAACTCCGCTTTGCCGCCTTTCAGCTGCATGAGTCGAACGAAGTTGCCCACGGATGTTGCTTCCTGCACCAGGCTGGTGATGAGGTGCGGAGTCGACACCGAGACATCCACTCCCCACATCTCGTTGAACATCCAATAGTTCTTCGGATTGTTGGCTCGCGCCACCACGCGCGGCACCCCGAACTCCTGCTTGGACAGCAGCGAGATCACGAGATTGTCTTCGTCATCACCGGTAACGCTGGCAACCACGTCGGCATCACGAACCCCGACGGCGTCCAGCACCAGGTAATCGCATGCGTCACCAAAGTGCCACTCGATTCCGTTGGATTCCGGTCGCGACTGATACTCGCGAATCGTCGCTCGATCGTTGTCGATGATGATGACCGAGTGACCAGCAGCCACCATCTCGCGTGCAGTGAATCGACCCACGCTGCCGCCACCAGCGATGATCACCTTCATCGAGCTGCCTCAGTCGTCATGTTGATCGCCCTGGCCCTTTCGCCAAATACGCATCGAGTGGTGCAATGTCTCCGTTCATTACCGCGAGATACAGAACATCGCCCTGTTGAATCAGCACGTCATCGCCCGCAAGCATTGCCTTGCCGTAGCGCCGTAGGCCAATCACTTTGGCCGGCCCAGCATCCAGAACGCTGGATCGCTCACCCACCCAAACATCGCCCACGATTCGCTCGACGAGCACCAATTCCGCGCTCGGGTCGGTCCACTCAACTGCTGGCCGGTCCGCGATGATTCGGCGCATGATTCGCTCGGCCGTCCACTTCACCGTGGCGACGGTCGCAATCCCAAGTCGCTCGTAGATCTCGGATCGCTTCGGATCGTAGATACGCGCGACGACACTTTGGATTCCAAAGCGTTCTCGTGCGACCCGCGCAACCATGATGTTGGAGTTGTCACCGTTGGTGACCGCTGCGAGTGCTGAAGCCCTCTCGATTCCCGCCGCAATAAGGATGTCGGGGTCGAATCCGATACCCACGACAGTTTGGCCACTGAAGTCGTTGCCCAGGCGAAGGAATGCATCGGCCTTGCGGTCAACGACCGCAACGGTATTGCCGAGTGCGCACAACTCGCGAGCGAGTGTCGAGCCAACACGTCCGCAACCAACGATGACGACGTGCACGAACTACCATCGTATCCGCGCCAGATTTATCAGACGTAGCGCAAGGATTCGTGCCGATGTCACCAAAAACCAAGGACAACCGAACCGGGATTGCACGACTCAAAGAGCTGTTGATCGGCAAGCCGATTGAAACACACCTCGACTCACAACACCGCTTGAAGAAACGTGTTGCACTCCCCGTCTTTGCCAGTGACGCAATTTCGAGTACGGCGTACGCCACCGAAGAGATTCTCATTGTGTTCCTCACCATGGCGGCTGTCGGCATGGCGGCATTCGACAACTTGGTACCGATTGCGATCATGGTGGTGGTGCTGCTTGCCATCGTGGTGAATAGCTACCGCCAAACCATCAACGCGTACCCACTCGGGGGCGGGAGTTACATCGTCGCCAAGGACAACCTGGGCAAGTATCCCTCGTTGGTGTCCGGAGCATCGATGCTTGTCGATTACATCCTCACCGTTGCGGTATCGGTGTCGGGTGGAGTGGCAGCAATCGTTTCGGCATTCAACGGACTGGCGCCGTACCGCGTGTGGCTATGCGTGGGCTTCATCGTTCTCATTACGTACGCAAACCTGCGAGGTATTCGCGAGTCGGGCGCACTGTTCGCTCCTCCCACGTACCTCTACATCGTGAGCCTTGCTGCGCTGATTCTCGTGGGTCTGTACCGCGTGTATTTCCAAGATCTCGGTCCCATCTCGCACACGGGTGAGGTGGAGCGTGAATTGCTCGAAGGACAAAAAGCACTCACGCTGTTCTACTTCCTCAAGGCATTCTCCTCCGGCGCCGTGGCGCTCACGGGAATTGAGGCGGTCGCGGACGGAGTACCTGCGTTCGAGAAGCCCGAGCCGAAGAATGCCAACCGCACGCTCATGATGATGGCGGTCATCCTTGGAACGTCGTTCTTCGGATTGAGCCTCCTTGCAAAGCATCTGGAGCCACTCAAAGACGAGAAGGGCGGAATCAAGGACACCGTTTTGGCCCAACTCGCCGAGCAGGTGTACGGCGGACGCAACGTCTTCTTCTTCGTCACCCAATTTGCGACGTTCGGCATTTTGATTCTTGCTGCGAACACGGCGTATGCAGACTTTCCACGGCTGTCGTCGGTCATTGCAAAGGACAGTTTCTTGCCACGACAATTTGCCAATCGTGGCGACCGTCTTGTGTTCAGCAACGGCGTGATCTTTCTGGGTATCGCTGCCTCGGGTCTCGTCATTGCGTTCGGTGGAATCGTCAACGCACTGATCCCGTTGTACGCAGTTGGCGTGTTCACGGGTTTCACCATCAGCCAATCCGGCATGTTCGTTCGGCTGGTTCGAAGAAAAGAAAAGCAATGGCCGATCAAGGCCTTCTTCACGGGAGTCGGCGCACTCACCACCTTTGCAGTTGCCATGGCCGTGGTCATCGTGAAGTTCACCGACGGTGCATGGATTCCTGCAGTGATCATCCCGTCCATGATCTTCATCTTCACCGGAATCAATCGTCACTACGTGCGGGTCAAGAGTTTCCTCGCCGTTGCAGACAAGGTCGTCCCGCCGTTTCGTACCCACTTCGTGGTGGTGCTCGTTGGATCCGTCAACGCCGGTGTCGTACAGGCCGTGAAGTACGCCCAGAGTTTGCGTCCTGACCGACTATTGGCACTCAGTGTCGTTGGGTCCGACGCCGAAGGTGTGGAACTCGATCGGATTTGGCGTCAAAACTTTACGGATGTGGAACTCATCACCCCGATCGACGACTTCCGCAATCTCACCGACAAAGTGTTGGAAGAAGTCGAGCGTCTCGATGGTCTGCAGCCCGACGACCTCATCACCGTGGTGATCCCGGAGTTCGTCACCAGCATTCGCTCGCAGTGGCTCCACAACCAGTCGGCACTTGCGATCAAGGCACGCCTGCTGTTCCGCCCCAACACCGTCGTGACATCCGTACCAATCGTCATTCCGTAACTGCGGTGAGGCGTAGTCTGACCACATGCGAATAGTGGTTTCTGGGGCCAGCGGTCTCATCGGTTCGGCTCTCGTTCCTCGACTGAACGCGCATGGTCACGATGTCGTACGTCTCGTACGGCGCAATGCCAAAACTGGTGAGTCCACCTGGGATCCTGCTCGTGGGGTGATCGATGCCAACGTCATCGAAGGTGCCGATGCCGTCATCCACCTCTCTGGTGCAGGCATCGGAGACAAGCGGTGGTCGAACTCCTACAAACGTGAGATTCTCGACAGTCGCGTGAAGAGCACCAAGCTGCTCGCTTCAGTGATTGCAGGTGCGGCCAAGCG
>SXGS01093344.1_pt1 | contig 20023 bp, 16 predicted proteins | sample 3174681 | NCBI WGS metagenome assembly SXGS01 (sample SAMN11356861, study PRJNA531348) | freshwater metagenome | isolation source: freshwater sample F1-80 | place: China: Fuxian Lake, Yuxi | collected 2017-12-25 | reverse complement strand
TTCGGCGTGCGAGCTCTCGTGCCTTTCGAGCTGCATCCCGAGCCCGGGCCGCATCGATCGCTTTCCCCACGATGATCTTGGAAACATGGGGGTTTTCGTCGAGGAAGGAGGTCAGGTGATCCGCGACCATCGTCTCGGTGAGGCCTTTGACCTCGGAATTACCAAGCTTGGTCTTGGTTTGCCCTTCGAATTGTGGCTCCGGAATCCGAACCGACAATACCGCGGTCAACCCTTCGCGAATGTCATCGCCACCAAGGTTTTCATTCTTTTGCGAACGGAGCAGCCCATTGGCCTGCGCGTAATTGTTGATCACGCGGGTCAAAGCGGCTTTGAAGCCGGAAACGTGGCTTCCACCCTCAATGGTGTTGATGTTGTTGACAAAACTGTACAGCGTTTCGGTATAGGCACCGGTCCACTGCATGGCGATGTCGACCTGAATGCCGTCCGATTCGGCGGAAACGCGGATCGGTGGTGCATGCAGGGGTTCGCGCGCGGCATTCAAATGCTCGACGAAACTGACGATTCCACCTTCAAACAGGAAGAGCTCGTGACTTTCATCTCGCTCGTCGGTGAGATCGATGCGGACGCCTGGATTGAGGTAGGCCAATTCTCGCAATCGATTTGCGAGGATGTCCTTCTCAAACTCCACGGTTTCGGTAAAAATCTCCCGATCCGGAAGAAAGCGAACCCGAGTACCGCGGCGTTCTTTTCCGTCAATCGCTTCCGCTGGCCCCGCATTGGTCAACGGCATCGACGGAACGCCGCGTTCATACTCCTGATGCCAGTGGCGGCCGTCACGCCAAATGTCGAGCCAAAGCTTCGACGAAAGCGCATTGACGCAAGAAACGCCAACGCCATGCAGACCACCGGAAACCTTGTAGGTCTTGCTATCGAACTTTCCGCCCGCATGCAGAACGGTCATGACGACCTCGGCTGCCGGTCGACCCTGTTCTTTGTGAATGTCGACGGGAATCCCGCGACCGTCGTCGTTCACCGAACAGGAGCCATCTTCATGGATGCGAACATCGACATTGCGACAATACCCGGCCAACGCCTCATCGATGGCATTGTCCACCACCTCATAGACCAGATGGTGAAGGCCGCGGGGCCCGGTGCTTCCGATGTACATGGAGGGGCGCTTTCGAACTGCCTCAAGTCCCTCCAGGACCTGGATGCTCGATCCGGTGTAATCGGACGATTCAGTCGACGACATTCACTTTACCCCTGCCGAACAGCGCACGCGGACCAAATCCGCCAAAGTGGGGCTCGAACTTTATCCGAGCACCTTCGGGGACTCGTCAACGTATCCGATTACCCACAGCGGGTCCAGGATCCGCCACTGCGGTGACCTGACCGGCATGAACGCGGTAAAATGCACGATCATCGCGCGGTAATTCTGCGAGATGTTCCGGATCCGTGGTCGTCGCAAATACCTGAGCTCTAAGATCGTGTAAAACCCCGACCAACTTTTGCTTTCGCTGCCGGTCCAACTCCGATCCAACGTCGTCGATCAGAAAGAGGGGCACCACCCCACGGTCCCGTGCAGCAAGCAATTCGGCCAACTTCAACGAAAGCACCACTGAGCGAATCTGCCCTTGGGAACCGTACAATCGAACAGATTTATCGTTGATCTTCAGCTCGATATCGTCAAACTGCGGTCCAAACAAACACATCCGGCGTTCGAGTTCTTTGGGGCGACGCTCGGCGAGCAACGCCCTGGCGGATTTCACTCGGCTTTCGAAATCGGTGCCACGAACCTCCGTTCGGTAGTGAAGGGTGAGCCGTCCACCGTCCGGCGCGATCGATGCGTGCAGGGCCTCCACATGCGGTGATAAGGCCGCCAACAGCTCCAATCTTCGCCCTACCAGGCGAGCGCTTTCCGTTGCCAACTGATCGTCCAATGCATCCGTCAACGCCGGATCCGCAAATCCCTGACGTAAAACGCTCGCTTTCTGATCGACGACGCGTTTCCAATTTCGAACCACCTCCAGATGGGCCGGCGCCGCCGTAAACGCCGCTCGATCCACCCACGATCGACGCCGGGCGGGTTCTCCAGAAACAATGCCGGTATCACTCGGCGTGAATGCGATCGCCCGAATGCCGTCAAAGTAGGTTGCGGCCGAGGTGGGCACCTTGCCGTCCACTTCGATTTTACGCTTTCCTTCTTCCAATTCCACTTGATATCGGCGGTTTAGGCCGTCGTGTTCGGTGGACGCCGCCAACACCGCGCGTTCGCCACCCCAACGGATCACTTCGCGCGTCCGCCGCTGCCGAAGCACCTTTAGAGTCGCAAGGAGATAGATCGCCTCGATCAGGTTGGTCTTTCCCTGGGCATTCTGCCCGTGGAACACCACAAAAGAGGCGGACGGCTCCAAATCCACGGGCTCCAGATTCCGAAACCCCTGCGCATAAAGCCGATTTAAACGCACTGGATCAGTCGAGTCTCATAGGCATGACCACAAAGAAGCAGTCGTCGTGTTCGAGATCGCGCACCAAACATGGCGCCAATGGATGGGCCATTTCCAAACGGATGGAGCTGCCTTGAACCACTGACAGAATTTCCTGAAGATAGCGGACGTTGAACCCGGCAACCACCGCCTCGCCTTCCATCTCGACCTGCAGCGTTTCTGTCACTTCGCCGCGATCAAGATTCTGAACCTGAATTTCGAGCTCACCGTCTTTGAAAGCAAACTTTACAGCGCGAGCGCGATCTTGAACGACGATCGCGACGCGCTTCAGTGCTGCCGCCAGTTCGTCGCGACCCACGGTGATTCGGTGTTTGCCTTCCTTCGGAACCACCGCTTCATAATCCGGAAATTCTCCGTCCAGAAGTCGGAACCAGAAAGTGTGGCCGGGGCGCTGCAAACGGATAGCGCCTTCACCAAACGACAATTCAACCGATTGATCGTCACCTTCAAACAGCTTGCGAAGAACGTTCAGCGCCTTGCGAGGGACCAGCATCCGCGGAGCCAAAGCAACTTCGCCTTCAAAAGGAGCTTCAGCAGCGGAAAGCCGGTGACCGTCCGTGGCGACCATTCGTAATACGCGTTTACCATTTACGGTGCGCTCTTCCATGTGCGCGCCGTTCAAGCCAAAGCGGTGCTCTTCGGCGGCAACAGCAAAGCTGGATTGCTCGACCAGACGCCGCAAAACGCGCTCGGACATTTTCGCCGTGCCGCGTGCGTCAAAGGCCGCCATCGCCGGATAGTCTTGGGCAGTGGCACCCGGCAGCTTGAACTGAGATCGTCCGGAGCTCACATCCAGCCGGTTGCCGCTGGCGATGGTCAACCGCACGGTCGGCTCAGGAAGCGCTCGGACGACCTGAAACAGATTGGCCGCATCGACGGCGATTTCACCGGGTTTCTGCACATTGGCAGCGAGCTCGCCGATGTAGGCCACTTCGGTGTCCGTCGCTGTCATGCGAAGGCCGTCGGAATGCGCATGAAACAGCACATGGGACAGCATCGGCACGGTCGCTCGACGCTCGATGATGCCCTGAACGCGGGCAAGACCCCGAGAAAGTTCGTCGCGATCGATGTAAAGGTCCATGTTCGCTCCCAAGAGACAGGCCCGCCGTCTGAACGCGCGAGTTCCCTATCCTAGAAATAAGAAAGTGTGGATCGATCTAGTAGAAGTAGTAGACACTGCGGATCTGTGGAGATTTGCAAACTATAGAGGGAAAAGCGTCAGAATAGATGTGGGGCATCGTAGGGAAAAACCCGATCACCGCAGGCTGGATTCTGGGGACCCTTACCCATCTCAAAAGTGGTCCCCGGTCGTCCACCGGTCGTCCACAGGTTGTCCCCGATCATGTCCCCATCCTGAGGTTGAGACTCTGCTCAATCAGGCGAATTTTGTAGGACAAGTCTGGATTATCGGACAGTTCCTCTTCCACTTTTCCAACGCCATGCTGAATGGTCGAGTGATCCCGATTTCCAAATTCTCGGCCAAGCTCCGGGAAAGACAAGTTTGTGTGCTTGCGGCTGAGGAACATGGCGATATGGCGAGGACGGGTGAGCGTGCGCGTGCGCCGATCTCCGGTCAGATCTGCACTTCGAAGGTTGTGAAACCGGGCAACGGCCTCAATGATCGCCGCGACGGTAACCTGCGAAGGTGCTGGCGCAAACAAGTTTGGAAGACGCTTTCTCGCGAACTCCAGGGTAATGGGCTCATTGTAGAAGCTGTGCAGCGCCGCCAAACGATTGAGCAAACCTTCCAATTCCCGAATGTTTCCGGAGACTTGATGGGCGATGGCGTCCGCGAGATCGTTGGGGACGTGCATGCGCAGGCCGTCGGCTTTTTTGCCAAGGATCGCTAACAACGTCTCTTTGTCGGGAGCCTGCATGTCCGCCAACAGGCCGCCTTCGAACCGCGTGCGGAGCCGAGGTTCCAATTTCTGGATGTCTCGGGGAACGACGTCGGACGAAAGTACGATTTGTCGTCCAGAATTCTGTAGTGCGTTGAATGTGTGGAAGAACTCTTCTTGGGTTCGCTCTTTTCCGCTCAGGATCTGGATATCGTCGATGATCAGTGCGGTGGCGTGTTTTCGATACTTGGCTCGGATTTCGTCCATGCGGCTGTGTCGCATGCCGTTGACCAGTTCGTTCAAAAACTCCTCGCAAGGGACGTAAACCACCTTTGCTTCGGGGTCGCGTGCGAGCATCTCGTTGGCGATCGCGTGCAGAAGATGGGTCTTGCCCAAACCGCTCGATCCATAGATATAGAGCGGATTGTAGCTTAATGCTGGACGATCGGCGACGGCTCGGGCTGCGGCATGCGCGAACTTATTGCACTCGCCGACCACGAAATTGTCAAAGTTCTGATAGGCATTTACGCCGACACCGCGGCTGGCGGCAGCGACCGCCTGCACGGGGAGCGGTGCATCTTGGGTGGTGTGATCATCGCGGTAAACGAACTCGATCGTGACCGAGAATCCGAGGATCTGTCGGATCTCTTCATTGAGAGGGACCAACTGATTCTCGATGATCCAGTCGCGATAGTACTTATTGTTCACTTCAAGCGTGAGAACGCCGTTTTCGAGCTGAATCGGGAGCGCAGGCTCCAACCAGACTTCGAAATCCTGCGGATTGATGCGGCGTCGCATCGCGCGCAGGACTTGGTCCCACAGGATGGGCAGATCCATGAATCCCTTCGGACGTGTGACAGTTTAAACGCCTAACGGCGTGAAACCAGGGATGGCTTCGAGACGAGAGGTCAAGCTATCCAGGACAGGCGGGATCGTTCAAGGGGATCGAGCAGATCCGAATCCTATTTCTCGTGGACCAGGATCAACCGTGGGATCCGCGTGAAAACTCAGTGGATCCATCGTCCGATGCGCTGCTGCAGCGGATCGAACAGCCACGCTTGACCCCCACATTCCGATCGGATAAGCGACAGCGGTTCACCCTATGGTCCGCATTCGGGTAAGAAGCGCCACAGCGCAATCCCAAGCGGTCGGCCCAGGAGGCCCATTATGAAGCGTACTTTCCAGCCGCACAACATCAAGCGTCTTCGCACCCACGGCTTTCGGGCGCGGATGAAGACCGCTGGCGGCCGAGCTTTGATCAACCGTCGCCGGGCGAAAGGCCGGAAGCGAATTTCGATCACGACGGCGAACAAGAAGCACTGATCCGTGCAGTCTTCTGACGTCGGCGTATCCCCAGCGCCTTCCGATACACGGTTGACGCGGGCGATTCGCCTGCGCAAGTCGGCTGATTTTTCGGAGGTACAGCGCGAAGGGCGGCGTTGGAATGGCCGTCATGTGGTCTTTGTTTTTCGCGAGCAGGCCGACGCGCGTTTTCGGTTTGGGCTGGCCGTCAGCAAGAAGGTTGGCGGCGCCGTGGTGCGCAATCGCGTGAAGCGGCAATTGCGCGAGTGGATGCGGCAGACGCAAAATCAGTTTGGAGGCCTTGACCTCGTTCTGATCGCGCGTAGCTCTTCCGCAGAGGCAGGCTTTGATGACTTTGGCGAAGATGTTCGCGCGTTTGTTCGGCGGGTAAAGCGGTCATGAAGTGGCTGTTCCTGACCCTCATTCGTGGCTACCAGCGCTACATTTCGCCAATGACGCCTCCGGTGTGTCGGTTTCAACCGAGCTGTTCACACTACACCGCAGGGGCCATTGAAATTCATGGGCCGTGGCGCGGTGTGTGGCTTGGTACGGGACGAATCCTGCGTTGTCATCCCTTTCACCCAGGGGGATACGATCCGGTGCCTCCCCTGAAAGGTAGCGTTGATCCGGTCGGGCCGGCGGGGAACTGATTTATGGATCGTCGCGTATTGGTTGCGGTGTTGTTTGCTACCCTGGCGGTGCAGCTCTGGTATTTTTCGAGTCGAAAGCCCGAAGAAACACCGGTTGATCCTGCAGTCCCCGTGGCTGCGCCGGCGCCGAACGATGGCTACGTACCTCCGGCGGATCTGCCGGTGGTTTCCGTCCCGCTGTCATATTGCAAGGTTCAATCGGAGTTTACGACAGATGGCGGGTATCTCCGCGACGTCGTGCTCACCGACTACAAAGATGATCTCCAGGCGACACCGCTGTGGAAATGGGCTTGGCACCGAATTACTGGAGCCACAAGCGAGTCGTACCACGCCTACCGCACCGATGTGGGACCGGCCGTGGTGTACGGCAAACACGCTCAAGCGCTCGGGATGGGAGTTGGGTCGTTTGATGCGGTTTCTCCACGGGTAGCGGTGACCGAATCCTCGGACAAGGGCGTGACCGTTTCTGGTTTGACGCCGGAGAATATTGAAGTCACTCGGTCGATTCACGTTCGCGAAGACTGCTTGCTCGACGTGGAAGTGACGTGGAAAAACACCGGTGCGGGCACCTACAATGGCAAGTTGTGGTTGTCGGCGGTCGATCATCTGGCGCCACCACTTCCGGGCACTCCCGAAGCAACGGCGGCGGAAGAAGCGGGCAGTCCGGGGGTGGCCCACACACGGACCCCGCTCGGCATGATCGACGGCAGTGTGTCGCGTTGGGCGGATCTGACGGATCTCGACGAGCCCCAGACCACCACCGGCCCGGTACAGTGGTTCGGTGTTGCCGACTATTACTTCGGATCCTTCTTGCTTCCTGCGCAGGGAGGCAAGGGCACACTGACCTTTGCTCGACGCGGCGCCTTAGACTCTGGAATGTATGGTTCATTCTATGTGGTGGAATCCACGCTTCAACCCGGCGAGTCGGTTACCGAGCGGTTCCGGATGTACAGCGGTCCATTGGACATGGACAAGCTTGCTGAGGTCGATCCTAGCCTTTCTTCGGCGCTCAACCTTGGCATCTTTGGTTTCTTTGGTCGCCTGCTGCTCTGGTTGCTCAAGTTCTTCCACTCGGCCGTCGGAAACTGGGGCTTGGCGATTGTCTGCGTCACCGTATTGGTAAAGGTGCTTTTCTATCCGCTCACCCAAAAGGCGTTTGTTTCCGGGCAGGCGATGCAGGCTCTGCAGCCGAAAATGACGGAAATTCGGGAAAAGTACGCGGACAATCCTGAAGAGATGAACCGTCAGATCATGGCGCTCTACTCGGAGGGTGGGGTCAATCCGTTGGGCGGCTGCCTGCCGATGCTTGTTCAGATGCCGATCTTCATGGCGCTCTACGGCGCCTTGCAGACCAGTGTCGACTTGTATCAGTCGGAATTCCTCTACCTAAAGGATCTTTCGTCGATGGACCCGTACGGGATCTCGCCGTTGATCGTCGTCGGGCTCATGTGGGCGCAGCAGCAGACCACCCCGATGGGCCAGATGGACCCGGCACAGCAGCGGATGATGAAGCTGATGCCGATCATCTTTGGAATTTTCTTTTTCACCTCCCCCTCGGGGTTGGTGGTGTACATGTTCGTCAACATGGTGCTGACGATGGCTCAGCAATGGCTGATCAAGCGGAACTATAAGGCTGTCCCTGTTGGATAAAGACAGGGCCGCCGGCTCATCAAATAGGAGAAAAGGGCTATGAGCACAATTCCGGAAGGAGCGACCACAGTGTCGGGGGAAGCGCGGGATCTGATCGGAGCAGTCGCGGATGCGGCTGCAAAGCTCGGAATTGAACCTAAGCGCGTAAAACACAAGTTGGATCTTACCCACTTTCGTTCGGACAGTGGACGTCCGGTTGCACGCGACACGGTGAAAATCGTGGCGTGGGCTGCGGGCGAAGACGAGGTCATCGAGGAGCCAGCGCCAGCAGCTCCTCGCGAACCTCGCGAGTCGCGAGATCGTGAACCTCGCGGCGACCGCGAGCCACGTCGTGAGCGTGAGCCGCGCCGTGACCGCGAACCTCGCCGCGAACGTTCGGATCGGCCGCCTCGTCGCGAAGCCGCTCCGGCGGACGTTGACGCGGCATTGGATTCCGACGCGAACGCGGGCGAGTCGGACGAGCCTCGCCGTGGCGAAGGCCTGCGCGGTGCCGAAGCGGGCCCGACCGAAGCGTCTGCATTTGCCGAAACGTGGTTTTCCGCGCTTCTGAAGCAGATGGATGTCGAAGGCTCGGTGGTTGGCACCGGTTCGTCTGAGCGCGTGCATCTGCACGTCAAGGCCGACAAAGCGGGCCGCATCATTGGAAAGCGGGGATCAACCCTCGGCTCCATCCGCCACCTTCTGCGCCTTGCGCTGGAGAAGCAGTTCGGTTCGTTGGTGATCGATGTCGACGTCGCCGACGATCGTCCTCGTGAAGCCCAGGAAGCACGCCCCGAACGTTCCGAGCGCCGGGATGACCGCGGCGGTCGCGGCCGGGATCGCGGCCCCCGTGGTGGTGGTCGGGATCGTGGCGATCGCGGTGGAGATCGCCGAGATCGCGACGATCGTCCACGCGAAAGCGATGCCGATCGCGAAGCTCGCGAAGCGAAGCTCAAAGAGCTGGCTCGTCGCGCTGCAGAAAAGGCGGTTTCTACTGGTAAGACGGTGACCATCAATCTGGCATTGAACAGCTATGATCGTCGGATCGTCCACTTGGCGATCGCGGACATCGATGGCGTTGCCAGCCGCTCGGAAGAGCGCGATGGCAGCAAGTTCATCCAGGTTGTACCAGGCTGATCGATGCCAGTTGTGGTTGGCGCGGCAACTGCGTGGGGCCGCGCAGCCTTGGCGGTGGTTCGGCTCTCGGGCGATGCTCTGGAGCCGGTTCTTGCTGGATTTTGTCGCCCGCTTTCAGGCCGACCCTTTTCGTGGGGCCGGGTGAGGCGGGCGGAATTTTTTGATGCGAACGGCATTGTTGACGATGGAATGATTTTTTTGGCGAAGGCGCCCGCCACCTATACCGGCGAGCACACCGCTGAGATCACTTGCCACGGAAACCCGAGGATCGTTCAGCGCTTACTCGATGCAGCGATCGCCGCTGGCGCGCGTTTGGCGGAGCCTGGCGAATTTACGCGGCTGGCGCTGCTCCACGGAAAGCTTGATCTTGTCGCTGCGGAGGGTGTTTTTCAGCTCGCGGAAGCCAGGACCGACCGAGGCTTGGAGATAGCACGCTTGGCGATCTCCGGTACCTTGCAAGCGGACTTTCTCAAGATCCGGTCGGATTTGATCGAATTGGCTGCGGATCTCGAAGCGCGCTTGGATTATCCCGCGGACGAGCTTGCCTATCTCGAAGACGACGTGCTGTTGGCGCGGGCCGCTGCCGCGGGCACCTATGCTGCCCAGATCGCACAAACCTACGGTGCGGGCAAGGTTTTGGTCGAAGGCGCGCGCGTGGCGTTGGTGGGCGCGGTCAACGCGGGCAAGTCCTCCCTGTTTAATGCGCTGGTGGGCCGCCGCCGCGCCCTTGTCCACGACACCCCGGGTACAACCAGAGATGTCCTAGAGGTCGTTACTGAGATCGGGGATCTTACCGTGACGCTGCTCGATACGGCGGGCGAGCGGGTGACCGATGACCCGATCGAGGCCGCAGGGCTGGCCCTGGCGCGGGAGTTGGTTGGCGAGGCGGATTTGCTGGTGGTGGTGCTTCGCGCGCGTACGGGAGGCCCCGACGCGACGGAAACGGCCATTCTCGAGCGCACCGCCGGTCGTCGTCGAGTGATCGCCTACAATGGCATCGATCGGGAGGGGGTCGCGCCGCCTCCGCCGGGTGCGGTTCCCATTTCGGCGCTCCAGGATCGTGGAATCGACAACTTAAAAGCGGAGATTCGGGCGAGTCTTCTTGCGGGAGAGCCGGCTTCCGGCGAAAGGGTGATCGCCTCCAGCCGACAACGGGACGCACTGTTGGCGGTGTCCCAACTCGTAGAAGAGGCGGTGGAAGCTCTACCGATTGCAGGTCCAGCGGTCGCCGGCGATGCGCTCACCCACGCGATCGCCGAAATCGACGCCTTGACCGGTGCGGACACCCGCGAAGAGATCCTGGATGAGCTGTTTTCGCGCTTTTGTATTGGCAAATAGGGGGAACGATGCGTTCGTTGTTTGTGATGGACCCTTTGGACAAGATCAACGTAAAAGGCGATTCCACCTATATGGTGATGAAGGAGTGCTCCGCCCGAGGACTTCCGGTGCACTACTGCGTTCCAAAGGACCTATTCGTCAAGGATGGGGTTCCCAAGGGGGCGATCACGGAAGTGAAGGTCGACGCTACGGCCCCTTATTTTCACGTTGGCGAGTCAAAAGTACACGATCTTGCGGACTTTGACGTCATTTGGATGCGCAAAGATCCGCCCTACGACATGGGGTACGTGTTTACCACTTGGCTGTTGGACATGGTTCCTTCGCCGACTCTGGTGGTGAATCACCCGATTGGCCTCAAGTTGTTCAACGAAAAGCTCTGGGCGATGCGGTTTCAACCGTTTCATCCGGAGGTCCTGTTGTCACGGGACCAGGCCCAAATTCGGGCGTTTATCGAACAGTCCGACGGAAAGGTGGTGCTCAAACCCTGGGATGGAAACGGTGGGCGCGGTGTGTTGGTCACCGAAAAAGGCGACCGCAACATGGGCTCGATGATCGAAATACTGACTGTTGAAGGTAAAGAATACGTGATCGCCCAGAAGTACATTCCGGGGATCGTGAACGGCGACAAGCGGATCCTGTTGTTCGACGGGAAACCGGTCACGGCCATCCTTCGCGTGCCCTCCGACAAAGACCATCGTGGAAACATGCACGTTGGTGCGACCGTTCAGGCGACCGAGCTCGACGAACGCGATCAGCAGATCTGCGAGGCGCTCGGACCGGAACTGCGCCGTTGGGGGCAAACGTTCGTTGGAATCGACGTGATCGCGGGTTTTCTCACCGAGATCAATGTCACCTCGCCCACCGGGATTCAGGAAGCCAATCGCCTCTACAACCTAAGATTGGAGGCGGATTTGGTGGATGTGGTGTCCCGGCGATGGTCGAGCCGGGAGGGGTTGCCTGCACTTCGCTGATCCTCATTGACCGTAAGCGACGACGATCCCCGGTAACGGGCGCAGGGTCTCGCGCAGCTCGGCGATCGTTGATCGGCAAACCGTCTGAAGGTCGGCTGGGGCCCCATTCAACGTGTAGACGGGTGGTGGAGGTGCGTTCACTTGCACCAAATCCGACAACTGGACGCCTTCGATACGGGTTTTATCGATTCCGGAGGTGAACAGCCGAACCTCGACGTCGAGGTTTCCGTCGTGCACGAATCCGACCGGGTACCCCACTGTGGCTACTTGGATCGGAGCGATCAGGTCGGTCCCAGAGCTGCCGGCCAAAGGTGTGTACTCAGCGGGCGGCGGTGGCGAACTGACGGCGAACGGGGAGAGTTTTTGTCGAACTACGGAATCGGATGACGGAAAGACCACTTCCGCGCAAGCGGACTGGCGACGAAGCGCGAGCGCGACGCCTGCGGGAAGGGGCGCCGATTCCATAGGGTTAATGTCGTACCCCTCGCGCGTCTTCACGACGATCGCCGGCGAACGGGGGTCGTGATCCCGTCGAGTTCGTGCGACATCGGCCAACGATGTGCCGCAAACCTGCAGGTTGGCCAGATCTGCGCTTGCGAGAGGAGCGCCGAAGGACGAAATCACCGTGGGTACATCGCAATGGCGTTGGCGCAGTCGATCCGAATCGAGGTCCACCCGAAAGAACTCACGGCCACCGACGGCTTCCGCCGACAACACACCAGGCTGCTGGGCGACTTGCGACGCTACGGCTACGGCCACAGAATAAACGTCCGACCTGGATAGTGTCGAACTCATGACCTCCCAATCGTGCTGGTGGGCGGGGTTCCGTATCCGAAGCACAGGAACGCGTGCGTTACTTTGGAAGTGTGCCTCGTCCAACGTGGAACGGATCTCGGTGGCGACGGGTTCCAAGTCCGCTTCGAAGGTAATAAACCAACGATCGCCCCGCGGGGTTACCGCCCTTGTGACGTCGGTCACGCCGGGTATTCTGTGAAACTCAGACTCCAACTGCTGAAGCAATGAGAGATCTTCGTTCGTGTCGAAAGCGACTTCGATCGTCTGTGGCTCCACCCGGGGTTGGGTGCAGCCTGCCATCAGCGTGAAACCGAACCAAGGAAGGATTTTTGGATTCACGAACGAATCCATCAACTATTTAATAGCGGGAATCGTCAACTTCTGACCGATCGACAGATCGGTCTTGCCCTTGAGCGTGCCCTGGTTTGCGTCCTGGATGCGCTTGGCCTGACTTGCTTCTCCGTAGTACTGTAAAGCCACCTTCGAAAGCGTGTCTCCAGCAGCCACGGTGTGCTCTGTTCCCTTGGTCCGCGCGAGAATGGTCACGCCAGCGGTATCGACCGCCGAAATCCCGCCGACCGCCAACAAAAGGTTTTCCGCCTTCTTTTTCTGGCGCGCGGTGCCGACTTCGCCGGTGATGGTCGCGGAGCCACCCTTGACGGTCACGGACAAGGTGGCGTCGGCGAGCTCAGGAGCGTTTGCGAGGGCAGTTTTGGCCGCGTCGGCGACGGCTTGTGGTGTGGCCGGCACAGGTTTCGGTTTGGGGGCCACCTCTTCTGCCGGTTTTGGAACTTCACCGGGTGCAACCACCGCTGGTGCCACAACGACTACATCCGCCGGAGCGGCGGCGATGGTCGAGGCGCCGGGTGGGCTGGCCAACGAAATCACGAGGTTTGCACCGACAAAAGCGAGCCCGATCACGGCAACTGCGGTGGTCGTCCACGCCCACTTGCGGGTCTCCTTCTCCAAATCGTGCGAACGCCCGAGCAGCTGCGCATTTTCGGTGCGAAGCCGGCGTGCTTCCTGGCGAAGGGCTTTGATCTCACCCTGCTCGCGTGCGCGAGCTGCGGCATCTTGCTCTTCTTCCGCGGCGAGGTCGGCGCGAAGGTGGTCTTCCACGGCGCGGCGCAGGTCCATGGGGACATTTTCGCCAGCGGCGGTGGCTTCATCCAGTGCTCCAAGCGCCTCTTGCCAGCGTTGGCCGGCGACATGCACCTTGGCCAATAGTAAACGTGCTTGACCATCATCCGGTGCGAGACCCAACAAGACCTGCAGCCGCTCGCGCGCCATCCGGAGGTGTCCCTCGGTCGCGCAGCGCAGGGCTTCATTGTAGAGTTCAGAGATGGGGTCTAAACCGGTGCTCTCCGCGGATTGACGGAGCGCGCGCAGCACGCCTCCCGGTGGAACCGGCTGATCGGAGTTCGAGGGCCGACTGTTGTCGTCAAACCGGACGTCTTCAGCGAGCATGGGGCACCAGGAGGGAGGCTGTGGAGGGGGGCGATCCGGTGAGAGATCGCGGTGGGGAGTCGATCCTTTGATTAAACCATCCGATCGATTCCATCAAGGTCTGTCAAGGATCGGAGGCAACGCCGGAGCTCGTCGGGTCAAAATAACGAGGATTTGATGAGCAATAAAATCCGACAAAAAACGGTAGGAAGTCCACTGCAAAAGCGGTCGAGGCTGGTACCGCGGGCTCAGAAGCGGTACATAGGCCGGCCCAGCGTGGGACCGAGGACGACATGTCGGAGAGGGATTCCAAACAGGGAAACTGGGGTCGGCCGAGAGACGACCGGCGCGGACCACCCTTGCTTCGCCTGCCCGATCGCGAACTTCGGGTGATCCCGGAGCGTTGGATGCCGCGTGGCGAAGTCGAAACCCAGTGGGCGGGCCGCCCGTTGATGGTCTGGCAGGGGATCCCCGGCGAGAAGGCGTTGGTGAAGGTCGAACACCAGGGTCTAAACCAGATTTTGGGCCGCTGGGTGGGATCGCCCGAGCCGCATCCCCACCGCGTGGAGCCGGTGTGCGACAAGTACACCACCTGCGGGGGCTGCCCGCTGATGCACTTGGACGCCCACGGACAGGCGGATGCACGCCGACAATTGGTGCGGGCCGGTCTCGATCAGGCGGGCTTGTCCGACGTTCGGGTTGGCGAATTTCATAAGTCCCCCGGGACGCTTCGCGAGTTTCGCCACATCATCAAGGTGGCGGTGGGCTACGCCGACAGCGGCAGAATCCGCGTTGGGGCTTGGGGTCGGCGAAATCGGCATGTGATTCCGATTCCGGATTGCCATGTGGCAACTCCTGGATTGCGCAAGGTGATGGCGGCTTTTGCCCACCATGTGATCGACATGAACATCCACCCCTTCGACGCAGTGACGGGTCAGGGCGTGCTGCGGGTCGCGGTGATGCGGGCCTCGAGAAGCACGGGCGAAGTTCTGGTAACGCTGGTTGCTGGCCGGCACGTGCGCGAGCTCGATGAGTTGGCGGAGCGGCTTGCGAGCTCGGCGACGAACGTGGCCGGCGTGTGGCTGCACATCAATGATGGGCCAGGGAATGCGATTTTCACCCGGGGAGACTCGGGTGTGGTCGGCGTGACCCCCTTGGTGGGGAAGCCCACGATCGACGAAGTTCAGAACGGAATCTCTTATAAGGTCGGTTCCGGGGATTTTTTCCAGACGAACCCAGCGCTTGCAGAGATCTTGTCCGCACGAACGATCGAAGCGCTTCGCCTGGAGCCAGGCAACGCTTTTGTCGATTTGTACTGCGGTGTGGGCGGATTGGCGCTGCAGGGTGCCCGGGTCAGCGGTTGGGCGCTGGGGGTCGAGGAGGTCGATGGTGCGGTAGCGCGAGCGAAGGAAGCTGCGCGGTTTAACAAGATTCAAGCCGAGTTTACCACTGGTAAAGTGGAAGATGTGCTACCGGAGATCGCCAAGAGGTTGGCGGGTCGATCGCCGATACTTTCGGTCAATCCGGCCCGACGTGGGCTGGAGCCGGGCGTCGTGGAAGCGATCGTTGCCCTCAAACCTCGCCGGATCGCCTACATTTCGTGCAATCCACGGGCGATGGGCCGCGATCTAGCGCTGTTTCGCGAAGCGGGGTTTGAGATCGGCGAGGTCGAAATGTTCGACATGTTTCCGAACACCGCCCACGTCGAGTGTTTGGTGATCTTGGAGGGCGCTCCCGATACGGGCGACGCTCGTCGGGGTCCACAACGGCGTTTGGTCGGTGCGAGTTCCAAGACATGATCCCCAAGCGCTGAAATATCGGAGAGCCGATGAGTCGACACCGAGGTCCGTTCGGGAAATTGGCGCGGTGGGTGCTGGACCATCGGACGCTGGTGTTGGTCGTGTCTGCGGTGATTACGCTGCTCGCGGTCGGCCTTTCGACCCGGCTAAAAGTAGATAGCAACCTGCTTCATTTGATGCCCGAGAGTGAGCCGGACGTGGCCGCCTTGCTCAAGCTGCATGCGGAGGAAGGCGGCGCCAGCATGGTGACCCTTGGCTTTGAAGCGAAGGATCCTGCGGAGTTGGATCCTTTCCTGGATGGCCTGACGGAGGATCTGGGCAAGATCGAAGGCGTAAAATTCGCATTGCATGAGATCGATCCGGATTTGGCGTTTCGGTTGGGGTTGTTGTCGCTTTCTCCGGACGAAGTCTCCTCGTTGAATACCCGCTTGCATGGCGCATTGGTCCTTGGACCGGCGTTGAATCCCATCGTCACCCAGCGGCTGATGGACATGGGGCCGTTGACGGAGAAAATCGCCAAAGCAGGCGAACAAAAGCTGTTTGGTGACGGAGCGACCACCGGTCGGGTGGTGGTTCGCCCGGAAGGTGCCGCTGCAGACACGGTATTTGCGAAGAAGCTCGTTGCCGACATCCAAGCGGCGGTCGACCGGGCGGATCCCGAAGCACACGGCATTCGGCTGACCTGGATGGGGGGCGCGTATCGGCACAATGTCGAGGATCGCGAAGGCATGTGGACGGACATCCAAAAGACGGGTGTCGCCTCCTTTGTGTTGGTGCTGCTCTGCATCGTGGTCGCCTTTCGCAGCATTCGAGCGACCATTCTTCTGTATTTGCCGGTGTTGGCGGCGAGCGCCATCAATCTGGCGCTGGTGTGGGCGATTTATGGATCGATCAATACCTACACCTCCTTCGGAACCGCGATCTTGCTCGGGTTGGGGATCGACTACGGCACACACTTGGTTGCTCGCTACCGGGAAAAACGCGCCAAAGGCATGGAGATGGAGGAAGCGATCGTCCGCGCTTGGGATGTGACCGGTCCTCCGTGCGTTACTTCGGCGGTGACCTCGATCGCTGGTTTTCTGGCGTTGGCGGCCGGACGATTTGAAGGGTTTACCCAGCTTGGGGTGGTGTTGGCCCTTGGACTGGCGATTTCGGTGGTGTGCGGGGTGGTGGTGACCCCGGCGTTGATCCCCTGGTTGGACGCGAATCCTCCGATGTTGCTCGGTGCGAGCCATCATCGAAGCAAGAAGAAAGCCACCTATCGGTTGGCGCCGCTGGGATTGGCGCTGGTGGTGTTGCTCGCGGGCTTGGCGGCCACCCGGTTGACGCGGTTGGAGTGGGAGTTTGACCTGTCCGCTTTGCGCCGCGACGGTCTCGCATACAACGAGCTGACGCCCGAAGAACAACGGATCGCTCTAGACTCTTACTCTCCCGCGGTGATCACTCTGGCCAACGCGGAAGAGGTGCGCAAGGAGCACCGTCGCGTCGAAGAGCAAATCAAAGCGGGAAATATGCCGCACGCCTCGCGAGTGGTGTCGATCGAGTCGGTTTTACCGGCGGATCAAGCCGATCGGCTGGTCGCCCTTCAGGAGTTAGTAAAAACTCTTGACCATCCGAGCCTGCGTTACCTCCCGCCGCCCTTGGTAAAAAACCTACTTCGACTGAAAGGTTTTGATGCGCGGCCGGTCACTCGAGAGGAACTGCCGCCCTCGCTGTTGGCCCTCCTCGGTGCGGACGGCGGTCATCAACGGCTGCTGGTGTTTCCACGTGGAAACATGTGGGACCTCCGCGAGGCGTCCAAATTCTCGGAAGAGATCCATCGGGTGTTCCCTCAAACCGCGGTTGCGGGGGAGCTTTTGTCCATGGGTGCGCTGTACAAGATGGTGCGCACGGACATTCCTTGGATTGCGGGATTGGCCCTCGTATTGGTCGCGGCCCTCACCCTGGTCGATGTGCGTCGATTCCATTGGTTTGTGGGTGCGTATGGCACATTGCTTGCCGGAATGGTGTTTGCGGGGGCCGCCCTTCAGATCGCTGGGGTCAAGCTTTCGATGGTGAACATCGTCGGCCTGCCGATTTTGGTGGGCATCGGCATCGATGTGGTGATTCATCTACTCCACCGCCTTCGCGAGGAGGGCCCGGGAGGGATCGGCCAAGCGCTTCGAACCACGGGGATTGCGGCGGTGGTGTCCACCGCGACCACGGTGGTCTCTTTTGCGTCATTGATATTTGCTGGCAACCGCGGGATCCGTTCGTTGGGGATCTTGGTTTCTGTGGGGTTGACCGCGGTATTTGTGGTGACCTGCATTCTGCTGCCGTTGGCCTGGGCAGCGGGATGGCGGCTTACCGGGCGTTCACCGGCCGCGACGGATGCAAAAGCTTCCGGACCATCCGAGCCGTAAAATCGTGGCCCTCCAGGTACGCGAGCTGCACTACCTCTGAGCCATAACCTACTTCCACTGCGGAAATATGGTTGACCTCACGGCCATCGGCGACGGCGCGAACCGGTCGGTGTTCCGGGCGGCGCACTTGGACCCGCGCCCGGGAGGCTGCGGGGAGGGCGACAGGCGATAACCTGGGAAGGTGTGGGCAAATGGGTGTGACCGACAGCACCTGTAGCGTCGGATGGCAAGCCGGCCCGCCCGCCGAGTAATTGTATGCGGTGGACCCCAATGCGGTCGCAAAAATGACGCCGTCGGCGACGAGTGGATCGACCACCTTGTGCCCGTCAAAAAACAGCGTCAATCGGGCCGTTTGGCCAGTCATGCGTTCGAGGTAGACGTCGTTGAGCGCGCGTTCGGTGACGGTCTTGCCGTCGTCGAGGGTGATGTGGGCTTCCAAAAGAGGAAACGCTTGAACGGCCCAGGCGCCGCGGTTGATTTTCTCGGCGACAACGTCCCATTCGTCGACGTCGTTAAGCAGAAACCCAAGATTTCCACCGTTAATCCCGAGGTAGGGCCGATCAAGTCCGAGCCCCGCGACGGTCTGCAGCAGAAAGCCATCGCCGCCGACGACTACGATCAAATCGTCTGGAATCGACAAAGCTTGCAGCTTTTGCGCGATCGCCACTGCCCGGGGATTTCTAGCATCTTGAACGATCATCGACGTCCCTCGCGGTGGGTCAACACCATCATCGCCCGGCCGGTCGCCAATGGCCCAGCGATGTCGGGTTCGTCCGGGGTGCCCGGAGCGGAATAACTGAAGATCAGGGTCCCTTCTGGGCTGGGAACCGCCCAGACCTCACCGAGCTGCGGATCGCTCGCCGATGGCGCATGCAGAATAAATCGCGCGCCGATCCTCCCGTCCACCCAAGCGGTCGTTCGATCGAGAAGAATGCAGGCACAGCCGAGCAATAACCCCTGCTGAAAGGGGGTGGACCAGACGTCCAAGACGTCGGTGGTCCAGGTCGATTGCGCGTGCAATTCAGGGAGATCCCAGCTTCCAGCCTGGTCGGCGTTCGGTGCCGGGATTCGCCACGGCCCAAAAGAGGTGTCCACCCAATGTTCGACCGCGACGGAGTGATCTTCGCCGCCATGCACGATCGCGACGATCGGGTTCATATCCACATAATTGACCGACACCAGCGGATCGCCGAGGGCGTTGAACCAGCGTTGCTCCACCAACTTCTTTCGATCCCAGAGGCGGTAGTGCTCGATGTCACCGTTGGGGAACGCCCAAACCTCGAAGCTTCCTTTGGAATTCCGATAGCGGGCGCGAGCGCCGTCCACGCGCTGGAATCGGCGAACCACCACGGGTTCGTCCCTTCGCGGAAAGGGTTCGTCAGGCCTTGCAACCGCGATGGCCGCCCACGCCGCCATCCCCCACATGGATGCTCCCGCTGTATTGTAGCGTTCAGACAGGGTATCCCGCTGGAGGTCGATTGCGCTTGTTTCGAGCCCACGGATTGGGCAACGACTATCTCGTTCTTGAGGATTCCCAGGGTCTATCGCCCGATCTGGTGCGTGCGATCTGCGATCGCCATCGAGGGGTCGGTGGAGATGGAATTCTGGAGCCGAAACCCGCCAAAGACGGCGCCTACGGGGTTTGCATATGGAATCCGGATGGCTCGATTGCCGAAAAATCAGGGAATGGGCTCCGGATTTTTGCGTGGTGGTTGGTGAATCGGAGAGGCGCCCCCGCCGAATTCGATGTTTGGACGGGGCACGATACCGTTCAATGTGAAGTTTCTGGGCAAGACATTTCCGTGGCGATGGGGCGAGCCGTCGTCGAGATGCCGCGCCGTCTCGACGGCCTCGATCGAGAGTTCCGGCAAGTAGACCTCGGTAATCCGCATGCCGTGGTGTTTGTGGAGGACGATTTGGACGCCCTTCCTTGGCGTCAGTGGGGAGAATGGCTGGAACAACACCCACATTTCCAAAATCGAACCAATGTACAGATCGCCAGGGTGGTCGACATTTCCACCGTTGAAATTCGGATCTGGGAGAGGGGAGCCGGTGAAACCCTGGCTTCCGGCTCTTCTTCTTGTGCGGTCGCCTCGGCGGGTGTCGCCAGCGGCCGGCTGCGGCCTGGTCCAATCACGGTGCGCATGCCCGGCGGCATCCTGCATGTGAACGTGGATGCGGCGATGAGCGTGCTTCTCCGCGGCCCAGTCGAACCGATCGGCGTCTGTGAAGTCTGGCCTTCTTGGCT
>SXGS01649255.1_pt1 | contig 20024 bp, 14 predicted proteins | sample 3174681 | NCBI WGS metagenome assembly SXGS01 (sample SAMN11356861, study PRJNA531348) | freshwater metagenome | isolation source: freshwater sample F1-80 | place: China: Fuxian Lake, Yuxi | collected 2017-12-25 | reverse complement strand
TCATAGCTAAAGTCGACGTGACCTGGGGTATCAATCAAATTCAAATGGTAAATTTGGCCATCGTCGGCCTTGTACTGCAAAGCCGCGGTTTGCGCTTTAATGGTGATGCCACGCTCACGCTCAATGTCCATGGAGTCCAGCACTTGCGCTTCCATCTCGCGATCAGCCAAGCCACCACACAAATGAATGATGCGATCGGCCAAGGTGGATTTACCGTGATCAATGTGGGCAATAATGGAAAAATTACGAATGTTTTTCATTTAATCTTTAAGCTTTTATACAAACAATTAAGGCGCCAGAAGCGCCTTTTCACAATAGCCGTGATTTTACAACAAATGCCTGATTAGTTTGTAATTAATTGTTCAAAAAGCTTATCATTGTGGCATCAGCATGCCAACCAAACGAGTCCACTGTAGCCATTTTGCACAATACTTTACGCATTGCCACATTTAACATACACAAGGGCTACACGCACTTCAATGCGCGCTTTTCTTTGCACCTGCAACGCGACATGTTAAGAAAACTGGAAGCCGATCTGATTTTCTTGCAAGAAGTGCAAGATTTGCACAGCAAACACCGCCATTCCTTGGGCGCCAAATCCGGTCAAATGGAGTTTTTGGCCGACAGCGTTTGGCATGACCATTGTTATGGCAAGAATGCGCTGTACCCGAACGGCCACCATGGCAATGCCATGCTATCCAAATTCCCCATTAGCCAAATGCACAATCTAAACATCTCCGCGCACAGCAGCGAACAACGCGGCATGCTGCACGCCGAAATTATCGTGCCCAATTGGGATCAGCCTTTGCACACTTTGTGCGTGCACTTGGGTTTGTTTGCTAAATGGCGACGCCAGCAACTTAAGACCATTACTGAGTACATACAGGACAGCATCCCGCCAAATGCGCCGCTTATTTTAGCCGGCGATTTTAACGATTGGGGGCGGCGCTCTGGCCGCCAGTTTGCCCTGCACCTCGGCATGCACGAAGCGTTCGAACAGCATACCGGTCAATTGGCACGCAGTTTCCCATCGTGGCTACCAATGTTCCATTTAGACCGCATTTACCTGCGCGGCTTTAATGTTAAACACACCATGGTGCACGCCGGGCCGCAGTTTTTAAAATTATCCGACCACGCCGTGTTAAGCGCGACCTTACGCAAACTATGATGCAGTTTATTGCCGGCAATCAAATTCAATTACTGCGAAGCGGTGGCGAATACTTTCCGGCACTGATAACAGCCATACGCCTAGCCAAAATAGAAATCCACCTGCAAAGCTACATCTTCCAAGCCGACCAAACCGGGCTAGCCATAGGCCAAGCATTGATGGAAGCAGCCCAGCGCGGTGTCCGGGTGAATGTATTGTTAGACGGCTTTGGCAGCCAAAAATTGAGTTCGGCATTTGTTGCCAGCATGCGAGCGGCTGGGGTCAATGTGCTGTTTTATCGGGCGCGTATTTCCCCATGGTCCTTGCAAAAAAACCGCTTACGGCGCTTGCACAGCAAAATGGCGGTAATCGATGGCACCATCGTTTTTATTGGGGGCATCAACATCATAGACGACTACAACGTCCCCAACCCCAACAACGTGCCACCACGCGTCGACTACGCGGTGAAAATTGAGGGCGCGCTGCTGCCAAGGTTGCAGGCCAGCGTCGCTGACCTTTGGCAACGCGTTGCCTGGCTTAATTTACTAAAATTGCCCGCAGCAAAATCGCTTGCAAGGGCCTTACCCAGCCCCCATCCGGCCAACTTACTGGCCGCCTTTGTGCAACGTGACAACGTCTTACACCGGCATGACATAGAAACCGCTTACCTAGAAGCCATCAATAACGCCCACTCTGAAATCCTCATTGCCAACGCCTATTTTTTACCTGGCCATCGCTTTCGCAAAGCCTTAGTCGATGCGGCCAATCGCGGCGTAAAGGTAAGCTTGCTCTTGCAAGGACGGGTGGAGTATTTCTTAATGATGGCCACCCACGCGTTTTACAGTGAGTTTTTAAACAAAGGTATCGCCATCTACGAGTACCGCAAGAGTTTCATGCACAGCAAAGTGGCGGTGATAGACGGCACATGGGCCACCGTCGGCTCGTCCAACATCGATCCATTTAGCTTATTGCTGGCGCGCGAAGCCAATCTATTCATTTCCGATCCGGGGTTTGCCGGTGAACTGCGAACAGACATTCTGGCCAGCATTGCAGCCGGTGCCGTGCCCATCTTGGCACAACAGTGGCAAGCGGAAAATGCCTTTAAACGGGTGGCATCCAAGTTGGCCTTGGGTATGGTCAGGCTGTTCTTAGGGTTAATAGGCGAAAAAGACGAGTAGGGCATTTCGCGGCGAGGCGCCGTTCCTACAAAATCATGCAAGTAGGAATAAGGCTGCTGCAGGGCTTTTCGCGGCGGGGCGCCGCTCCTACAAAATACAAACCAACCGACAAGGATGTTTTTAGGAAGGAGCGGCGCCCCGCCGCGAAAAGATATTGTCTGAGTGCTTAGGTCGGGCTAAAGCCCGACCTATAAATTTTGCGTTATTTAGTTACTTTGATCGGCACATACAAAGTGGCTTCACCACGTTGCACCAGCACCGCCACGGTTTTACCGGCTGCCACCGCGTTGATTTGCTTATTAAACTGCTCGACGCTTTGCGACTCGTTGTTATTCAGCCCTAAAATCACGTCACCGCGACGTATCCCGGCTTGCGCTGCGGCACCCACGCTTTCCACCACCAACAAACCGTTTTTACCGTTTAACTTTTTCTTTTGTTGCACGGTCAGTTCTTTCAAGGTCAAGCCTATCTTATTGGCTTCCACCTTGCCGTTGGGTTTGGTGCTTGGTGCGGCAGTTTCACTGCCGTCACTGGGCATTTCGCCGACACCAATATTGAGTGTTTTAACACTGCCTTTACGCAAGATTTCCACTGTGGCAATTTTGCCGGGTTTGGTTGCCCCTACGGCACGCGGCAAATCCGCCGACACCCCTATGGCTTTGCCATCAAACTTGGTGATCACGTCACCGGCTTCCAAGCCGCCTTTATCGGCCGGGCCGTTTTTCTCTACCCCGGCGACCAAGGCACCGTTGGTGTTTTTCATGGAGAAGGACTCCGCCAATTCTTTGGTGATTTCTTGTATGGCAATGCCCAACCAACCACGGGTAATTTTGCCGTTGGCTTTAAGTTGATTCGACACGTCTATCGCCACGTCGATGGGAATGGCGAAAGACAATCCCATGGAACCGCCACTGCGGCTGTATATTTGCGAATTGATGCCCACCACTTCACCGGCTAAATTAAACAAAGGGCCGCCTGAGTTACCTGGGTTAATGGCCACATCGGTTTGTATAAACGGCACAAAATTTTCTTGTGGTAAGGCACGGCCTTTAGCACTGACAATGCCGGCCGTCATGGTGTTTTCTAAACCAAAGGGTGAGCCGATGGCAGCCACCCACTCGCCTACTTTTAGTTTAGCCGAATCGCCTATTGTCACTTTAGGCAAACCGGTGGCATCGATTTTTAGCAAGGCCACGTCGGTGCGTTTATCCGCGCCTATGATTTTGGCTTTGAATTCGCGCTTGTCGGCCAATTTAACAATGACTTCATCGGCCTCATTGATCACGTGTGCGTTGGTTAACACGTACCCGTCGTTGCTGATGATAAAGCCAGATCCCAAAGATTGCGATTTGTAATCCGGTTGTGGCGCGCCACCTTGGCCCGGCATACCGGGCATTAGTGGAATGCCAAAGCGCTTGAAGAATTCCTGCATCTGCTCGTCGCCTTCCATGCCAGGGAAAGCGCCGACAGGGCCATTATTGTGCACACTTTGGGTGACGCTAATGTTCACCACTTCCGCACCGTGTTTTTCCGCTAAATCGGTAAAATCGGGTAACCCTTGCGCCTGAGCACTGCTAAACAAACAAAACGATAAAACTGCTAGCCAATTTTTTAACATTCATTTACCTCAAATAATCCATTAACCATTGAACGATGGCCCATCACATTTCAGGCCCAGCCATTTAGCTTTTTAATTGGGTTTCGATCCGCATTGTTCAAGAGGGCCATCCTCCGCATGCCGCAAAATATGCGCTTGGTATAGTCCCTGTTTAAGCTGATTATTAGCACTGTTGCTCATGGCAAAATAGCGTGCCGCATAGAAGCCAGCAAGCAAGCCCAACGCCGCACCCAACATGACGTAAAACTGATTGGCAAACAGGTAGTCGGCAAGCAGCGCGCCTAAAAGCAGGCTTAATAATGGCGCTACGTAAAGAAACCCTACCGAGCGCAATACCGCATTTTCATCCATGCCCACCACCACGGCATCGCCCACCTGAGCATGGATGGCATTGTGCGCGGTGAATTCATGTGGCTGCGATTTGACCATCTTGGACCAAGTCGCATTGCCGCAACCCCGCTTTTGCCCGCATATCCCGCAGGCAGTGCGCCGCTCTAAAACCAAGCTAGCGTGATTCTCATGGACGGCGGTGACGATGGCGTATTCTTCTATCATGACTGGGTTGTATTACTGTTTAATGAAAACGAAATTATAGCGAGCGCTACAATTATTTGACAAACACCACCGCATTGGCAATTTTAGCCACGGTCACTTCCGGCACTTCACCGACCACGGTAATTTGCAAATTGCCGGCGACATTGGCATAAAAACTGGTGTTGCCCACCAGGCTGCGACCTGTTCTTGGCTTAATGCCATTTTCCAATGGCTCGATAAAGAGCGATACCGAAGCCAGGCCGTCAGAGAAGATGATATGAGTGACCGGCCAGGTTTTACCTTTAACCGCACGCATCATTTGATCCACTTTGACAAAACCTTCTGGCAAGGATTTTAGGCGCCAATGTGAGCTATCTTGTTTGTCGGCAATAGTGTTGACGTCTTCCATGACGTAGGCTGTTTTGCCGTCTATTTTTGGTTTAAACCAATCCAGCTCCATGCTTTTAATTAGCGTGAGTTGAGTAAAAGCCATGCTATCAAGGGCTTCATTGCGGTTATTTAACATGACCGATTTGAGTAACAAGCTGTATTCGCTGTCTACCCAAAACTTGTAGCTGTAGCGTAGGTTGTCCTTGGATTCCAATAACAAGATTTGCGCTTGCCTATCGGCCACGCGCTCAATTTCACCTACTTTCAGGGTGTAATTGTCTTTAATGCTGTCCAAATCGGTGGGCAGAATCGCTGGGAACATGTTTTGCCCACGGCGTTTTTCGATGACGATTTTTTCGTTCTTAGGGTTATAAATAACCACGTCACCGCTTTGATTTAACACCTCACGCGGTGATCCATCTAACACCACGTTGCGAGCAAATTCATCATGGCCGTTGTAGATGTGTTTGATTTCTACCGACTTGGATTGCGCGCCAGTTTGGCAAACAAAAATACCTTGGTAGTTCAACACATGGGCGGCCACGGCCATTTTTTGTAGCGTTTGCCATTGATCGGTGCTGCCGGCATGGCCGCTGATACTGAGCATCAACAGCGCGACAAAGGATAATAAACGTTTAAACAACATCGCTAGCTTTCAATAAACCAATCATTAGTTAGGATAACTGGCCGGCTGAATGTAGTAAGAAGTTGATGATGGCGCGGAAGATTGGTGTGCCGTTAAGTATTCCGCAGGGATGAATTCTGCGCTTGTCTGAACGCCAGCTTCAGCCGTGGCCACGTTGGCATTCAAGCTAGGATCGGCCACCTGCGCTTGCAAGACCATGAAACCCACCACCAAAATAGCCGCAAACGAGGCCGCCATGGACCAAGCAATCTGCTGACCACCGGATTTGCTGGTATTGCCATCGGCTTTTGCGGCGGATTTTAACCAAGCTGCATTGGGGGCTAATACGGTCGGTTCCATGTCGATCTTAGCCATTAAATTGGCTTTAAAATCGGCACTTAAGGTTGGTGTGCCCCGCATCACGTCACCAATTAAATGGTAGCGGCTCCATGCCTCGGCGGCCGGGCTGTTAGCTTGCATGCTGGCCAGCAGATGCTCGGCATCGGCTAGCTCGATTTCGTTATCAGCTAATGCGGATAGTTGTTCTGTCATGATTTACTCCAAATACGTCTTGTTCTAAAAATTTCTTACCAGCGCTTGTTCTCTGGCGTGTTTTCTAATAAGGGTTTTAATTTCAAGGAAATGGTGTCGCGCGCTCTAAAAATACGCGAACGCACCGTGCCTATCGGGCAATTCATTACCGTGGCAATTTCTTCGTAGCTCAAGCCTTCAATTTCACGCAAGGTAATGGCCGTGCGCAATTCTTCAGGCAAGCCAGCCACCGTGTCGTTCACGGTTTGGGCAATTTGTTTGGTCATCATGGACGACTCGGGCGTTTCCATGGTGCGCAACTCGTCGCCGTCTTCAAAGTTTTCTGCGTCTTCTAACTCAATGCCAGTGCTAACACTAGGGCGGCGTTTTAATGACACCAAATAATTTTTCGCCGTGTTAATGCCGATGCGGTATAGCCAAGTGTAAAACGCACTGTCGCCACGGAAATTAGGCAGCGCGCGGTAGGCCTTAATGAAGGTGTCTTGCACGATGTCTTCAATCTCGGATTGATCGCGTACCATGCGCGATAGCAAACGGGCCAGCTTGCGTTGGTATTTGTCCACCAACATGGAGAACGCACGCTTATCACCGCGTTGCGCACGCAACACCAATTCGTGGTCTATCTCTCGATTTTCTAGGGATGTGTTGGCTACCAAGCTTAAATGTCCGTTAGGTTTAGTCTGCTGTGAGCTTTCGGCTGGACTGTGGGTGTCACTCAATTTTTTTTCGGTTTCGGCAGTATAACCTTGAGCAGCGACTTGTACTAAATTTAGTTGGGTATAATTGACCACTTCCGCAAAATGCATTTTTGTTCTCTCCCTATATTCCCTAGCAAACTACGCTGGTTAATTTATTTGGTTAATCCGTCATTTCTATTGCCTTTTATCAAGACAAAGCTACACTCTCAATAGTTCCAGCAAACACCATCGAATGTTTAACTTTCTCACGACATAACAAAACCCGTATGCAGCAATTTGATGTACTCATAATTGGTAGTGGCTTGGCCGGCTTAAGCACGGCCCTGCGCTTGGCTGAGCATAAAAAAGTGTGTTTAGTCAGCAAGCGCAGCATTAACGACACAGCCAGCGATTGGGCGCAAGGCGGCATTGCCGCGGTGCTAACCGATGACGATACAATAGAAAGCCATGTGCAAGACACGCTCAACGCCGGCGGCGGTTTGTGCGACGAAACGGTGACCAAGATGGTCGCCGAACAAGCCAAGGGCGCGGTGCAATGGTTGATAGACCAAGGCGTGGGCTTTACCCGCACGGCCAATGACCAAGGCTTTCACCTAACCCGTGAAGGCGGCCACAGCCACAGACGCATCATCCACGCGGCCGACACCACTGGCCACGCGGTGCAAACCACCTTGTCCGACAAAGTGAAGCAACACCCCAATATCAGCCTGCTGGAAAACCACATCGCGGTGGATTTAATCACCGCCAGAAAAATGTCCAGCAATGCTGCGCAACAACCGCCTGCATCGGATTATCACAGCGACGCCAACGCCTGCTTAGGTGCTTACGTGCTGGATAAAACCACAGGCAAGGTGATCACCATCGCCGCGCAAAACACCGTGTTGGCTACCGGCGGTGCCGGCAAAGTGTATTTATACACCACCAACCCAGACATCAGCACCGGTGACGGCATGGCCATGGCTTGGCGCGCAGGCTGCCGCGTGGCCAACATGGAATTCATCCAATTTCACCCCACCTGTTTATTTCACCCGCATGCCAAATCGTTTTTAATCAGCGAAGTGGTGCGCGGCGAAGGTGGCTTGCTTAAGCTGCCAGACGGCAGCCGCTTCATGCTGGAACACGACGAGCGGCTGGAACTGGCACCGCGTGATGTGGTGGCGCGAGCCATCGACTTTGAGATGAAAAAACGCGGTCTAGATTGCGTCTATTTGGACATCAGCGACAAACCCTTAAGCTTTATCGAAGCGCATTTTCCTAACATTTACCAACGCTGCTTAAGCTATGGCATAGACATCAGCAAAACGCCTATCCCGGTGGTGCCAGCGGCGCATTACAGTTGCGGCGGTGTCATGACCGATGACAGAGGCCGCACCGACATCAAGCACTTGTATGCCATAGGCGAAACTGCCTGCACCGGCTTGCACGGCGCCAACCGCTTGGCCAGCAACTCCCTATTGGAATGCTTGGTGTTTGGGCAAACGGCCGCCGCCGACATTTTAAGCCAAGCCAACAAAGCCTCGCCAAGCCTACCGGACTGGGACGAAAGCCGCGTAACCGACGCCGACGAAGAAGTGCTCATCACCCACACCTGGGAAGAATTGCGCCGCTTCATGTGGAATTACGTGGGCATCGTGCGCACCGACAAGCGCTTAAGTCGCGCCTTGCACCGCATCCACATGCTACGCGATGAAGTGGACGAGTTTTACAACAACTTTAAGATCAGCAACGACTTGATCGAACTGCGTAACCTACTGCAAGTGGCGCAACTCATTGTGGAAAGTGCCATTTCCCGCAAAGAAAGCCGCGGCCTGCATTTCAGTAAAGACCACCCGCAGACCGAAGCCGAACCCATCCCCACGGTGCTAGAACCGCTTAATTACGACAGCCTGCTGGAGCGCAAAGCAATTTAAGCTTTATTCAAATCAAAACCTACCACAGAGACACAAAGACACGGAGAACCCCCAATCAAACTTCTTCATGTTTAGATTTGTGTATTTGATTTTCTCTGCACCTCTGTGCCTCTGTGGTGAATAAGGTTTTACCAATGCTTTTAAAAGCTAGCTTTAATTGCAATCTACCGTATAATGCAGCCTCCCTATGCCAACCAATCAGCGTAGCGGTCCTTACCCTTAATCTTCTTGATTTTCAAATCATCCGAATGATTATTACCTTTGCCTACCTCGATTGGTGTTGCTCGTTTGTAATGGGTCGGCGATAGAAGCTCTGAATACGTCTTGCGTGCAACGCTACATAAATGCGCACCCATCCTTAATCAGCGCTTCGCTAACCCAAGCTGGAGCATCACTTTGAATACAGAAACAACACTCCTTAACTTTGATCAGTTAGGATTATCCGCAGCCATATTGCGCGCCATTAACGACGCCGGCTACACCACCCCAACCCCGATTCAGGCCAAAGCCATTCCGCAAGTATTAAGCGGTGGCGACTTATTGGCTGGTGCCCAAACCGGCACCGGCAAAACGGCCGGTTTCACCCTACCCATATTGCACATCTTGAGCCAAAAGCCGGCGGATCCTAGCAGCAAAGGCCGACCACGTTGCTTAATGCTAACGCCCACCCGTGAACTGGCGGCGCAAATTGAAGAATCCGTTAAGACTTACGGCAAATACTTACCCTTAAGCTCCACGGTGATTTTTGGTGGCGTGAACGCTAACCCACAAATTGCCCGATTAAAAAAACCACTGGATATTTTGGTCGCAACACCAGGGCGCTTGCTAGACCATGCCAACCAAAAAAATGTGGATTTATCCGGCGTGGAAATTTTAGTGTTAGACGAAGCCGACCGCATGTTAGACATGGGTTTCATACGCGACATTAAAAAAATACTTGCGATGCTGCCTAAAGCCAGACAAAACCTATTGTTCTCCGCCACCTTCTCAGACGAGATCAAGGGCTTGGCCGATGGCCTGTTGCATAACCCAGGGTTTGTTGAAGTGGCCCGTCGCAACACCGCTTCCGAAATGGTCGAACAAAGCGTGCACATGGTCGCGCAAAGCCATAAGCGCGAGCTGATGAGTTATTTAATTAAACAAAATGACTGGCAACAAGTGTTGGTGTTTACCCGCACTAAACACGGCGCCAATCGATTGGCAGAAAAGCTGGTAAAAGACGGTATACAAGCCGCCGCTATCCACGGCAACAAAAGCCAAGGGGCGCGCACCAAGGCATTGGCGCAATTTAAAGACGGCAGCATGCGCGTCTTGGTCGCTACCGACATCGCGGCCCGCGGTTTGGACATAGACCAATTGCCGCAAGTGGTTAACTTTGAATTGCCCAACGTGCCAGAGGATTACGTGCACCGCATAGGCCGTACCGGCCGTGCTGGCAGCAGTGGCGCCGCCGTGTCGCTGGTAGACCGTGAAGAGTTGAAGTTCTTAAAAGACATTGAAAAACTGATCAAGCGCGAGATACCCAAACTGCCAGTGGAAGGCTTTACGCCTAACCCCAACCCGGAACCGGAAGCACCGCGTGCGCCGCGCCAACCCCACGGCCGACCACCACGTGGCCACCAACGCAATGCCGGCAGCAGCAACCAAAACCAGCGGCCACGTGAAGCCAACCAAGCCGCCCCACGCGGCGAGGCTCGCCCGGCCAGCAATAAAATCATGTCGGAAGCCGCACGCCATCAGGCCATGCCACAACCGGCCTTGTTTTCACCTACCGTGCCGCAAAATAATGGCAGGCGCCATAACCCAAATGGTGGCCAGCCAAAACCTGGACTAGCCAACCGCGGCAAACCTAGCAGCCCGCATCGTAGCGGCGGACGTGGCCGATAAGGTGCATTTAGCCTTTTAGCAAAACCCAAAAATAGATTAAACTTCTATCCATTGAAATTTTACCCATTACCGATTTAGGACATCCCCATGCAAATTGCAATGAACACAGTGGTATCAATGACTTACGAACTAAAAGACGCCGATGGCAACGTGCTTGAATCCAGCACGGAACCGGTCGCTTACTTGCACGGCGGTTACGACAATATTTTCCCAAAAGTGGAAGAAGCCATGCACGGCAAAAACATCGGTGACGTGGTCATCGTTGACTTGCAACCGGTTGATGCGTTTGGCGAATACGATGAAGAATTGGTGCAAATTGAGCCAGCCAGCGCTTTCCCATCTAACGAACTCAAAGTGGGCATGCAGTTTGAAGGCGAAGACGAATCCGGCGAAGTGATTTTATACACCGTGACCGAGATTGCCGACGGCAAAGTCATTGTGGACGGCAACCACCCATGGGCTGGCGAACGAGTGGTATTCACCGCCACCATTAAAGACGTGCGAGCGGCCAATAAAGAAGAAGTGAGCCACCAACACGTGCACGGTGCAGGCGGTCATCACCACTAGTTAGCGAATTAAATAAAAAAGGCGCTCTATCATGAGCGCCTTTTTTATGGCCGTTAAAATTCTAGGGACTGCTAAACTTAGCTTTACGACTTAATCATAGAACTACTAATCCAGCAACTCTTTAAGCTGATACAAAGCATCCAGCGCTTGCTTAGGCGTTAAATCATCAGCATGCAAGGCTTCCAACGCGCTAAGCGCAGGATGAACAGGCAATTCTGCGGCAGGTTCAGCGCTACTAAACAGTTCTGATTGGGAGCTGGCACTGGCCCCATTGCTTTGCTCCAGTTGCGCCAGCTTGCGCTTCGCCGCGGCCACCACCGATTTAGGAATGCCAGCCAATTGCGCTACTTGCAAGCCGTAGCTTTGGTTGGCCGCGCCCTCTTCCACTTTGTGCATAAACACGATGGATTTATTGGCCTCACTGCCGTGCTCCATGGCGTCCAAATGCACGTTAGCCGCTTGCTTGAATTCATCGACGATGCGGGTTAATTCAAAATAATGGGTGGCAAACAAGGTATAGCTGCGGTTTTTTTCCAGCAATTGCTTGGCCACCGCCCAAGCTAAACTCAAGCCATCAAAAGTCGAGGTGCCGCGGCCTATCTCGTCCAATAAGACCAAACTTTTAGCCGTGGCATTGTGCAAGATATTGGCTGTCTCGGTCATCTCCACCATGAAGGTAGAGCGGCCACCGGCCAAATCATCGGATGCGCCTATGCGCGTCATGATGCGATCAATTTCGCCTATTTTTGCCGAATTGGCCGGCACGTAACTGCCGCAGTGCGCCAACAAAACTATCAAGGCGGTCTGCCGCATAAAAGTTGATTTGCCGCCCATATTAGGCCCGGTGATCAGCAACAATTGCCTATAAGGATTAAGTAGCACATCGTTGGCAATAAACGGTTGACCGGCACTGGCTAGGGTGAGTTGCTCCACCACCGGATGGCGCCCAGCTTGTATGCTTAAGCCCGGCTCTAGGGTAAATTCCGGCGCCACGTAATGCAAGCTCTGCGCGCGCTCGGCAAAGCAACACAACACGTCCAGGCTAGCCACCGCCAGAGCATTAGCCTGCAAGCTAGCGATACTGGGCAACAAGGCTTCCAACACTTGCTCATAGAGCATTTTTTCGCGTGCCAAAGCCCGGTCATTGGCGCTTAGCACTTTATCTTCAAAGGCTTTTAATTCTGGGGTAATGAAGCGCTCGACATTTTTTAAAGTTTGCCGGCGACGGTATTCAGCCGGCGCCGTTTCCGCTTGGCTGCGGCTCATCTCGATGTAAAAGCCGTGCACGCTGTTGTATTCCACCTTGAGGTTGGCGATGCCGGTGCGGGCTTTTTCCGCCGCCTCAAATTGCAATAAAAATTCACCGTGGTTGCTTTGCAAATTGCGCAGCTCATCCAACTCGGCATCAAAACCATCGGCAATCACCCCACCATCACGCAGCACCACGCTAGGCTCAGGCTTAATTGCTTGCTGCAATAAATTAATGGCATCGCTTGGCGGCTGCATGTTTGTCTGCAGGCTTTGCAACAAAGGGCTGGCCAAACCTTGCAGCCCAGCTTGCAATGCCGGCAATGCCTGCAAGCTCAGCGTTAAACCCGACAAATCCCTCGGCCTAGCGGTTTTTAAGGCCACCCGCGCGGTGATACGCTCTATGTCCCCAACTGCTTTGAGTGCAAGGTTTAAATTTTGATAACGGTCACTAGTAATCAAGGCTGCCACCGCATCGTGGCGCGCACTCACCTGCGCCCTATCTTGCAACGGGTGATGCAGCCAGTGGCGCAACAAGCGCGCACCCATGGCCGTGTGCGTGGTGTTCAACAGGGAATAAAGCGTGGGGCTGGCCTCTCCTCGCAAGGTGAGGTCTATCTCTAGGTTGCGCCGCGTGGCCGCATCCAATTGAATGTAAGCACTGCTTTGCTCCACCGACAAGGCATTGATGTGCGGCAAGGTAGTGCGCTGGGTGTGCTTGACGTAATCCAACAAGGCACCGGCGGCGCAGATGGCCGGATACAAATCCGCGCAACCAAAGCCGTTTAAATCGTAGGTGTTGAGTTGCTTGGTAAGGGTAGCAAAAGCGCTATCGTAATCAAACTGCCAAGGGCTGAGGCGCTGCTTGGCTACTTTGGTATTGGACAAGGCCGCATGCACAAAGTCATCCGCCAGCAACAATTCACTGGGGGCGATGCGCTCCAATTCCTGCCCCAGCAAACCCACGGCAATTTCACTCAAAATAAAGGTGCCGGCAGCCAAATTGATGCGGGCCAAACCGATTAAGCCGTCGCCCTGAAACACACTCAGCAAAGGCGTGTCACGTGTTTCATCGAGCAAGGCACTGTCGGTTAAGGTGCCGGGCGTTAAGATGCGCGCCACCTGCCTATCCACCGGGCCTTTAGCTGTGGCCGGATCGCCCACTTGCTCACAAATGGCCACCGCTTCACCCATCTTGGTCAGCTTAGCTAAATAGCCTTCCGCGGCATGGTAAGGCACGCCTGCCATCTTGATAGGCTGGCCGTTGCTACTGCCCCGTTGGGTTAGAGTGATGCCAAGTAAGCGCGCGGCTTTTTCCGCATCATCAAAAAACAATTCGTAAAAATCGCCCATGCGATAGAACACCAGCTTATCTGGGTGCTGGGCTTTGAGCGCCAGATACTGACGCATCATGGGCGTGTGATTGCTTAAGGTCGCGCTGGATGAGCCCTCACCGCTGTTGTTTGCTGGATTGTTCAAAAACAAACCTTTTACTGCGCTTAATTAACCTGCTCAATAGGCGTGGCTAACCAACCATTTACCTCAGCTATGTCGCCCTCAACCAGCATGCCAGCCACTTGTTTTAACTGGATGCGGCTGTAGATTAATTTATAGCGCTCTCTGGCTAGGTCACGCTTAGCCGAATAAAGTTTTTCTTGTGCAGTCAACACATCAACGTTGCTGCGCAAGCCAGATTCATAGCCTTTTTGCGTACCGACCAAGGCAATTTCGTAGGATGTCACCGATTGATTTTGCGCTTCAATACGCGCAACGCCATTGGTAATTTCATTAAAATACTTACGCACATCGGCACTGACCGCACGTTGTTTTTCGCTAAGTTTTTCGCTGGCTTGCTCAACTCTCGCCACGGCTTGACGCACAGTGGAGCTAACGTAACCACCTGTATACAAAGGAACATTCAATTGCAAACCGATGGAATCGGTATCGTATTGAGAACCAATGGTGTAATTGTTATCGCTTTGTGTGTGCGTTCTGGCTGCCACCAAATCCAAGGTGGGATAATGCCCGGAATTGTTTTTCTCCACTTCCTGCGTTACCACCAAGTATTCATTCTGAGCTGCCACGATGTCGGCATTTTTTTCTATGGCCGTGTTAATCCAAGCGTCAACATTACTTGGCTGCGGCACTGCCAGTTGCAACTTGCTGGGATCCAAACTCAACAGGGCATCAGCGTATACGCCGGTTATGTTTTCTAGCGCCCGCTTGGCGTACTCCACGCCGTTCGCCCACTCCAGCTCCAGCGCAACAACCGATTCTAGATTCGCATTGGCTTCACTGACTTCAGTAATGGTGCCAACACCGGCCTTGTAGCGTTTTTTGGCCTGCTCTAACTGAGACTGCGCGCTGGATTTCTGGGCTTTGCTGTAGCGTACATTTTCTTCAGATAACAACAAATCCAAATAGGCCCCGGTCACACGGCTGGCCATATTAAATTGCGCACTCTCCAACATAGCATTGCTTTTTGCCACATCGGCCTTAGCTTGTTTATATTCAGCAAAGTTAGCTTTATTAAAAATAGACTGGCGCATAGACACACTGTAATTTCGACTATCGTAATTACTATGCCGTTTACTGGTAGAACCCAACGCCCCTGGCACTTCGCTATCGGTAATGCCCCGACCTTCGTACATACCGACTCTTACTTGTGGTAAAAACGCCGCGAACGATTTATTAATTTCTTCTTTTTGCGCTTTATTATCGGCGACGGCAGCACGCAAGGTAGCATCGTACTGTTGGGCCTTTTGAAAAGCCTGCATCAACGATAAGGATTGTGCCTCAGCCAACAATGGGAACGCCATAGCAAGGCTAAAAACCAAGTGTTTAATTTTCATAATAGGCCCTATTCCTCTTTCAATGATGCAGCAATACGCTTAGTGAAAGGATGCAACAAGTAAGTCAGCAAGGAGCGCTCACCGGTTTTAATCACCACTTGCACAGGCATGCCTGGTTGCATGCTGCGGCCACCTAAGGTTTTTACTCCTTCTGGCGTCAGCACCACACGCGCTAGGTAATATGTAGCCCCTGGTTGCGATGGATTCAGCCCAGGCTCCGTCAGCAAATCTTTCGAAATGGATTCCACCGTGCCCTCCACCGCCAATTGCGGTGAATTGGCAAAGCTGGAAAAGCGCACATCGGCTGCTTGACCGGTTTTAATGCGATCGATTAAGTGCGGCGCCACCTTCACTTCCAGCACCAAGCCTTCGTTTAATGGCACCACGTCGAGAATTTTTTGGCCCGGCTGTATCACCGAACCCACGGTTTGAAATTGCAGACCAACCACTTGACCGGCTACCGGTGAACGCACTTCGGTACGATCAAATTCATCGCCGTAGGCTTTAAACTTCTCCGCATTGGAATCCACATCCATGCGCACTTGGGCCATCTGCGTGTCCACCTCTGATCGGTACTCTTCTTTGCGCAACAAGGCACGTTGACGCAGTTCGGCTATAGAGCGTTTGGTTCTAAGCAGCCCAGATTGTGAATCGGCAATCTCACCGTTAACTTGCGCCACCCTTAACTCCAAATCGCGTTGCTGACTTTTTGGCGCATAGCCTTCCAGCACTAAATCACGAATACTAGCCAATTGCTCATTCAACAGCGAAAGTTGCGAACGGCGGCTTTCCAACACCCCGTTTAAGCCTTGAATTTGCGCCTCTTGACCACTAATAGCCTCTTCCAACCCTTGCAATTCTGCCGCCAATGCTGCGCGCCTAGAGCTAAGCAACATTTCTTGGTTACGCATGTGCTGCTGCGCCAACGGGTCTTTGCTCATTTTTAGTAAATCGTCGTGGAAGTGTATGCTTTTTGCGCCACTTTGCTCGGCCAACAAGCGACCCTGCAAGGCTCGGTCGCCAATATAACGTTGCTGTATTTCTTGAAAGCGCGCTTTGGCCATGGAATTATCTAAAAGCAACATGACGTCACCCTCTTTAACCATCTGCCCCTCTTTGACGAACACGTCTTTAACGATGCCGCCGGTCAAGTGTTGCACGACCTTGCGTTTGGTGTCTATGCTGACGGTACCACCACTTGGCACACCTTCATCCAAAGGCGCTACAGCCGCCCACAATAAAAAGCCACCGAAGCCAACTAGCAGCACCCATATCCCCCACCTAATAGGGCTTTCGGTGTCCACCTGCAAGGCGAACGCATCGTCCACCACATCCTTAATGACTTCCCCTTCAATCAAGGAAGGCTTGCGTGGATTAAGGGCTCTCAAATTATTTAATATTGGGCTTAATTTCATGGTGCTCTCTTTTCTTATTGCTGATCGGGTTGAGTTGTCGCACCGCTAGACGATGCAGTATGGGGTTTAGCTTGCTCTTTTTTAATGGCAGCAATCACGTCGTCGCGTAAACCGTGGTGCGCAATTTCGCCGTCATTTAGAACCAACAGGTAATCGGCCACGCCGAGTATGTTTAATCGATGCGTAATTAAGAACACCGTTTTACCCTCGGCCTTAATAGCTTGAATGGCCTCAACCAGCGCGCGTTCACCTACGTCATCCAAATTGGCATTGGGCTCATCCAACACGATTAAGGTAGGGTTGCCGTACATCGCTCTGGCTAAACCCAAGCGTTGCCTTTGGCCGCCAGACAACATCATGCCGGCTTCGCCCACTGGGGTGTCGTAACCCATGGGAAAGCGCAGCACCATATCGTGTATGCCAGCGCGCTTGGCGGCTTCAATGACCTTTTCAGAATCAATTTCGTAAAAGCGCGAAATGTTCTCGGCTATGCTGCCATCAAACAACTCTATGTCTTGCGGCAAATACCCAATGTAAGGACCAAGTTGCTCGCGATCCCAACTGTCTATAGGGGTTTTATCCAGGGTCACCATACCAGAAAAGTCCGGCCAGATTCCCACCAAACAACGCGCCAAAGTAGACTTACCCGACCCAGATGGACCAATAATGGCCGTTACTTGTCCGGGCTTAAATTCGGCATTAAGTTCGCGCAATATAGGCGTGGCCCGATTGGGAGTGCTGGCAGTTAAATTTTTCAGCGCCACTTCACCGCGAGGAATGGGGTGCTGTATGGATGCATCGCGCTCTGGGTGCCCCAACATCAATGCTTCCAGGGCGGTAAAGGCCGTGCGCGCTTGCACAAAACCACGCCAAGAACCAACGATTAAATCCAAAGGTTGCAAAGATCGAGCCATCAACACGTTAGCGGCAATCATCGCGCCTGCGGACAACTCACCTTCAATCACCAACATGGCGGCAGCGCCCAAGGTTAAGCTTTGCATGCAATAACGGATGAATTTGGTGATGGCTTGTTGCCTATGTTGTTTTTCATTGGCTACGCCTAACTTTTTCTGATTATCCAAGTGCAAGCTTAACCAACGGCCTCGCAAATTGCCTAGCATGCCCATGGCTTCAACTGGCTCAGCATTTTTTAACTTGCTGTACAAATACGCTTTGCTTTTAGCTTCGGCTTTGCTAACCGATTCAATTGAAGCGAAGGTCACGTGGTGTGCGTAAAACGCCATGGCCAATTGTATGGCGGCAAACAAGATGGAAATCACACCAAGCAATGGGTGCAACAGAAACACAATCAAAATGTAAATCGGCGTCCAAGGCGCATCAAATAAAGCAATGATGCCGTTGCCGGTTAAAAATTGACGCACATTGGTTAAATTAGAAAAGGCCTCAGTTGGATTTTGATGCGCACGTCTTAGATAAGCTTCAAAACTGGCGTTAAATACGCGAGTGTTAAGCTCCCTATCTAACTTAATGCCAGCACGCACCAACAGACGCGAGCGCAACCATTCGGCAAACGCCATCATGCAGAAAAACAAGATAACTATCAGTGTTAAAAACAGCAAGGTCAATTCGCTTTGGCTAACCAAGACCCGATCAAACACTTGCAACATGTAAAGCGTGGGGCTCAACATGAGCAGGTTAGCGATCATGCTAAAAATCCCTACCCATAAAAACTCACGTTTAAACGTGTATAAGGTTTTCGCTAACTCGCTGCGTTCAAAAAATGCCGACTTCATGCTGCTGCTCCACTTGGTACCTGAGCCTCAACCGACTCAGCTGGTTTTTTAGGATTCAATGAGGCCAACACCTCGTCTCTTGGGCCAAAGGCTTTAATTTGCCCTTCGGTTAACACCATCATGTGGTCTATCACCGACAAGATTTGTGGTCTATGCGTAATCACAATCAGTGTCGTGCCTTGCGCTTTAATGGTTTGCAAGGCATTCAATAAAGCCACATCACCGGCTTCATCCAAACTGGAATTGGGTTCATCCAGCACGACAAATTTAGGCATGCCATAAATGGCTCTGGCCAGCGCCACGCGTTGACGTTGCCCGCCTGATAAAAACGACCCCTCATCACCCACCTGCGTGGCATAGCCGTCTTTAAGGGAATCAATTAAGCCGTCCAAACCCACCACATTGGCTGCAGCGCGCACTTTTTCCATGTCCACTTCACCAAAACGCGCGATGTTTTCTGCCAGCGTGCCATCAAACAACTCCACGTCTTGCGGCAAATAACCCACGTACGGCCCCAATTCATTTTTCTTCCATTGGTAGATGTCCGCGCCGTCTAAGCGCACTTTACCATTGGCTGCCGGCCATATACCGGTTAACAGCCTAGCCAAGGTCGTCTTGCCCGAGGCAGATGGCCCCACTACGGCTAGCGATTGACCGGCAGGCAACCTAAAGGTAATGCCTTTGAGTATGGCCACTTGGCTATTTGGTGGCGCGGCCACCGCACCCTCTACCGACAAATTGCCCAATGGCGGCGGCAAGGCCATGCTGTCTTTAGGCTCAGGGAAGGCTTTTAAGAAATTATCCAAACGGTTGATGGCGTCCCTGGAATTAGCAATCACGCGCCAATGCGCGACAAAGGTAATCAGCGGTGCCAGCACTCGACCACCCAAGGTGGAGCCAACAATCATCATGGATCCGCCCATGGCTAACTCGCCTTTTAGGGTTAGCCAACAGCCCAAACCTAGCAACAAGGAACCTTGCAATGTTTGTATCAGTTTTGATAGAGCCGAATTCACCCCAGCTTGGTCGGATGCCACGCCTTGCAAACTCAAGAATTTATTCTGCCTAGCTATCCATTTGGCGTGCACACGGCTTAGCATGCCCATCGCTTCAATTACCTGCGCGTTGCGTATTACGCCACTGGCATAATTTTGTGCGGAGATGGCATGGCGATTGGCCTCGGTTAAAGGCGGTTGCACGCGCCGTTGGTTGATTAATGCAATCACCCCTAGCAAGACAGCACCCACAACAGAAAACCAACCCATGGTGGTATTAATGGCGAAAATAATGATTACCGTTAATAGCGCAAACGGCATGTCCATGATGGCCATCAATGCCGGCGATGCCAAGGTGTCTTGGATGGTTTTTAAATCAGAAAAAGCCTGTGCTGTGCCACCCGGAATTTGCCTTAATTTTGCCTGAAAAATACCGTTAAATACACGCTCATTTAAAGTGCGGTCAAACTGCATGGACGCTTCAAACATCACGCGTGAACGTACCCATTCTAACATTTCCATCAAGGCGTATAAAAAGATCACCATGATGGTGAGCATCAGCAATGTTTCATGGCTTTGGCTGTTCACCACCCGGTCATACACCTCCAACATATACCATGTTGGCGCCAACACCAGTAGGTTAGTAAAGAAACT
>SXGS01490994.1_pt1 | contig 20024 bp, 18 predicted proteins | sample 3174681 | NCBI WGS metagenome assembly SXGS01 (sample SAMN11356861, study PRJNA531348) | freshwater metagenome | isolation source: freshwater sample F1-80 | place: China: Fuxian Lake, Yuxi | collected 2017-12-25 | reverse complement strand
TCTACCGCCTTACGCACCCGAATCCAACCCGGATGAGTACCTGAACAGCGACTTCAAGACGCACCTGCGCCTCGCTACCGTCAGCGAGAACCGTGAGCAGTTGATGGAGAAAGCGATGGCCTTCATGACTCGCTTGCAGACTTGGCCCGAACGGGTCAGGTCCTACTTCCAGCACCCCGCCGCGCAGTACGCATCACAACCTATTTAAGGGCCATGTCAATAGCGTAGGCGATGGGGTATACAACGAATGACGCTCACCCCAACGGCGCAATCCCGCCAATTCAGGCGCTGAAGTCAGTGCAAGCGTCAGTGGGATCTCGATAGAGCCGGTGGTCGGCAGACCCTTGCGATGCAATGCAGCTATAGGGTCAGACAGAGTTCGGTGAGGGCTCATACCAGCGCAGAAAACGGCGGTTTCTCCAGGGGGTGGCGTTGGGGAGTGACTCCTAATTCTTGATGATGTTCCGCAGGAACATGTTCACCCCCTTGATGGTGTCGTGAATCACCTTTCATATCTCTGGAGGATCGTCGCAAGCAGCATCGCTACGATAGTCTTTTGGCATTGCTGATCTTCTTCAAACGACGATCCGAAACTCGGTCGCCTTGGCGATTGGGCGCACATGGCGGTTCTCGCGCTTCATCTCCACGAAACCATAGTTCGACATGGTCTTGAGTGTGCGCGAAAGATTGCTAGGCTTTCGACCTGTCATCTCTGCCAGCGTGGAAATAGACTGCGGCTTGGCGTCTTGAATCACTTTCAGCAGTGCGCGGTTTTCATCACTGAGCACCTCAGCCAGCGAGCGCATCGAGGTGAACCAGATCTTCGGTTCAGTGGCCTTGGGTTTGTACTCACCGCGTGCAATGGCCAGCATGCGCTCGCGGATACGGTCCTGCGGCAGGATTCCGACGACGATGGCTTTCATGATCTTTTGATCTCCTCTAAAACACGGTCGACTTCAGTGAAAAAATCGGCCAGTAACTGGTGGGCATCGCGAAACTCATAAGGCACCCCCTTATCGCTGATATGGCGATGCTTGTGGTCATATGGCAGCCTGGTGCCCGCATACTTGAACTTCTTGGGCGGCTTCACGGCATGGGTGTTGTCGTACCCCAGGATCCGCTTGCCATACGGCTCGTGCAAGGTTAGCGAGTAACGGACGCCATGCGGAATGTCCGGCGTGGCCACCACTCGCCACGCTTCAATCTTGATCCAGTAGCCATTGCCCTGATCAATGATCTGGTCGTGAAGTTCAACAAGAGTGGCAATCCCTGGGTCTTCATGCATGCTAAACTGTATCAGCCGATGATACATGCTGCCAGATAAAAATGCTCGGTGAACGGTCAGTTCAAGGTAAGAGATGGAAGCACAAACGCTCCTAACGACGCCGTGAACCAGTTGGAGAGATGGCGCGACCATGACGTCGTGTCGATCAATATGTCCGGTACCGCGAATGACGAGGCGAAGTCAGGGAATGATGATCGCCGGGCTCGCAAAGCCAATCAGCAGATCTTTACGATGACGCCGCCTGCAGGTGCCTCAGATCCAATATTCAAGAAAATTGAGGAGGTACTGCTTCCGAATGGCGCAAAGAATGAGAATCAGCGCAACGATGTGCGAATCGTTTGTGAAGCAGTTAAGTACGCTGCGATTCTTGTGACAGGCGATGGTGCCTCCAAGTCGCAGCCCGGAGGAATTCTCGGCAACCGCGACAAACTCCAGGGTCTTCTCCGTATCGTTTCGTCTGAGGAGGCCGTTGAGCTTGTACGGGAAAAGATTCGCGAGCGGGTTGCGCGCGAGTTCGGGCTTGATCTTCCCACCTACACCGGCGCCGACTAGCGTGTGCGAATAGTGGTACTAAGGGAAATCGTACGATCTATTCCGGCAGAAATCGGGCATCTCTCGTAGCGATACCTCCATTCTCCATTCTCCGAATCGGGGCGGGTTCCCCCGCCTACCGATACTAGAAATAAACCGCTTGATTCGTCCGCTAATAAATATCTGATTTAAAACGGTAAAAATTACCACCTTTGCGGACTTCGGCCACATTGGAAGAGCGAGTTCGGAGCGAGGAATTGCCCGGAGAGAGTAAAAACGGGCACTTTTGCGCGTCGGAGCTGCGGGGGTGAAGTCCGCAGGCATCCGCACGAACCCGCGCAGGTACGCAGGGGTTCAAAAAAATGTCCAACTGCATACGCAGTTGGACATCGTTATTGGTGGAGGTGGCGTCCAACGAATATGCCCGTCAGCCGTGGCATTCAGGCCGTATCCAGTGAAAATACCCCCGAATGTACCCCCATTTTCACGGGGTGCCCTTGAGAATTGATCTTGAGTTCAAAAGCTGGCGGGTCAGTAGCTTGAGCATCCAAACTGACGCCAGCCGTTCGGGCTGTCAAGGTAAGCATCCTCCACGTGGATTTCGTGAAAGTAGGTCATCAAGCACCTACCATACTCAGCGGGCGCGTCCTCCATCAGACTGAGGACTTCAACGTCCTTCAGTCTCGAATGGGCGAGGACGATGTAGTCCCCTGATTGATACACCTGTAAGACTACGGGAACGGAAAGTTTCATTTGGATAATCTCCATAGCTAAGGGTTGAGGTTGTTTCCTTCATTGGCCGCATTGCGCGGCCCACTCCTTAGCTGGGGGGGCTTCTTGCCCCTTGGTGGATAGGTTATCCCTTTTTATCCTTCCTGAAAATCGGATTTTCTGAAAAATGGGTGTGGTTTAGAAGAGCGCCACCCTACGATGGCCACCCAAAAGTTCCGCGTCTGTACGATTGTTGGGGGGGTCTAGCTCCCCCCGTCTGAATGTATGAGTTGACGAATCCGGGCTAATGCTAGGGTTTCAATTTGTAGGATGTCCGAGGGGCTAATGCCTAAGAAGGGGCGTGTTGGTATGGACGGGCGGCCAAATTGATGAAAGGCTCCAACCCGTTCGTTCCTATGCCCCTCAGGGCGTATGCTTACCTTGTACCGTCCTTGTGGGTGTATCTTAATCGAGTGCCGCAAGCGCCCGGACTCTACCAACATCTTACCCCTGCCCCCTTTTCGTTTGCGTGTAGCTGGGCTTAGGGGGTGCCAAGCCGCACCGTCTGGGTCAACTTCAGCATCGTAACGCTTGAGGATGTTATCCCGAAGGGTGCGGCCCCCTTCACGAACAATGTCACGTAAGGCACCCTTAATTAAGCACTTGCCCTGTGTGAAATTCTGAAGCCGAGCCAACCCGTCCTTGTTAATTGTGATCCTGATTACAATCATGAGGGTTACCTATTGCTGATTTATGGGTTTGTGCCCGGTTTTTCATAATCGTGGCCCCGCGTTAGTCCTGTCTTGAACTGGGTTAGTTGCTCGTTCAGATAGTCAGGGTCTGCCAGCAACTCATCCACGGCATCCGGGCACAACATCCCTTGGCTATGTAGCCAGTCGATAAATTCATCTTCGGGGTCTAAATCATTACGCCAAAATTCAAGGAGCTGTATGGCTTCAGCTTCAATGCGGGAAGGGTCGGGCGTGATCGGGCCTGTTATGTCTTGCATACCCCCCACGGCCCCAACGGGTACAATCCTTGCTTGGGTAAGTAGTGTTTTGGCCGCCCCTAGTGCGGAGGGTAAGTCTTCGCTCTGCCCCGCGATAGCGTGCAAGGCCTCTATAGCCCCCAATGAGGCGTTCAGTAGCCGGGCTCTTGTTTCACTAAGAATCTCTTGCTGTCTTCGATTTACCTCGGTTTGAAAAGCGGGTAAACCTCGCCACGTTGTAATTGTGTTGGGGTGAATGTTTAGTTCTTTGGCCGTGGCGGCCCCTGTGAGGCCCATAGCAAGATATTGAGCGCCCATCCGTTGCCTAGGTGTCAAACGCATATAACCCCCGATTCTAGGGTGATTTCCCCGGTTAGGGGTTTAAGTGAGTATTTGACGTGGTGCCCCGTTCGTCCGGTTTTCAGCGTGTGGGGTTCTCTTGTGCTGGTGATGTCCCAGCCCAGACGACGAAGCGTCCTGATAGCTTCCCGGCAAGAGATAGCCCCCGTCAGGCGGTGAAAATCCCAGAAACCAAACTCTGGTTTGGTTTGCAGTAAGCTCAAAGCGCAGGCGGCCAACGTGTTAGGTTGGGGTTCCTTTGGGTTTTTCATGGGGAAACCCCGTCCATAAAGGCATCTAATGCTTGGGTGGTGTACCTGATTCGGCCCCCTATCTTTTTGAATGTGGGTTTTGTCGGATGGGTGGTTCTACGCTTTCGGAGGGTGATGGCCGCGAAGGCCACTCCCCGGCTGGTTAGGTACGCGCTTGCTTCGCTGGTGTTGAGTAATGGGGTCATTGTTAGGCCTTTTTGGCTAGGGAAGCCCCCAAGGTAACCCCGGTTTGCACCTCCAAAGATACGGAGTGGTAAAAAAAGCTGGCGGGTTTTGAACTTGAGTTCAAAAAGCCAGCCTAAGGAGGCTGGTTAGCCGTCGTGTACCGAATTACAGAGCAACCCCCGCAATCCTTCCAGCACAGGATGAAATTGTTCCGGGTCGGGGTGCCACCAGTCGGGGATGACTGAACGAAACTTTTTAACCAATGCCTTTTGTTTGGTGGGTTCGTCTGCATACCCCGCCAAAACGGCGGTCACTCCCCGCATTTGAACGGAATCTAAAATACAGAGCCACTCCCCCCGGCTGATGTTTTTTGATGTGTCGTTATCGTCTGGGAATATGTTTACTTTCAAATGCTTGAATGGGTGGATATTGAACAATTCGGCAAATGTTACCCCGTTGTTGGGTTGGTAGATATGCTCAAACCTTGTGAGGGGGGTTTCTGAGTATTGCTTGGCTTCCTTTGCCAGTTGTGCGCGTTTGTCATACACGCGATAGCGGTTGTCTGAGGTTTCCGCCCCACGATAGGTTGTCTGGATTTCCCCATCGGCCCTTGTGATAACTTGAGAGACTCTGGCCCCGTCAATCATTACCCAATGCGGATACAAACCCTCGTAGTCAAGGGTAAAATCCACGCGGGTGGTGATAAGCCGGTCGGCTTGTAAGGGTTCAAAACGTATGGACTCCAATTCAGCCTTAACCCAATCCCAGCATTGCAAGGCCTTGGGGTTTGCGGGGTTGAGCTCCACGCGGAGATACCGATAGCCCCCCCTGTATGGGCCACCTTGCACAGTGACAAGCCACTTACCCGGCCCCAGTCTATATTTTCGCCCTTGGCGATAGGTTACAGAGGTCAACCGTTCAGACTGAATATCACTGTAGAGGTTTGAATCGGTGTTCAACCAATCACTCAGAGTTTTTTGGATGGCCTTGTCGGTGACTGGGTAGGTGAAGGCGTATTTATCAATCAGGGGAGGGAGTTTATTGGGTGAAAAAGGCGTTTTTACTTTCCTATTGGAAAGGGGGGTGCTGGGGGCGGCCTTTTCTGCCCAGATAGTAGCCCACCCACCTTGTGTGATCGGAGTAGGAGTGATCGGAGTAGGAGTGTTCATAATGGCCGCGTGAAAGTCTAGTGGCGGGAGCCGGTCGGGGAGGGTGCATACCTCCCCGGTTTTTTGTGTGCATCCCTTTTGAACTTGAGTTCAAAACCATCACGCGGCTTTAAGGTTTTGAATCCATTCCACTACTTCACTTTGTCGCCACCCAACCGTCCGGGCTGATAACTTCACAGGTCGGGGAAAGGCTCCACGGGTCACAAGGTCATATAGCTTGGTGCGGCTAAGGCCCGTCGCACGAGTAACGGCGGGTAATCTAAGGATTGAATCCATTTTCTGTACTCCATCGGATGTTAATGAGGAGCCTAGTATCTTATGGGATTCAACCTCCAAACTTTCTGGGCTAGCCCAGAATCAGGAAACAGGCTATTTCATTGCAGGGTTGACCCGTAGGGCATCAAGATAATCGGCCCAAACCTGCATCATTGCCTTCCGTTCCGGTAAAAAGCTGGTTCGGTTGTAAGCGGTGCCCAAGGGGTCACGCACCGTGTGGGTTGTTTGCAATTCGATAACGGCGAGGGAGCAATGATGTACCTCATCTAGCAAGGTTCGAGCCGTGGCCCGCCAGCCGTGGCCGGAAAGCTTCTCTTTAGGTATGCCCATGCGTCTGTAGGCTTCCAATACCGTATTGTTACTCATAGGGCGGGTCTGACTTCTAACCGACGGAAACACATAAACCCCCGTGCCTGTAAGGGGCTGTAGCGTCTTGATTAGCTCCACTGCTTGGCTTGCCAAGGGGACAATAAGGGGTTGCCCCCCTTTTTCAGTGATAAGCCGCCACTCATCGTGTGCCAAGTCAACGTCTGCCCACCGCATTTTCCGTAAGTCCCCCGGTCTGACAAAGACCAACGGCCCCAACTTCAGGGCAACTTGAACGGGTAGGGTTCCCCAGTAGTTATGAATGGTGCGGAGAGCTGCCCCCACCTCTGCCGGGTTGGTGATGGCCGCGAAGTGGGTAATCTTGGCGGCCTTGAGAGCCCCTTTAAGGTCATCGGCGGGGTGCTGGTGCTGGCGGCCTGTTTGTTTGGCATAGGTAAAGACTTGGCTGATCACCTGTAAGGTGCGGTGTGCCGTTTCATAGCTCCCCGCGTCTTCGATCTTGCGGAGAGTTTCGAGGAGTAGGGGTGCGCTGATTTCGTCAATCTGAAGGCTCCCCAGTGTCGGGAATACGTACATCTCAAGGCGACGGAATACCCGTACCCCGTGGGAATCCTTCCAGGTGGTTTTCGTTTCGTACCATTCATGGGCAATGGCTTTGAATGTATTGTGGGCCTTGGCTTGTTCCGCCTGTTTGGCCGCGATGGCCGCGTGTTTCTTGGCTTGCTTCGCTTGGGCAGGGTCAACCCCTTGGCTATGGAGCCTCTTGGCATCTTGAGCAAGCTGGCGAGCTTCCGCTAACTTGAGGTGGGGGTACTTCCCTAATGTAAGCAACTTCTCTACCCCCGCCACTCTAAATTTAAGCCGGAATGACTTCCCCCCCGTTGGGGATATGTAGAGGTGTAACCCGTGGGCATCCGTTAGCTTGTAGGGTTTTTCTTTGGGTTGGGCGGCCCTGATCTCTGCATCTGTAACCATGGGGGTATTTCTATCCGGGTATGGGCATAAAAAGCGTTCTACCCCCAACTCTACCCCCAGAATTACGGGATGTCTAGGCACCTTTTGGGATGTTAGCGGGCAATAAAAAACCCGCGAAGCCTTGCGGGCTGCGGGTTTCGGGATGTTTCAGAATGTTCTGAAATCTTTATTTGGTGGAGGTGGCGGGGATTGAACCCGCGTCCGCAAATCCTCCGCCTTCGGATCTACATGCTTATCCATGTCTTTGGTTTTAACTGCTTGCTTCCCGACTGGCAGGGAAGTCAAACAGCGATTCCGTGAGTTTTAGCGATTTGGCCCCGGACTTGCCTCCTCGCGAGCTTATGCTTGGGTTATCCCTGAGACAGCGTCCATAAGCAGACCCTGGTCAGAGACTAGCCGATTAAGCGGCTAGAGCGTAGTTGTCGTCGTTGGCAACTAACTTGGTTGCAGCTTGTTTTACGAGGGGAACTGCACCTCGGCATGCACCTTGGGTTTTGCGATCCACGTCGAAGCCATGTCACCCCCGGCGTTGAGGGCACAGTATATTCTTATCCGTCAGGGATACAAGGTGGGTGAGGGGATTCGATATTTCAATGAGGGCGAACAGCCTTTCTGGGCAGCCTGATTTTGGGGTTGACCACATAGTTGGTCATCATGCCTGCACTAATATGATCGTTGACATGGCAGTGGTACATCCAGGTTCCCGGGTTGTCGGGCGTCATATCGACCGTGACATGGGTTGCCGGGAGCAGGTTCAAGACGTCGACCCTTCGCCCCGTTTCGGTGAGGGTATTGCCATGCCAGTGTGGCGTATGGATGTCTACTTCGGTACCCAGTGCAACTTGATACCAGCGGACGTGCTCGCCTTCTGTCATGGTGAGACCACCCGCATTATTGTAGACGTAGCCATTCATGCTGTGCTTCAGATTGCTTTCTATGAAGACTTCATCTTCGAGCCGGTCCTTGGCGGCCGGTGCAAAAGTGCGGATGTTTTTATCGAGCAGCAGGCTTTTGTTTTCGTCGAGTATGCTGAAAAGGACAACGAATTCTCGGTCAATCCCTTTGAGGTGGCCATTTTTTTGTAGCTCGCCCTTGCGAGAAATGATGATGGGGCCGACGAGGCCGGTGTTGCTGTCTGCCACCTCATTGGCGTGTGAGTGATACAGCCATATGATCGAGCTAGGATCTCGGGGCCCTGGGCCAGAACGTTCCGGAACTTCCCAAGTGTAGGTGTAACTGGTGCCGGGCTGGATGAGATCATCCGTCTTGTCTTTACCTTCTGTACCATCTTCGTAATGTGTTCCCTCGCTATCCTTTTTATAGAAGACCCCGTGGGGATGAATGGTCACCGGCGAGGATTCCAGCTTGTTCTTCAGGACAACCTTGATGGTGTCGCCCACGCTGGCACGGATCACGGGACCTAGAATGCCGAGATGCTGCCATTCGGGTGGGCGCTCTTTGCGGTGGCTGAATGTGGCGTCGCTGTATTCAATGTACTGCGCCTTGTAGTACTGGCGGCCTATTCTGTCGGTTTTGTTGCCATCGACGAAGATTTTCTCGGCCTCACTGAATGCGCCGTTGTGCATCGGATTAATGGGATAGCTGGGCGCGTAGTCCCAAAGAACTTCTTCGGCAGCAAGATAGTAGGTGCGGGTTTCTGCCTGTCCGGCGAGACTGCTGCCGGGGCTGAAGAGGAACCAGAGGCAAGTCGTAATCAGTCGAGTGTGCATTGATGGTGATGGAAGAGGTCTTGTTTGGGGTAATCCCGTTAAGTCCCTATCTTATCAAATGACAATGGCTCTCATTACATAAGAATCTATGGGTGTCGAAAATAGTCGCTTGAAGCAGGCCGTTGCTGAACGTTCTGTTACGCGCACTGGCAGCGCTCCTCCATGAATTCGCTTGCGTTATCATTCCCCCTTGAATTTTTATGCCAGATCCTTTGGCCAGCGTTCATTCACTTCTGAAGCCCTAAACCTCATGGAACTCAAGTCAAACCAGTCAGACAGCCCTCAATCATTCCCTCCCATTCTGCCTGGTGCTTGGCCCCTCGTTGGGCATATCCTGGACTTCGGCAAGAATCCTCATGAATTCATGATGCGGTTACGAGCGAAACTGGGGGATGTGGCTGAGTTCAAGATGTTTCACCAGGATATGGTGCTCTTGACGGGTGACAAGGCGAGCGAGGCGTTTTATCGAGCAGCGGATGAAACGCTGGATCAGGGCGCTGCGTATAAGATCATGACGCCCATCTTTGGGCATGGGGTAGTGTTCGATGCGCCGATCCAAAAAAAGAACCAGCAATTGCAGATGCTGATGCCAGCGCTCCGGGACAAGCCCATGAGGACTTATTCGGACCTCATTGTCGAGGAGGTTGAAAACCTGATTAACGGCTGGGGTGAGTCCGGTGAAATCGATTTGTTGGAGTTCACCAAGGAATTGACGATTTATACCTCTAGTCATTGCCTTCTGGGGCCGGAGTTTCGCCATGAGCTCAATAAGGAATTTGCCGAGATCTACCACGATTTGGAGCAGGGCATTAAGCCGATCGCTTATGTCTTTCCGAATCTGCCTTTGCCCGTTTTTCGCCGACGAGACAAGGCACGTGCTCGTTTGCAGGGTTTAGTGACCGACATTATGGCGCGGCGGGCAGAGCAGCGTTCCGACAGTCCGAATGTGTTCCAAACGCTGATTGACGCAGCTTACGAGGATGGCACCAAGCTTACACCGCACGAAATCACAGGCATGTTGATCGCTACCATCTTTGCCGGCCACCACACCAGTTCAGGCACTACAGCCTGGGTGCTGATCGAACTGTTGCGCCACCCGAAATGGATGAAGGGGGTGGTTGAGGAACTGGATACTCTTTTTGGCCTGGATGGGGGGGTGACCTTCGAGTCGCTGCGGCAAATTCCAAAGTTGGAAAGCGTACTTAAGGAGGTACTTCGTTTACACCCGCCCCTTATCATCCTGATGCGTAAGGTGCTTCAGGACTTTACCGTAGAGGACATCACCATCAAGGCAGGCAAGTTTGTCTGTGCAGCTCCTGCCATCACGCACCGTATCGCGACGTTATTTCCCGATCCGGAGCAATTCGACCCGGACCGTTATTCCCCCGAGCGGGCGGAGGACAAAAATCTGTATGCTTGGCAGGCTTTTGGTGGCGGGCGTCACAAGTGCTCTGGCAATGCGTTCGCGCTGTTCCAGATCAAGGCCATTTTTTGCATTTTGTTGCGCCGGTATGAGTTTGAATTAGTGAGTCCCCCTGAAAGCTATCACGACGACTATACGAAAATGGTGGTTGAGCCAGCCTCGCCGTGCAGAATTCGCTATCGGCTCAGGCAACGTCCGGATAAATCCGAGCCTGTGGCAATGAGTGGGATGATGGCTCCAGGAACTCACTCAGCGGGGACTCGTCACCCGATTCAGGTGGATATGGATTTGTGTAAGGGCCATGCTGCCTGTATGGGCGAGGCACCTGAGCTGTTTCATGTCGATGAGGCAGGGCAGCTGACTATTCTTAACGCCGCGCCAGGCGAGGAGTTGATGGGTAAGGCGAGAGCTGCCGCTAAGTATTGTCCGACCCAAGCCATCAAGATTGTTGAGTGAGATAAAAACCTGAGACGTACTCTATCGCCGGGGCAATAGCTTCAAAGCTGGGTGCCGGATAAGCTCCCTCAATGCTGTCAGTTTGTTATGGCTTGGGGATGGTTACCGGCAACAAAAAGCCCGCACCTGATTCAGGTGCGGGCTTTTTAGGGTTTCCGGAAAATCCAGGGCGAAGACTGTGGCGGATTATTTGGCTAAGGCGTGCTGCTCTCTTAGCCAATGCCTAAGCGCCGTTTGCGGAATGCTCAGGCTTTTGAAGGCCAGCTTCAGCATGGAAAGGAACCAAGAACCAAATTTCCCTTCGTTAATCTGGCCGGGTAGTAGCCTGAAGGCTTGCATGACGACCAACGCGAATTGGGTGCCCATTGACAGAATGCTGCTGTCTAAAGTGGACAGCAGCGCGAGTGAATGGGCTCGACCTTTGGGGTTGTTGCGCCAGTAAGCAAAGATGCATTCGTTGAGCAATTTTGCTTCGTTGGTGTGCGAAAGAAAAGCTTCGCGTAGTTCTTCGGACAGGGTGCGTCGGGTCAGTTGAACTCGACCTGCGGTGATCGCGTATTTTCGCAGTGCAACATGTACATCAAAATCAGTTTCCACCAAGGCGTCACGCAGACTCAAAGCGTCCTTAACGGCGGTGGTGATCCCCGAGGCGGTTAGCGGATGACAGCACCCGCGTGCGTCTCCCAACAGGGCGATATTGGCCTTGACATTGCTTTGGGGGACGATGCGGTAGTTTGCCGCCGCGAGCAGCTTGTCGCCTGCCATTGCCGCTTCAATATCGTCACGGAATGGGCTGGGGAAGAACTTCAGATGTTCGCGAATGGATTCCTTCGAGTCGTCTCCGCGCAGAATTTCAAACATGACCCTTGCGCGACCTTTGCTTACGCTATAGGCATAGGAAATGCCGAGAGGATTCAGGAAGATGTTGCCGTAGCCTGGTGCTGGCAGGTGTGTGTCATCCACTTCGACGCCCAGCATGCCGGAGTAGCGGTGGGTTTCATGGGGGATGCCCGTCATTTTGCGCACTTGGGACATTGGGCCGTCTGCACCGATGATGAGTCGGGCGTTCACGCGAGTGGTCCCCGTATCCGATGTGACGATAGTGGAATAGTCCCGGCTCTCATCGGTTTTTTCGATGTCGGTGACCCGGCCACCCATCCAGACGTTCACGCCAGGAAACGTTTTAACTTTTTCTAACAGGTGGTCTTTAAGGGATTGATGTTCAATCGCCATGCCGCCATGAGTCAATCCTTCAACTTCGCTGTAGGGCAGCGTTACCGATGCTTTGTGTTCCTGATCAGGATCGTAAGGGAATAGAGAAAATCCACGAATTTCGGAGCCGATGTCAGAGTTCGGCTCCAGCAAGCCCAATTTATTCAGGCCATCAATGCCGGGAGGATGGATAAGTTCGCCCGCCAGCCGGCGGCCATGTGAGGCTTTGGGTTCGACAATGAGGATCTTCAGACCGAGAGGGGAAAGTGCAGCCGCTGCGGCTGAACCGGCTACACCGCCCCCGGCAATCAGGACATCAACGTCCATCTGATTCATTGCATGTGCTTCCTTCATGAATTTGGAATTCCCCGTCACTTTTTAACTTGGAGTAACGTGATCCCAAGAGGACCGTCGCTACGGAATTTTTGTTTGATTTGGTGATGGTTTGCTTTAGAGCCCCGTTGAGCTTACGCAAGCTATCCAAACGAGGCTTAAGCAATTATCGCAACATCTGTAGCAGAATCACAACTTAGTGCGTGGTATGGGTGCGATTATACCTCGTCAGCACCCAAACTGGGAAATAAGTGTGGTAGAGGCGATAGTCCAGCATGGCGGCACCAAAAAACACGCCATTCACCGCCTGCCTTGGCCAGCTGCCATTCGCTTGCTGTTGGCTTAAAAGCCACAAAATGCCGTGCCGGGTAGCTTCGTCTTCAGCGGGTAAAATTTCCAGCAAGGCAAGTATCGCCCAGCTAGTCATTACCACCTGGGTGACCGGATGTTCAATGTAATGGCCTTCAAGGCAACTGGTGTAGTGTTCGCTCCATCCACCATCCACACGTTGCTTACTCTTTAGCCAATCAGCTGCCTTAACCAGTGCCGGATCATCTTGCGGTATTCCGGCCATGCGGAATGCCTTCGTGACATGGAAAATCGCGTAGGTGTAGTTGATACCCCAGAAACCTGGCCAAGAGCCATCTTCCAGTTGGCTTTGCCGCAGCAACTTGATCGCCTTGTGAATGGCCCGGTCTATTTCTGCGTCTGGCAGATCCGAATGATGCCGACGGTAATGGGACAGTGCCGCCACTGAGGAGGCGGTGCACTCGATATAGGAAAGTTCCGTCATGCACTGCCCGAACATTTCGGAAGGGTTAATCATTTCCAGCAGTTTACCGGCGCGACGACGTTCATAGGTTCCAAACCCGCCATCCGCGTTTTGCCGTGACAGGATGAACTCTGCGGCCTTACGCAGACGCGTATCCTCCAGTCGGGGCAGGTTGCCGAACTCCGGATGCTCATAAAGAGACAATAACCCGCTCATCGCTTCTGCGGTGCAGTCACTAACAGGCCAGCGATGTTGTCCGTCGGAAAAGCACCATCCACCAACGGCAGGGTCACGCCAGTACCGCTTGAAGTCAGGCAGCTCCTCGGTCATCTGGGCGTGATCGAGAAACGCCTGTGCGCTGTGAACAGCGTTGTGGACGTTAGCGGCCGGATCCCTAATCTCGGCGAGCACCTGGAGGACAAATCCGGTATCCCAGGTATTGGAGCGAGCGCCAACGTAGCGTAATCCCTCGGATTCATCCTGCCAGCGCCATGCCTCGACCCCCGCAAGACTTGGCTCAAGTTCAGGATGATTGGGGTCGCAGATAAATATAGCCAGGGTATTCAGTAAACCATTGACCGGAGAAATACCCTGATAGCGCGTAGATTGCTGTTCATAAATGATTCGTTCCAGACAGGCTTTTAGTGCCTTTTTTCTGAGCTTTTTGCCGTGCCAGCGTTCAAATAGGGCCAGAACATCATAAATCCGGCGTAGCAGTGGGCTGATCGGTACGTAGACATCACCCGGTGCAAGCGTATGCCGAAGGGAAGGGAAGTCGATGCTCTCATAGGGTTCGTCATACAGTTCAGTCCGTAACTCACTCAGCAATGATTCTGGGAGTTCGGCCTGGTAACGGCTACCGGCGATGAACGCAATGCCGAGGTAAATCAGTCGAGTGTGGCTATAGAAACGACTAGGATGAAAGGGAAGAGATTCAGGGAGAAGAAAGAGTTCGGGTGGAATGGCATTGAGCCCCGGATACTCATACAAGCCGAGAATGGCCAACCAGAACTTGCCCCAGGTGGGTATCCCCTTGACGCCTACCGGTTGTGCGTGGAGCCAGTTTCGTGCCTTCACCAGCATGGGGTCATGCGCTGGCAACCCGAGCAGTCGCAGCGCCACGTAGGACAGTGTTGTGAAGAATACGTATCCCGGTGATTCGGAATGCATGCCCCAGGCGCCCTCGCTGGATTGCGCTACCGCAAAGTTCTTGATGATTGCCTGCTGATCTTCTCTGCTGTAAGGCCTGTTGGTGAGGGTGCGAACAATAATGGACTGAGCCAAAATCATCGTGCACCAGACCATTTCGCCCTCCCAGTCACCGCTGGGCTTCTGGAGGCTTAGTAAATGGCGAACGGCATGCTGAGTAGCCTGGGTAACTTTTTCTTGATTCAGTTCAGTGGATGGTTTCACGGCATTAAAAAAATGATGCGAGCATACAGGTGGGGCGGAGAGTCTCAATCGGTAGAGGCCGGCAGTTCTCTTGCAACGTCGCTGAATTCCTTATTCCAAATGTCTTTGTTATAGCCCCATGGACCCGTTTTCAGCTTCTCCCTACCCACGGCAAGCTCTTGGTTTGCTAACGATGACTTCTCGTCAATTTCCCAGAGTGCCTGGGCATAAAACAGATGATTTAGCGGGTGATTGGGATAATCAACGGTGGCTTTCTTTAGAAGATCCAGAGCCTTGTCGCCATCACCTATGCCCGTAGGCCAGGGGGGGGCTTTCAGGTAAAGCATACCCAGCAGGCGGAGCGGCCCCGCCTCATCAATGGTTGGCGATAGAGCTAAGGCTTTTTGTAATTCCTGCTCTAGCCGGGATAAATTATCGGCGGCCTGTAAGGGGTGGTCATGTATGGCCAAACCAAGGTTGGCTGCCAAATAGTAATGAACGGCACCATCGTGATTGCCGCCAATGGCTAGAGCCCTTTCGGCCCGTGTCACACCTTCATTGGCCAGCGCTTCCTTCTGCGGCGGGTCGCTGCGCTCGGCGAGATGCAGGGCAAGTCGGGCAGGAAACGAGGACTTAAGCAAAACCGGATCGCTGGACTCCCGAACAGCGGTCATGGCGCATTGCAGCGCGTGGGTTGAGCTGGCAGGCCCCAGGTTTTGTGGCTGAGCCAGCAGCGTTTTAGCCGGTTCGCAATCTGACAGACCCTTGAACCGAACGACGTTCTCGGTGAGGCTGGTACAACCGTTCAGGGCCAGACCGGCCGAAAGGACCATCAAGACAATCGAATGTCGCACCGTTTTACTTTCCGTGTTGCCAGAGTTTAATCATGGCGTCGATAGCCGATGAGTTGGCCGGCACAAAGGCCTCAATGCCAAACAGGTCACAAAGCTTTTTGCCGTCAGTGTCAGAGCACATGCCTTGAAGCGCCTTGGCAAGTCGTGCTCGCTCCTCGGGTTTGCTTGCTTGACTGTTGGCTACAAGCCCCATCAGCGGTATGTCAGCTGAAGTGAATGCTGCCGCTAGCGGTGTTTTAAGTTGTAGTGACTCCAGGGCGGCAAACTGCTGACCGTTCAGCAGTACAGCATCCAGTTCGCCTTTATCCAGTGAGCGTAATGCACGGATGGCCTGCCGGGAAGGTTGTAGATTGAAGTATCCGGACGGATCCACCTTCCCCTCAAAAACGATGTTCTTGAGAAAATCTGGCTCCTCGAAAACCGTGCCCCCAATCGACTTGCCCTTCAGACTGTCGAGGTGGCTGTATTTATCTTTCTGTACCATTAGCCGGTAGCGTTCTGACGTCGCCCCTTTCATGCGAGGCTGTACTACGGGGATCAGATGATGGGCATCCCGCTGCTCAAGGAATAAACCCAGCGAGGTAATGGCAAATGCCGGTTTTTTGTTATTGAGCAGGTTTCGGCACTCATCGACTTGTGCCGTGAAATAACTCGTAAAACTGTTTTGAGGCCATTCGCCTACGCGCTCCACCACACGCAGCATGGCACCCATGGCGGAATTAGCTTCGGCCTCACTGACCGGACCACCGGGATAGCAGACGACAATAGGGGCCGGAGTCGAGAAGGTCGGCGCAGAGAACGCAAGGACAATCAGGCTGGCAACGACGCGGGTATTGAGACGCTTTTTGAAGTTCACGATGTCCTCTTTGAATCGATGAGTTGGCCTATGGCCGGCGCTATCAGAAGGGTTGCCACCAGGCAGGATAGCAGCCCAAGGGTAATGTCTATGCCCAGTCCTGCTACGCCACGGTAGCTGGCCAGAGTAATTGCACCCAGCCCGGCTAACTCGGTCCCGGCAGCGAGTGCAATGACTTTCCCGGCATCCCGCGTAACCGCCCAAGGGCTGTGGTTTTTGAGCTCAATCCAGCGATGACTGTACCAAACGCCATAATCTACCGCCAAGGCAATCACCAGGGGCAGCGCAATGATATTGGCATAATTGTAACGGAGCCCGCTGATAGCCATCAGCCCCAGCATCCAGCCGCCACCGATGATCAGTGGCAGTGACGCAAGAATGAATCCACGGATATTTTGCAGTACTAGTAACAACCAGATGAGGCAAAGACCGGCGGCAAGTAACGTGCCCTGAGTGAAGCTATCGACCACGGCCTTGGTGAAGGCGAGATGCGTCGTCGGAAATCCCGTGGCTTCGGGCGACACGCTGTAGACCTCCTTGACAAGCTGCTCAAGATTCTCTGGATCGTAAACGCTTTTGGCCGGGAAGGCGTAGGCCGCCAGCGTCCCATCCGGGGCCACAAAACGATCACGCAAGGTGTCTGGCAAGTTGGCGGGGAGGAGCGGTGCCGCCTCTCGCCAGCCTTGCATCAAGCCGATAGCTTGATGCGCTTCCCCGGCCAGCGCATGCAGGAAAGCGCCCGTCCGAGAATGCGTTTTTACCGGATCGGTTTTGGCGGCACTTGATAAGGCCTCTAGCTGCAATCGAACCTCTTCCAATCCCTGGACCAAATCGGTATGTCCGGCGGAAAAAGCCTGCTCCTGGGCCTCATCGACGCGCTCTAGGGCTTGCTCGATTAGTTTGAGCAGCGACTGATAGGCGGAAGCCGTTAACCCGGCACGATCCAGCGCGTCGAGCGATCGACTCAGCGTCGGACTGGCCGCCTGCTGGCCGATCTGCCTCGCCAAATTCAGTCGTGCCTCCGCATCCGCCGGAAACAGGTTGGTGATCGACTGTACTTTAGCGATGGATTTCAGCTGACCGGCTTCATCGGTGATTCTGCGGAGTTCGTCCAACGTGCCGGCGGTGAAGATGACGACTTCCGATTGAAAATCGGTCTCCTTGACCATCCGCCGCTGATATTGTGCCGCTTTGGAATTGACAGGCAAGAGAGATAACACGTCGTAATCAAAGGCAATACGGGTGCCAGCATGCAAGCCAGCCAAGGCGGTGCCGACCGCCAGTAGCACCAGTAAAATGTCAAGGGGTCTCGGGAACGTCCCTTTCGCGTGGACTGTTTTCTGGTTTGGTGTAGCTTTCGCTGGCTTTAATTTCGGCGGCAACAGCGCATAGATGGCCGGCTGCACGAACCAGGTGCTGATCAGGATAAGCAGAACCCCACCCGCCGCCACCAGACCAAGTTCAGAAAAACCAGGGAAATCCACAGTGGCCAAGGCCCCGAAAATCAGTAGCGATGCCCCCCCCGCAGTCATTACCGCATGGAAAGATTTGCCAATCCCATCGGCAATCGCCTCGATCAACGGTTTGCCGGAACGCCGTGCCTCGGCGATTTGCGAAGTGGTGAAAATGCCGTAGTCGGCACCGAGCCCAAACAGAATTGCCAGAAAGCTGGACGTGATAATGGTCAGGTGGCCCACCGTTCCTAGAGCCAGGGCCAGGCTCCATAGCGCACCGAGCCCCATGGGGATAAAAATCGCCAGCGCCCACCGGACACTCCGTACCACCAGAAAGATAAGCGCAGCAATCAAACCGGCAGCGGTCCAGATCACCAGTTTGATGTCCTTTTCGATGTCGATGTATTCCTCGTACTCGATGGCAGGGAGTCCTGTCAGCACAACACCTGGAGCCACCCGTCCACCAGCCCGATACTCGCCCGAAAGTCTCTCGGCAACCGATGTCACCCGTTCGTTGAAGGGTTGCAGCACCTTGAAATCTTCCGAATGGCTGCTCGCATGAACAAACAGAAACAACATCTTTCCATCATGCGAAGCAAAGTAGCCATCCCCCAATGGCCCGGCACCCACGCTGGTCAGTATTCCACTCCAGTCAATGTGATCAGTGACCGACTCACTATTGATCCAGCGCTGCCATTCGCCGAGCGCTGCCCGCATGACTTTCAGCCCTGTATTGGCCTGAGTCAGGTCGACATCACTCATTGATGCCGGCATAGCCAATAGGCCCTGCGCGTTTTGCAGAAGCGACTCCAGTGTGGCAGGCTCCGCCACCCCGGTATTTTCCAGAAGAGTGTTCAGTCCCGCGAGTTGGGACTGCGGCATCAATAAATAAGCGTGCTCAATGAAAAAACGCGAGTCGAGGCGTTCGGTGGCCTGATCGATCTCCGGTTCTTTTTTGAGCCGGCTGGCCAACTCCGTGGCATAGGCTTCTAAATCGGCGCGAGGGGCGTTTTCAAGGGTGACGACAAGGTCCGACGCCGCCCCGAACTTCTCCAGAAAGCGATTAAACCGCCAGGCGACTTCCGTGTCTTGTGGCAGCAATGCTTGCCGCGAGGTATAAACCGGGAGGCGCGAGGCCGCCTGAATGGCAAATACAGAAAGGATCAGCGTGACGGTTAGAACAAGCCAGGGATGCCGGGCGCTAGTCCGGGCCAGCCGGGAAACCAGTTGTTTCATGAGTGAGATCTTGTTGGCGTGAAGGAGGTCTGGAGCAAGCTGGAACCGCGCTTCATCTCCAATAATTGGTCACGAAGTCGTCGCGAGCAGGGCGGCATTTTCCGTCAAGTCATGCCCCGGGTCCAATCAAGGCGATTATTGAATCGCTGTGTGGGGCAGGCTTCGCACGCTTCGTGCAAAGTTGGCGGGTCACCATCCTTGCCCCGGCCCGAGGTCGTGCTGTTCATTCGGTGAGCATGAGTTGTTTTGGAATTTTTCGGCAGACTATCGTCTAAACGCCCGGACAGACGCCACAACGGCGCAATCGATTCAATCATTTCAGTTGGGAGAAAACACCATGGAGATCAACGGCAAGGCCCTGCTCTGGGGTATCGCTATTTTTTTGGGCATCTATGTCCTCCACATTTCGTTGCTGCCGCTGTTGATCGGCAAGGAAGCGGCAGAAAGCGGAAATCAAGGCGTGCTGTACGCCGTGAATCAAGCGCTCGGACTGGCGACTTGTCTGGTGTCAGGCTTTGTGGCGGCAAGGAAGGCCGATCATCATGGCTTTGTACATGGGGGTATTGTTGGAGTTATCGGCACCATCCTGACGGCCCTTATGGCCATGATCTGGGCCATTCTTACGGGGGCAAAGTTTGCGGGACTGGCAACCATGCCGTTCTGGCTGGTTGTTAATGGCTTCCTCTGTGCCTTTGCCGGTCTCCTCGCCACCAATATGGTTGAAGACGATGGCGCGATCTGAACAGATCAGGCCGCGAGGCTCCCGTCATAAAGACGACCCGGGGCGCTCCCTTGATTCCCGTCAGATAATTCCGAAACTCCAATGATGCCTAGTGGTTCACCTTGTCGCCCTGCTGCTCAACTTGTTGACCAACTTTTTGCATGTCCTTGCCAAGCCCGCTCCAGGTGTTGCAACCCGTGATCGTGAGGCACAGAAAAAGAAAAACCATTGGGTTAAAAAGTGATTTCATGGTGATTTGAATCCCAAGCTATTCAGTGGTGGATGTTGACGAGCGGGCAGGTAGTCCCTGCAAGCCCGGATTATCTTAGCCAATCTGCCGGCGACTTAAAAGCACACCAGGGCTGAACACGCAGCGTCTCAAGCCCTTCGTACCGGGCGGGTTTTAATGGTTTGAGATCAAGCGCTTTTGCCGTGCTTGAGCGCGGTCGATTAGGTCTCGTCATATTACGCCGGTATAATGCCCGGTTTTGCCATTCATCCTCAGGCCCGCTCCCTCATGATCGAGAAACTTCGCAATATCGCCATT
>SXGS01066528.1_pt1 | contig 20032 bp, 16 predicted proteins | sample 3174681 | NCBI WGS metagenome assembly SXGS01 (sample SAMN11356861, study PRJNA531348) | freshwater metagenome | isolation source: freshwater sample F1-80 | place: China: Fuxian Lake, Yuxi | collected 2017-12-25 | reverse complement strand
GATGTTCGTGACTTACTAAAAAGAGACGATCAGAGCAGCTTCAGCCCAGTCAATCGGCACCCGCGCCACCGCTCACCATACCGGTGCGCCGAGTCGCGTTCCCATGCATAATCCAGGTCCAACATTACTATAACGGCCATCGAACGTACGCCGGGCTGGAAGGCGTTTGCCGGAGCCGCGGGATGACGGATCTGCATCAGCAATCGATTTCAACTCTTACCGATGGGGGAAGCATTGCCGCGGGCTGTACCACACTCCAGTCGCCGCTTGATCTATGAATTCGCCAGGGACTGCTTCAGTAAGTCAAAAGCCAGCCTGTCAGGCGGCCTTTTCCAACAAGCGCCGCAGGTTGGCGATATTGATCCGCATCGCCTCCAGCCGCGATCCGCTGGCGGGGCGGAAATGCGTCGACACCGACAGGTACACGTCAGACCGGTTCTCACGCAGTTTGCGGAAGATCGTCGCGTAGTCGACGTCGCCTTCGCCGAGCGGCTTGTAGTCGAATTTCAAGTTCGCGCCATCGACCACATGCAGATCCTTCAAGTGCAGTCCGTGCAGGTACGGCCGGATGTTTGCAAAACCCGAAGTCGCCACGTCCGCCTCGCCGCTATTCCAGTTGTCCGCCGGCCCCCACATCACTTTCAACCGGCGCGAACCGGTCTTCTCCACGAGCCGCCGAAAATTTCCGGTGGTGTTTGTGTAGTTCCACGGCATCATCGCCAGCGCGACGTCCACGCCATGGCGCTCGGCGCGTTCGGCGACGATGCGGAAGGCCTTGACCCATTTCTCCTCGTCGACCGGCGCGATGATTCCGCCGCGCGTGGCCCAGCGCATGGGCCAAGTCGGCTTGCCCGCCGTGTACTCGCCCGGCCATGCAAACGTGAACGCGCCCACTGCGGGAAGCTTGTGGCGCGCGGCGATCTCCATCGACCTGGTCAGATCGCCCAGTTCCTTACGGAAGGCCGGTTGGTCCGGCAGCGTCTTCAGGTCCAGTTCCTCGAGATGGATGCCCTTGAACGGGTTCCCCGCGTTGAGGACAAAGATCTCCATACCGCGGCGTGTCACACGTTCCACCATCCGGTCGGCTTCGGCTTCTGTCATCGCCGCGATCTCGCGCTCGCCCTTGAGCGAGTTGAACCAGACGTATTTGACGCCCAACTCACGGGCTTGGTCGAGCGAGTCGTCGAAGGGAAGGTCGAGTTCGCCCAGGTACATCCCGATCTTCCATGGATGCGAAGTTTGTCCAGCCGCGTTTGCCGCGGCTGCGCTGGCCAGAGCGGCTCCCGCGAGGAACTGTCTGCGATTCATGCGTCGTCTCCTTAGACCGGATCCGGCATCGTCCACGGAGCGCGGTACTGTTTCGTCAGCAGCGCATCCGCTTCGGAGTCCTTGATGAACTTCTCGGTTCCCGGGTCGAAATGCAGCACGCGGCCGGTGCGATGGCTGATCTCACCGAGGTGTACCAGACCGCAGCTCAGGTGCGCCACCTCCATGTTCGCGACGGGCTCCTTGCGGGTTCTGACGCAATCGAGGAACTCGTAGAGGTGAGCCGGGTGGCCACTGCCGCCGCGCATCGATGGCCCTTTCTCCTCCTTCGCGCCAAGGTAGACCTGAAAGAGGCCGCGCCGCGAGAACACCATGTAGCCCTCGGTGCCGTAGAAGGCGTTCGAGCTATCGAAACCGAACGTGCCGTACGGAGTGAACCCGCGCTCCTCGTAGTAGAGCACCCGCCCATCCTCATACTGGTAGGCCACCGTCATGTTGTCGGGATAATCACGCTCGCCAGTCAGGGTCCGATCGGTGCTGCTGCCGTGCGCGACGATACGAACCGGATGGGTGGTGACGCCCAAGCCCCAACGGGCCATGTCCAGATCGTGAACGCCGTCACCGCCGATGTTGCCGTTTCCGAATTCGCGATACCAGTTCCAGTTGCCGTGAAACTTGTTGGAGTTGAAAAGGCGGCTGGCGGCCGGACCCAGCCACATGTCGTAGTTCACGCCCGGGGGCGCTGCCTCGCTCGCGACAGGAGCCCGAAACTTGTTTCGCTGGCAATTGAAAGCCTTCGACATCCGCACCTCGCCGATGATCCCGGACTTCAATAATTCTCCCGCCTTGGCCGTCACCTCGCTCGAGCGCATCTGCGTGCCATGCTGCACGATGCGCTTGTACTTGCGCGCGGCATCGATAAGCAGCCGGCCTTCGCGAAACACGTGGCTACCCGGCTTTTCGAGGTAGACATCTTTGCCCGCCTGCATCGCGCGGATCGCCATCGGAGCGTGCCAGTGATGCGGTGTCGCGATCACCACGGCCTGGATGGACTTGTCCTCCAGCACGCGGCGGAAATCGGCTTCGAGCGCAGGTGTACGGCCGGTTTCCTTCCGCACGGTTTGGCCCGCTCGCTCGGCCACGGATTGATCGATGTCGCAGATCGTCGCAATCCGCGCATCCGGCCGCTTGACCAGATTGCGTATGTGACCATGACCCATACCGTTGGCGCCGATCACGGCTATTGTCACGGTGCTGGAAGGAGCGGCGTTCGCCGCCGCGAGTGCGGCGGTGGAGGCGGACAGGAAGTATCTGCGTTGCATTCCGGTTTTTGCACCATACCACACGAAGTCGGATCCGAATTAGCCTTCCTGAATCGTGCGCCTTGCCGGATCGAACTTCATCCGCTTTCCCGCCCACAGAGAATCCGTCGCCATGATGCAAGCCACGGAGTGGCCGTAGCCCGCATCGGCGTTGCAGTACAGTCCCGCCGAATCGCGCCGGCGCACGCAGTCGAGCCAGTTGGCCATGTGATGGACAACGCCGGGCTCGTCCGGGATTTCCTCGTCTTTGGCGGCATCCGCGGACTTCACGCCCGCGCCGGTGATCCGCCAGACGTCTTCGACCAAAGCCGCGCCGCGCGATCCGATGATCCGTGTCGCCTTGCCTGTCGCGTTGGCCAGGCATGTCGCGTAGGTGGCCATGAACCGCCGTCCGCCGAATCCGTATTGCAGCACGACTTCGATCGTGTCCGGATTTTCGCGATAGTCCTTCGAGATCGCGTTTAAGCCCTCAGTGTAGGCGTGCATCGGATACGGTTCGCCGGTGAGCATGTGAACCACGTCGATGCCATGCGTCATCCACTGGTCGATGATGCCGCTCGAGAATTCGCGGAACAGGCGGAACGTCCGGTACATGCGCGGATCGAAGGGGCGGTCCGCCTTGCTGCCCAGGAACTCCTTCCAGTTGACGTCGGACTCTTTGAGCGAGTTCAACTCGGCGTCCTTGCGTGCCCACCGGAATGGAGCATATTCGTTCCAGATCACGTCGGCCCTCAGAACCTGCCCGATACGCCCCTCGGCGATCATGCGCATCGCGGCGCGGTATTTCGGATAACTCCGCCGCTGCGTACCGATCTGCACGATCCGGCCCGAGCGCTTGACGGCGTCCAGCGCGGCGTTGGCCTCGCTCAGCACGTTCCCCATCGGCTTTTCGCAATAGACGTCGAGCCCCGCTTCCACCGCGGCCTTCAACATCTTCGCGTGCAGGTGATCCGGGGTGGCAATGATCACCGCGTCCAGTTCCTTAGCCGCCAGCATGTCATCGTACTTCGAGTAGATGCGCGGCTCGGTGCCATAGCTCTCGCGGAGCAGTTTCGCGGCCGCGTCGCGCCGCTGATTCCAGATATCGCAAGCGGCCACGACGCGCGCGCTGAACTTGCCGCCGTACTCGATACACTCCTTCATGACCTCGGTGCCGCGGCCTCCAGGGCCGACGATTCCGACGCGCAACAGATCATTGGCGCTCCGCGTTTGGGCGAAAGCGGGCGCTGCCGCGGCGGCTGACGATACGAGGAAGTGACGGCGCTTCATGCGCTCTACTATACAATAACCGGGCTTGTCGGGCTTCCGTGACTCCGGCATTCGGTGCCCTGGGTGTAGAATTCAAGAAGCAATCGTTGGAACATGCCAGATAAAGTCACTCGCCGCGCTTTACTCGTGGCCCCGGCGGCATCGCTGCTGATGGGAGCCGGGAGGATGAAGATGTCTCTGTCGGTCCGCGTGGCGGAAGAGTTCAGCAACAAGGAAAAGACCACGCGGACGATCGGCGAGTTGATCGCCTTGGCAAAGTCGTGCGGCTACGAAGCGTTATGCATGCGGGCATCGCAGGCCGGTATCCACACGGCTGCCGATCGGGTCCGGGAGATCGCAGCCACGATCAAGGCAGCAGGTCTGGCGGTCTCGATGGTTACGGGCGATTTCGCCGTTCCCGCCAACAACGAGCAGGGACCTCAGTGCCTGCGGCGGATCGCGCCCTACCTCGATCTGGCGGAAAAGTTCGGCGCGAATCTGATTCGAGTCTGCATGAAGAACGACGGCGACATCGAATGGGCGAGACGCGCCGCCGATGAGGCGCGCGAGAGGCGAATCCGGCTGGCGCACCAGTCTCACTGTTCGAGCCTGTTCGAGACGGTTGACGGTTCGGAGAGGGTTCTGAAGGCGATCGGACGCCCGAACTTCGGGTTGATCTACGAGCCGGCCAACTGGATGATCGCTGGCCAGCCGTACGGCCGCGCCACGGTGGAACGCCTGCGGCCCTACATTTTCAATTTCTACATCCAGAATCACCGGCTGAATCCGGCGGGAAAGGCGTCGCTCGACACGTGGACGAAGGGCCGTGTGACTCTGGATCATACCGGGGTGTGGGAAGAGGGCGGAGTGAACTCCGAAGACGTATTCTCGGGGTTGCACGCGATCGGATATAGCGGGTACGTCACCGTGCACCAGGCATTCGGCGACGTGATGCCGGTGGAAGAGGCCGTGCGGAAGAGCTACGGATTCCTGAAACCACTCACAGTTGGAAAGCGGTAGGGTGGCTGGATACGGCTGTGAGGTCCTGGAGATTGGCGGCCGGAAGCATGTGTTCATCGACTGGCGCTCCATCACCGGCGGCAAGCCCCGTTCGGCTTTGAGGAATTGACCGAATCTCCCGGCGGAGGCCGTAGCGAAGAACCTTTGTCTGCGCGCGGACCTCCTTTCTGGCTGGAGAAGCGGCCCGCCGGCCTGTGCGCTTCGGACAAACCGCGGCTAGTATACTGGGCGAGAGATGAAACGACGAACCCTGTTCGCAGCACCCGCGGCAGCGCTGGCGGCCGCCCGGCCGCGCCGGCCCGTTCGAATGCACGTGGGCACGCAAGGCGTGCCGCTGACGAGCGAATCGCTCGAATACTTGAAGCGCCACGCCGTGGACCACATCGCGGGCTGGCCTGCTCAGTGGTCCGAGGCGACGCTGGTCAGCGACCTCGGGCGTGCCAAGGAATTCTGCGCGAAGTTCGGGATCAGCCTCGACGTCGCCGAGCAGCCACGCCTGCACCAGGCCCCGGTCAGTGCCATCGCGCTCGGCAAGAGCCCCGAACGCGACCGCGAGATCGACTACATCCACAAGGTCATCCAGGCATGCGCCAGGAATGAGATCCCGAGTTTCAAGTACATCATCCGGATTCTCTTCGAGGTGCGCACGGAGCCCACGCCCGGCCGCGGCGGCGCCCTCTACAGCACTTGGCGCTGGAAGGACGTGAAGGACAACGACAAGCTGACCGAGGCGGGCCGCGTCAACGCGGACATGTATTGGGATCGCCTTACCTACTTCCTCGACCGGGTGATCCCGGTGTGCAACGAATACCGGATCCGCGCACAAGGGCATCCGCACGATCCGGGTGTGCCACCGCAAGGTTACCGCGGGGTGGACCGCGTCCTCGGGACGGTCGAGGGATTGAAGCGGTTCGTCTCGATCCAGGAGAGCCCCTATCACGGGCTCAACTTCTGCGTTGGCACCGTCGCCGAGATGCTCCAGAACCCGGCGCGGGAGATTCACGATGTGATACGCTACTTCGGCAAGCGGAAGAAGATTTTCAACGTACACTTTCGGAACATCGTTGGCGGACGCGATGATTTCCACGAAGTCTATCCCGACAACGGCGACATGAACATGATCGAAGTCGCAAGGACGCTGTGGGAGACCGGCTACCCGTACATGCTGATGCCCGACCACATGCCCCGGCATGCTGACGACCCTGGGTACCGGCAGGCGTTCGCGTTCGGCTACGGATACATCAAAGGCGTGATCCAGGCGCTCGAGGCCCTCGGTTAGCGTCAGCGCGTAACGCCGCACCGAGGGCCCACGACAGGATGTGTTGCATCTGCGTCCGGCCGGCGGAAATCTTCCCTGTCGGAGGCCGGGACCGCCGCCAACCTGCCTCAATTCGAAGAGTTGATCGATGAACTGATTCTGCTTGCGAATGTCGCTGCCGCCCACCAGACGCGCTTGCCCTTTGCCGGCCATGTGCATCGCTTCGTAGCCCTGGATTCGCCAGGGACAGGTTGAGCCGAACACATTCGGCACGGACGAGTTTCTGAAGTACGCGGAACGGACGGGGTCGAGCCATACACTTGCATCAGCGCCGGACTGGGCACCGTCGAGGAAGCGCGGCAGTGGGTGGAATACACAAACGAATCGCGCGACACATACCGGGCGCGCGAGCGCCGCAAGAATGGCCGCGATAAGCCCCACGCGGTGGAGTTTTCACAGTCCGTTCCTTGCCGATCCACAGCAGTCTGGTACAGCCCAGATCGATCTGATACACCAACGTCAGATATTTGTGCCCTTTAACCGCAGCGGGAAAATGGAAATCGCGGCTCAGATCGACAGCGTCGAGGGAAAGATCGCGAGCCTGGAAGTGTGGGAGATGAGCCATTCCGATTTGAAAGCCGTCCATACTTTTGGCGACGACCGTAAAGTGCGGCCAGTGGCCAGGAAAGCGCCCGCCTCCGCCAGCGCGAAGGGGATTTCGTACACGCTTCCCAAGCATTCGCTGACAATACTGAAAACTACGGTCTGATCGCAACTGTAAGGTTACGGCAGGACCGCTTCGGCGTTATGATTGTCGCGGGGAAGGCCCCGCGTGGCGCCGGTCGCTTATCAACGAGAGACTGACGCCACTTCGAGCGATCCATCGCTAAGCCGTATCGTCAGCATCCTGTCGCCGCTAACAACGCGCACGATGTCCGCCGCGGGAATCAGTTGGGGGAGCGATTGCATCCACGCGCCATGCTGAGCCAGATGGGCGATCCGGTCCCGCGGAGTCCCCAGCACAGCGGCGATTTTCTCAAAGCCATGCTGGGCTACCGTGTTCCCTTCGCGGTCGAACAGCAAGATTGCGAGAGGACTGAACACCTGTATCCACTCATCGAGCAGGAGCGTACGGCCCCGCGCGTCGACAAGGGCGAAACGAGGCCGGTACGAATGTGGCAGGGTCTTGCGCCAAAGAAGGTTGCGCCCGCCGGCCTGCACACGATTCAGTTCGGCGGTACACCCGCGAGTGCGCCAATGATCCAGGGTGCGGATCACCAGAACATACTCGCGCCCCGGCGAGAAAACTTCCTCCACCTCGGGCGGCAACTCCTTAGGATCGCCGGCCGCTCCGCAGGTAACGGCCAGCAGGCACCATGCACCAATCGCGGCCACGGAGTTCCGCCGTATGGAGCGCCGGCCTATGCACATCGGCGGCGCAACCACAGCATTCCGGCTCCAGCGAGCACAAAGAGGGCGGAGGCCGGCTCGGGCGTTACCACCACCTTTGGATCGCCCATCGCGGTGGCGCGCTCGGCGTTCGAAAGTTTGTCGAGTTTCGCTCCGTCAGGGTTGATGTCGCCGATCGCGCCGGGAATGGTGCGCCCGGCTCCCCGCATAAGGAAGTCGGCGGTACCGGCGTGATCGAGGCCCAGCGAATGTCCAATTTCGTGAGCGATTGTGTCCAATCGGCCCACTCCGGCGTTGAATGTAAAGACGTCATTGTCGATCGCGATCCGATTGCCGCTTATGGTGGCACATCCGAAAGCCGGCCCCATTCCTCCGCAGTCATTAATCGATGTCACGAACCACATGCTGATTACCAGCGCATTGGCGTCCGCCTGCTTGTTCGCACCGGTAAACAAAGCGTTCACACCGCCCACGCCGAGTACCAGATCGGCCGTACTATTAAGCGTGCGCCAAGGCAAAAAGCTGATATCGATGCCGGCCTGGGCCCATATCTTGTCCGTTTCCGCCTCGAACAAGGTCATCGCGTTATTGGCGCAATTGGCCCCGGCGTTGTCGCAGACCTGGATCGGGCGAACGGTGACGATGCCGCCACCCTGTAAAGCGGCAGCGCAAAGCGCCAGCGCGAAAATCGCACACATGAAACGAAAGCGTTTCTTCACAGGCACCTCCTGCCTTAGCCGGAATTTCCATTTTTTAACTTCCGGATGGATGTAAGTCTACACCCTACCCACGCTCCTGTCTATGGCGCGAATCCTGCCGCTTAAGATACGGCCAAAGGGCCATCGGTTGGGTCATTTAGGAACATGACCGAAAGCGCGAGTGTATCCGGGCCGTTCAGGCTCGGTTGCGCAATAACTCGCGATTGCCGTGAGAACAGGTGTCGCAATCGACCGGCTGATTCTTTCGAACCTACATTATCATGAATCTTTCTGGAGTAATCTGGAGTGACTTTGACGAGAGCGGGAAGGATTGGCCTGTGTCTATCTTTAGGAGCGGCCTTCTTGAATGCGGCAGACTTTGAACCGCTCTACCGCCAGGCGCTCGAACAGCGCGAGTTGAAGCTGGGCAAGTCCGCTGCAAAGACCCTCGAAAGTGCGCGGGACCTCGGCTTGTATCTTGCCGCGCGAGGCGAAGTCGCGCGCGCCGCTTCGTACTTGACTGCTGCGTTGGCGGCTTCGTCAACCTTGGATGCGGCCACTGTCCTCCACAACTGGGGCGTTGCCGTGGACGATCCGGCCGTTGCCGGGAAGCTGTATCGAAAGGCCCTGGAGATCCGCTTGAAGGGACTGCCCGCCGGGGACATCGATCTGGCAACTACCCGTTTGAATCTGGCGGAGTTGTTGATGCGGCGCGGGGATTCGAGCGCAGGGGCCTTGGCCTTTGCGGCACAGGGTGCCTTTGAGAAACTGCCGTTCGATATCAGGACAGGCGTGGCCTGCGGCCTGGTGGGCGCGGTTCTGGCTATTCGCGGCGATGTCGCGGGCGCGGAGCGGATGTTTCGCCGGTCTCTGACGATCGCCGAAAAATCGAATGGCGATATCGCCGGCGCGCTGGAAAATCTGGCGGACTTGCTGTCGCAGACTGGCAGGGAATCAGCGGCCCGGCCGTTGCTGGATCGGGCGGGTAGGATTCGTGCCGGGGCCCGCTAGTTTGTAGATGCCGATCCAATGGTTTGTGAAGCCGAGTTGCGGGGACGGCTTCACCACGGGCATGTGACATTCGAAGCAGGTCCTGTTTGAGACATTCCCTGTGTGTTTCGGGGATGCGTGACAATTTCCGCAGACCGCCACATCGGGCTTCTTGTCTTCATGCGGATCGTGGCAAGTCAGGCACGACGCTTTGCCTTTTTGGAAACATGCGCTCTGGCTGAAATAAACCGGCTGGTGGCGGACGTTCCACGGATTGCCGAAGTTGGTGGCGGCACCCTGCGCGGGCGGCATGCGATGGCATTCTCCGCACTCTTCGTTGAACTGCGCGGGTCTGTGAATGTTCGCGCGCGAAGGCTTTGCCGCGTGTTGCGATCCCGGCCCGTGGCAGGCTTCGCATCGAACACCTGGCTCGGAAGGTTGAATCGCGCGTCTTTCGTCGATGCGCAACTTGCCCGTTGAATGGCACTGAAAACAGCGCAGAATGTTGGCGTCCGGGGCAAAGGTCTGATACTTGACCCCGTCGGCGTTGCGATGTCCCGGCGTCAGGGAGAGTCCGCCTCTTGTGTAGAGCGAAAGGCCGTGTTCCAAGTAGGTATCTTCGTCGAGTTGGGAAACGTAAGTAATGGCCTGGACGCCTGATCCGAAGGCCCACCGCGCGCTGCTGCCCTTCGAAAGAGCACCGGCGTGATGGCTGCGAGATTGCTTGGCTGCGATCTGCATATGGCAAACAGCGCAGGACTTCGTCGAAACGAAATCCTGCGCCGCAAGAAATAGAACAAGGAGACTAGAAGGTAAAGCGGCCACTGTACTGGAACTGGCGTCCCAGGTATCCGGGGCGCTGCGCCGTGACCGTCCCAAAAGCCGAGGTTCCGAATGCCGTGCTCGGCAGGTCGCCGTTGAAGCTGTTCGACGCGTTGTAGCTTTCCATTCGCAGTTCGAACTTCAGTCTCTCTGTGATCGCGAAGTTCTTGGCCAGCGTCATGTCGATGTTCTTAAACACGGCGGACTTCACACCGCCATACTGCAGCGGATTCGTGCGCCGGGTAAACGCCGGAAGCCGCGAGAACTTCGATGGGTCAAACGCGAGGTCGCGAGTCGGATTTTCGATCGACGGATCTCCGTTGACGACCAGGCCACCGAAACGCAGATACTGACCGGAGTTGATCGAGAAGAGTCCGCTAAGCGACCAGCCTCCGAAGACGCCGTCGACAAACCGATTCGCGTTCGACATGAACTTCCGGCCCTTGCCGAAGGGCAGTTGGTAGATCGCCGCGCCCGTGAGACGTTGGCGTGGATTGACGGCGGGGAAGAAGTTCAACGTGTCGGTGAAGTTGTCCTGCTCGTCGTAGTATTCTTCGTTGCGTTCGCGATTGTAGTTGTAGCCGATGACCATATTGAAGCCGTCGGCGAATGGGCGCTGCACCTGAATCTGCACGGCTTGATAGCGGTTGTGGCCCTTGCCGACAAGGCGCTGTTGGATATCGCCATACTGCGGATACAGGCGCAGCAACTGCGAAACCGGCACATTCGCCTGGGTGCGAAGCTGTCCAGGCATCTGGGCGGCAGTCAACTTGTTGAAGAAAGGATTGGGAACGTTGGCTGCGGTTGCCGCACCCCTTTGGTAGCCGATGCGGGGATCGACCTGATTGAGATTGCGCGTCACCGGAGCGTTCCTTCCGAAGTTGGTGAAATAGGTCGCGTCCAACACTATTTTGCCGGGCAGCGCGCGCTGCAGGCTGAAGTTGATACGGTCGTTGACGCCGACCCGGAAGTCCTGGTTGTAGAAGATCGGAGATCCGCCGAGGTCGGTGTGGCGGCCGAACGACTTTTCGCTGACGGGCACAAGGCCGCCAGGGAAGGGGTTGCTTAGCCTCGACTGCGGAACTCCGGTGAGCAGCGGCAATCCGCGGGAGGTAGCTTCGAAGCCGGGGTAGAAGACGCTGCCGAGAATGTCGAGTCCGTCAGTGAGGGTCGAAGGAACGAGGTAGCGGGCGTAGCCAACGCGCAACGAAGACTTGTCGTTGAGCCTATAGGCGAGGCCTGCGCGCGGCATGAGCAGGAGCTTCTGTGCGTTCCAGGATCCGCGATTGTCGCTGTCCGTGAAGATCCACGCGCCGTTAAGGATCGGCGCTGTGGTGCGGAGAGCCGCCGCGGCAGCGGGGATGACAGGTGTGTTGGCGCCAGTAAGTTCTGGGATTGGCGACGTGAGATCGAGGAAACGCGAGAGGCGGTTCTGGGGGTCGATCATCGGCGACTCGTATTCATAGCGCAGGCCGAGGTTGACCGTAAGGCGCTGCGAGACCTTGATGTCGTCGTGGAAATACAGGCTGTAAAATGCATTGCGGTGCCGCTGAATTGGCAACGACTGGATCAGTGTGTTGTTATCCAAAGCGCCCGTCAGAAGGGTGGCCCAAGCATCGCCGCTGAGATTGAGATCGGGGTTGAGGAACGTGCTGGCGGTTTGTTCCGTGCGAATGTCGAAGGAAACAGGGCGCGGGCGAACTGCTTCGACGCGCTGGGATCGCCACTCGCCGCCGACCCTGAAGTAGTGCCGTCCGGCAGAGCGGGAGATCTTCGACTGCATGTTGTAAGTCTCCGGATCCTGATACCAGAAACCGGTGCGGCCGAGGTTGGTGGCGGAGGGTCCGCGGCGGACGGTGAAGCCGGGGTAGTAGAGCGCAGGATCGTTCTTAGAGTAAGCGGAATGCCAATCGCCGCCGAGTATTTCGGTCAGTGTCGCGGCGGAAATCTGCGACTTGGCGTCGGCGAAGGAATCGAAGATGCGGTTGTAGCCGCCGCGAATATTGAACACCGTGCTCGCGTTGATGGTGTAGACCAGGTCGCCGACGGTGGTCCAGGCGTGGCGCTCGGAACCGTTGGGCTGGAAGGCACGCGATCCGGCGTAGTTGTCCTGCGCGACGTAGGTCTTGAACATCGAGTAGCGGCCGAAGAACTTCAGCTTGTCGGAGATGTTCCAATCGGCGCGGTCTGAGAAGTTCCAATACTTGACGCGTTCGGCGAAACCGGTGCGATAGTTGTTCACGCCGTCCGAACCGGTTCCTGCGAGGTTCGGCTTCCAGATGTCGTTCATAACGCGACGGCCGACGGGATCCTGTTGATTAGCGGGGATGACGTTGCCGGGGTAAGGCTGGCGGGTCGCGGTTCCATCGGCGTTGAGCACGGTGGTGAAGGGATTGAAGATGGCGCGCAGACCGCCCCGGGCATTGAGCGATCGCGAGAAGTCGCCTGTGCGCTCCAGATCCGTGGGAAGGGTGAATGCGACGGAGCGGGGATCCTGACTCCTCCAGGCTTCGTAAGAAACGAAGTTGAAGACTTTGTTTTTGATTACCGGTGAGCCCACCGTTCCGCCGTAGATGTGATTGCGGGTGAGGTTCGCGCGGCGCGTGATCTGGTCGGCGACTGCGTTGATGGCAGGATTCCGGCCCAGGTAGTAGGCGGTTCCATGATACTCGTTCGTGCCCGACTTCATTTGCACCGCGATGATGCCACCGGCGGAGTGTCCGAACTCGGCATCAACAGCGTTCTGCTGGATGCTGACTTCCTGCACGGCGTCCATCGCGGGAGTGTAGGCGGACTTCTCAGACGCCATGTTGGGTGAACCGTCTACGACAATGTCATTTTTCGTGCTGGTGTTACCGCCGACGTCGATCTGCGTGGAAGCCCAGTGATGATAGGGGCTCTGTTCGCTGGTCGAACGCAGCACTGCGGCAGGGTTCAACTGCGCGAGCAGGAATGGATTGCGATTGATGATCGGCAGTTCGTTCGTCATCTTCTTGTCGATGGTGAGAGCGACGGTGGAACTATTGAACTGCACCGATACCGGAGCGCTTTCGATGGTGATGGATTCCGCGGATGCCCCGACCTCGAGGCGAGCATCCACTGTGACGTCCGCGCGGCTCTGCACCAGGATATTCTTCTGGATGAACTTGCGGAAGCCCTGGAATTCAACGGTTACGGTGTAGTCTCCGGCAACGACGAAGTCGAAGAGATACTGACCGGACTGGTTGGTTTGAGTGGTTGCCGTAACGTTGGTGGCCGTGTTGGCGAGTGTCACCTTGGCGCCCGCAACAGCGGCTTGAGAAGAATCGCTGACGAAGCCTTGCACCTTGGCGCGAACGTCTTGAGCATACACGGCGGTGTTGAGCAGCAGCAGCGCCGAAAGAAACCGCACAGAAATTTCATTCATGAAGCATCCCTTTAATTTAGTCTCATCTCGCAGAGACTAGATTGCCAAATGATACGTCATTCGCGCTACTTTTGCTACCGGACCGGGACCACGACACAGCAGGGAATGATGTCCGGACACATGCTGAAGCAGATGGCCGGAAGGTGGGGACGAAGGCGATGGATGTGTCGACATTCAGCTTTGGTTCACGAAGTTTTGTGTTCGTACAAGTTCAGCGGACGCATGGAGTTCAGCTACTTCCGCATTCCATAGCGCACTCGCGGGCCGTCTTCCCGCAGCCGGTTGAGTGTCCGATAAGGGGGCGGCGCGCTTCACGAGCGCATTCGTCGTGTCGCAGGAAGGGCAATTGCGGTGAACCGGTTCTGCCGATCCTGGGATCATGGTATTCCACGCGGGCTCTGGCGTTTCCGCCGAGTAGTCTCGCCAGGCGCACTTATGTCCGCCTGACGCCCGGATCGTCGGCTAACCGGAGGGATGTGTTGCAACGGCGGGACGGGCTCGACCGGCGATGTCAAAAGGGCGGCAGACCGAACCCGAGTTCATCCTGTGCGCGGTTCGTTGGTACCTGCGGTATTCGCTTTCCCTGCGCGATGTCGAGGAACTGTTTGGTGGAGCGCGGCTTGGAGGCCGGCCACACGACCATCTGGCGCCGGGTTCAGCGCTACGGTCCAGAACCGGACGAGCGGCTGCGCCGCCATCTCAAGCCAGCCAATAAATCGTGGGGGGCGATGTATCGAGCGATCGATTCCAGCGGCGCCACGATCGACTTCCTGTTGTCGGCGTTGCGCGATGCAGCAGCGGCCAGACGGCTCTTCCGCAAGGCGCTCAGTGACCTGTCCCATCGGTAACCGCGACTGATCAACACCGGCGAGGCAGTGATCTACAAATCGGCGATTCCGGGGTGAAAGAGGGCGGGACCCTGAGGAAGCGCTGCCGTCACCGGCCAGTGCAGAACTTAAATACTCTAGAATGAAGCCGACTTACCACTATTTTCTTGACGGAATAGTTGATGTACTATATCGGGAGCAGGGAAACCCTGGATGCAAATTCTGATTTACTTTAGCTGGGAGACTGATATTTATGTTTCGACTTCTGGCCATTCTCGCGCTACTTGCAGCAACGGCGTTCCCGCAAGGCGAACGCGCCACGATTACGGGAACCGTAACCGACACTTCGCAGGCAATTATTCCAGGGACTCGCGTGACCCTCAGGAACACGGGCACCAACATCGTCACTCTGGGCGTGTCGAATGCGGCCGGCATCTACGTTTTCCCGGCGCTGACTCCTGGATCCTACGACGTCACCTTCGAGAAAGACGGGTTCCGCACCCGCAAGGTTTCGGGCATTCCGCTCAGCACTTCGCTTACCGCGACCATCAACGCCGTAATGGAGGTGGGAACGGTCACCGAAGCTGTGCAGGTTCAGGCGTCCGCGGTGCAACTGGAAACGCAGACCTCCGGGTTGAGCGGAACCGTGGAGACGCGACGCGTCGTGGAACTGCCGCTGCTCGGACGCAACCCGCTGCAACTGGCTTCGCTTGCGCCCGGCGTGATCCCGACGTCGGCTCAAGGCGGCAACGGATCGGGAGCGATCGGAAGCGCCACGAACTCCCGCATTAGCGGCGGCTTGGCGATGCAGAACGCGGTGCTCATGGATGGAGGCGAGTCGCGCGGATTCACGAGCGGTGGACAGTCCTATTCGGTACCGCTTGAGTCCGTGGCGGAATTCAAGGTAGAGACGGCATCTTACTCGTCCGAATTCGGGCATTCCGGCGGCGGCGTTCGTCAATGTGTCAACGAAGAGCGGAACGAACAGTTACCACGGCGTGGTGTACGAGTTTCTGCGGAACGACCACCTCAACGCCAACAGTTGGACCAACAACCGGAACCGCGTAAGACGAGGCCTCTTCATCCGCAACGAGTTTGGCGCCGCGGTGGGCGGCCGGATCGTTCGCGACAGGACGTTTTTTTTCGTGAACTATGAGGGAATCCGCCAGGGCAGTCCGGATCAGTTCCTGGCCACCGCCCCCACATCCGAACAGAAAGCGGGAGATTTCTCCAGGACTTTGGACAATCAGGGCCGTGTGACGAACGTCTACGACTACCTGACAACGCGGGTCGACCCGAACAATCCGGATAAATTTGTTCGCGACGCGTTCCCTGGCAATCGTATTCCGGACTCGCGGATCCATCCGATCTCGAAGAACGTGCTTGGCTTCTGGCCCGCGCCGAACAGAGCCGGCGAAGGACTGGCAAATCAGCGCAACTACTTCCTGTCGGGAAAGAACGTCAGCATCGCGGACATTTGGTTTGGGCGCATCGACCATCAGATCAGCGCCAAGCACCGTCTGTTCGGACGCACCGGCGGGTCTCAGAACGACAGCTTCTCGACACTGGCCGAGAGGGCGTTCCCGGCCAGGACGATCAACTCGAGCCCCACGCGAACCGGCCTGATCAGCCTCACCTCGACCTTCACGCCTAACCTTCTCGGCGAGTTCCGCGTTTCTTATACGCGGCTCCAATCCAACTCCTATCCGGTGAGCGAAGGCTTCGACATGGCAACGCTCGGCTTCGGCTCGAATCTGACGTCGAACGTGCTGTACAAACAGTTCCCACAGATTACGGTTCAGCAGTACAACTCGGGGTCCGGGCTCGTGGTGGCGACGTTCAACGCCAGCGAAATCGACCAGTTGGGCGGGGCGACCAAGACCCTTGCTCCGCAGGACAACTGGCACGCGCAATATCATGTGACGTGGATCAGGGGCCGTCATAAAATCAAGACGGGCTTCGACACGCAACTCTTGCGCATGAACGCCTACAATTCGCAATTCTCAGCGGGTCAATATTTTTTCGACCGTGTTTACAACCAGGGGCCGGACCCGTCGGTTTCCGCGTCGAACTCCGGGCATGGATTCGCGAGCGTGCTGCTCGGCGTTCCAGCCGCCGGAACGCTAACGTTTACGCCGCGCATGTTTCTGTTTCAGAACTACCGCGCCGCCTACATTCAGGACGACTGGCGGCTGACCAGCCGGCTGACTTTGAATCTTGGGTTCCGCTACGAATACACCTCGCCATACGCCGAGAAGTGGGGCAACATCGGAATTTTCGACGCCACCGCCACCGAACCGGTAACGGGCGCGAAGGGAGTGTTCAAGTGGGTGCCGCCAAACGGGTATCACACCGATCCGAACTACAGGACGTTCGGACCGCGCGTCGGGTTGGCGTTTCAACTGGACTCGAAGACCGTGATTCGCACGGGTGGCGCCATTTTGAACGCAGCCAACAACGGCATCAACGCGGCGGCGACGGATTTCGGATCCGGCACATTCGTCTCGAACTTCCTCTCGCTGGGAGCGCCGAACCCGATTTCGTTCACGCCGCCCGTGGGCGGGTCGTGGACGAATCCTTTCGCTGCGGGCTTTACCTATCCCGAAAAGGGCTCGACTACATTCGCCGGGCAGAACATCCGCGTGGACTTTCGCGATCATCCGCTCGCTTACGTCGCGAGCTGGAACTTCGGCATTCAGAGAGAGATTTCGCCGACGATGATCGCCGAAGTGGCCTACGTAGGGAGCAAGATCACACACCTGTTCTGGAACCGGCAGGACAACGCCAACGATCCGTTGCTGCTCTCGCAGTGGGGATCGCGCTTGAATGATGTGGTGCCGAACCCGTATTTCGGCAAGGTGACCGTGGGCGATCTCAGATTCCCGACGGTTCGCCGCAAGCAGTTGCTTCGTCCGTTCCCTCAGTATCAACAGATTCTGGCCATTCGGCGGCCCTATGGCGACGCCGGCTATCAGAGCATGACGGGACGTTTTGAAAAGCGGTACTCGCAGGGCATTACGATGTCGCTGGCCTACACCCTCTCGAAAACGATTTCGTCGACGGGAGAAAGCAACACCTGGGTTGTGGGACCTTCGAACGCCCTGTACGACCCGAAGTACAACCGGTCCCATGAAGCGAACGACACCCCCCACCGGCTGGTGATCAGCCACGTTTACGAACTGCCGTTCGGGAAAGGCAGGCGGTGGGTGCAATCCGGCTTGGCGAATTGGGTGCTGGGGGGGTGGCAGTGGAATGGGATCACCGTGCTCCAGACAGGCCGGCCAATTCTGATTACCGCGCCCGACAACACGGGGCTGCTGGACTTTTCGTATACAAATGGGCGGGCGGACCGGCTGAAGAGCGGAGCGCTCCAGGGCGGCGGCTCGCTCGACAAATGGTTCGATACCACTTCATTCAAATCGGCCGCGCCGTTCACGGTTCCGACGGATTCCCTGTCGCAGCCGGATCTGCGGGGACCGGGCAGGAAGAGCTTCGACATGTCGCTGTTCAAAAACACCCGCGTCAGGGAGAGGTTCAACGTGCAGTTCCGCGCCGAGATGTTCAACCTCTTCAACAGTCCTTTTTTCGAGGCGCGCAACCAGACCACGGATGTGACGAATCCGGATTTCGGAAGGGTTTTGTCGGGGTCCCAACCCCGGAATATACAGTTCGGTGTAAGGGTGGTGTTCTAATGGAACGTAGGCACTTGTTACGGATGGGAATGGCGGCCGCCGGCGGCGGCTTGCTGTCTTATGCGGCGGCTCAATCGAAAGCTACCGCAGGAATAAAGCTTGGCACGTTTTTTAGTGACAAGCCCAACGATAACGACCTGACGATGCTGCGCCACGCCGGCGTGGAAGCTGTATCGATCTGGACGTCGATAGAGAACAATACGGCCGAGTGGATGATCGCGACCAGGCGGAAGATGGAGGCCAACGGCGTCCAGGTATTTAACTTCGGCATCATGGACCTGCACTGCGATCCAACGCTCGTGCTTAGTCTGCCGGGTGTCGAGAAGAAGATTGAACAGTACAAGACGTACTTGACCAATCTCGGCCGCGCCGGCGTTCGGTACACGACCTACGCGCACATGTCGAATATCAAGAACCAGCCCACGCCGGGGTTCTATCAGACGTCGGTTGGCAAGACGCGCGGCGACGCGGACACGCGCGAGTTCAATGTGGCGGTGGCGAAGAAACTTCCTTGCTCGTTCGACAAGGAGTACAAGGAGGAGCAGATCTGGAAGTCCTTTACCACTTTCATCCGCGCCGTGATGCCGGTGGCGGAGAAGAACAAGGTGCGGATCGGGCTCCATCCGGACGATCCTCCGGTCGATTCGCTCGGTTGCGTGGCGCGCGTGTTTCGCACGTACGCGGCCTATGAGCGGGCTTTCGAGATCGCGGGGAGCGACAATTTCGGGGCCTGTTTGTGCATCGGCACCTGGGGCGAGGGAGGAAAGCAGGGGTTTGGTAAGGACCCGGTCGAAGCCGTGCGCGCTCTGGGTGCGAAGAAGAAGATTTTCAAGGTGCACTTCCGCAACGTGAGTTCGCCCCTGCCCACGTTCCGTGAGACGTTCATCGACAACGGCTACCTGGACATGTACCAGGTGATGAAGGCATTGCGCGAAGTGAACTTCGATGGCATCGTGATTCCGGATCACGTTCCGGGAGGCGGGTATCCGGCTGCGAACAATTCGTACACAATCGGGTACATGAAAGCGCTGCGGGACCGTGTGAACGCGGAGGGGCGGCGGGCGTAAACGCCGGCCGGTTAGCGTCCCCAAGACGCAGCCGTCATCACGCGACGGGTTGGTCCAGGGACGCGCCGCGTCCTTGATGGAACCCCATCTCGTACTGCTACGCGCGTTTCATTGCCGGCGGACGCTGGCCCTGCGGGTCACCTTTTGTGTTGCTTACCGCCGTGCCGGGCAACCATCCGTAGTCGGCGAAGTTAATCGGATAATAGCGGATCTGGGAGCCATCCTGCCAATGATGAAGGCTGCGGTAGCTCTTGATGTATCCGGCTTGCCAGAATTCGAATCCCGCCATTTTCTTCACCCAGGCCTGGAACTTTTCCACTTGCTCCTTGCTGTCGCTGCTCGCGCTTGTCCGCGCGCCATCCAACAGAAGCCGCGGATCGGCATCCAATTCAATTTTCGTCACCTTACATTTCAGCAACAGCACAAGGGCTGCAGCGATGGCTAGGAATGTATTCCCCGATGCGAAGGGGATTGAAACATGTTGTAGCATCCGTCGGGAGATACCCCCGTGGGGTACTCTAGGAATGTATTCCCCGATGCGAAGGGGATTGAAGCTCATCGTTGCCGAACTGATCTTCCTTGAGCGCTTCGCGAGCCCTAGGAATGTATTCCCCGATGCGAAGGGGATTGAAACCTTGGCGGACGGTAGTTTTGCCACCTGCCGCTTTCTCCAGAGCGCCGGGATGTTTGATCGTCGGCAGGTAAAGGTCGGGCCTCATACGTCATGCAATTCCGGTTCGTTGACGGCGGTGTGTCCCCAAGCGGAGCGTAGATAGCGCAGCTTGCGAATCACTTCGCGCTCTATGGCATCCCAGATCATCCCTTTCGCTGTACCGCCGTCGCCGCGACGGGCAGCCACATCAAGCGGGGTCGTTTCGTCGTTCAGGACTGGTGATTGCCCGAGGGCCGCAGTCAAGGTTGTTTACCCAAATAGCTCGGCGTGACTCCCGGTGCGCACCAGAATCAACTGGGCTGCCGTGACTCGGTATAGCAGGAGCCAGTCTGG
>SXGS01147721.1_pt1 | contig 20042 bp, 22 predicted proteins | sample 3174681 | NCBI WGS metagenome assembly SXGS01 (sample SAMN11356861, study PRJNA531348) | freshwater metagenome | isolation source: freshwater sample F1-80 | place: China: Fuxian Lake, Yuxi | collected 2017-12-25 | reverse complement strand
CGCCTCGTCGGAATCCAAGGTGTCGATCATCTCTCCGCCGGGAAAATACGCCTTGGCCAGTTCGCCCACCTGAAATCCACCCCCGGCTAAAGCCGCGAGGAACGAATCCTCCAGCTTCTCGTTGGCATACACCGACTCCTTGCCCGTGTAGAACAGCTTGGCAGGGCATTCCATGCCCAGCTTGAATCGTGACTTGGTGAGATAACCTGGGGATGGCTTGTTCACGGGTTTATCGCCCTTCTCTCTCTAGAATTTTGGGGATGCCCTTGCTACAAACCAAAATCCACCACACTGATTTGGGTGTCGGATTCGCCCCGACTCTGGCTGCTCATTTTTTCGCCTTTGGTTTCTTGGCCAGTCGCCTGCGCGCGCGGTTAACCGCTTTTTTGGCCTCGCCGTCGAGCCTAAGCTGTCCCTCATGCTTGGCCAGCGTTTGGGCGGCGGCAACTTCGATAGAGGTGAACTCCGATAGACGCACATAATCTTCGTCTGCAAGGAACTGCTTGGCGATTTTCTGGGTGAGGATTATGGTTTTCATGGGGTGGATGACGGTTAGTTTGGGTTAGCATCAGAGCTTTTCGAACAGCAGTTTAGCCAAGCGCTTGTCCTTCAGCAGGTTCTTGGCGGCTGCGGAAGCGTGCCGGCTCAGGTCCATCATCAGGCTGCCCCGCAGGTCGTTGGGGATGGCCTCCTGCAGGAGGAACTCGGCGAAGTTCCCGGCGTGGTGCGGTTTTTCCTGATATTTCCCGGCGGTCACATGCAGGAACAGGCGGGTGCAGATGGCGGCGATGCGGTTCACGCGCTTGCCGCCCTCCTTGCCTTTGGCCAGTTCGCTGAACGGCTTCTGCCAGTCCTTGGAGGACTTGGCGTCGAGGATGTCCTCGGGGTGGAGCAAGGTTGAAAGCTCGTCGTTCACGAAGCTCACGAAGGCGGCCACGGAGGTCTCGTCCAGGCAGGCCGCCGCGAGCGTGGCCACCAACTCGATCTCGGTCTTGAGGTCCTTGATGCCCTGGATCTGCTCGCAGAAGTGGACCAGCGTGCGCGGGGTGGTGCGCTTGCCGGTGACGGTCTCGGGGTAGTTGAGGACGAAGGCCACACCGCGGGGGTCCACTCCAGCCGCTGTGGCCCACTTGGCCCAGGCCTTGGCATCGAAGGTGAGCGTGAAATGCAGCATGCGCGTGGCGGCAAAGCTCTTCACCATCTCAGTCTTGCCCAAGCCGTGCGTGTTCGTCATCGAGGCAAAGCCGGAGTTCAAGCTGCTTGTCCAGAACCCGCCGCTGGACCCGACGCCATTCAACGGCAGCATGGCAATCTCCGACGGGCAAATCTTCCTGAGGTCTGACCGCGCGGTGTATTGCATCAGCGGGAAGTGAGGAATTGCCCAGTGCCGATTGCACGGGCCGCGAAGTCGTGACCGGTCGAAGTCGGATAGCTTGCCCAAGCCGAGTCTTCTGCGCTATCCGTGGGCGATCTCTTTGGTGCTTCTGTTGCCTCATTGCGGCTGACCATGACTGACCTGCGCTTTATCGGGGACTGGCGGTTGTGGGGCGGCCTGGTGGTCGGCCTCGCGCTGGCCGTCGCGGCGTGGCTGCTTTACTGGCGCGAGACGCGGGTGCGCGCGGGCGCGGTGCGGTGGATGTTGCCGACGCTGCGGGCGCTGGCGGTCCTGTTGCTCGTGCTGATGCTCACGGGGCCGGTGCTGCGGCATCGCAACACCCTCGGCGAGGTCGCGCGCATCCTGCTCTTTGTGGACGCCTCGGCGAGCATGGGCATCACGGACCAGGAGATGGAGCTGCCGCGCAAGCTCTTCATCGCGCAGCAACTCGGCTGGCTTGCGACGAATAAGTTCGACCCCGACCTCCGCGCCGCCGCCGCCGCGCTGGCCAACGCGCAGGACACTGCCGCGCGCGCGAAGCCGAACCTGCCCGCGCCGCAGTTCCACGAGTTCGTGCGCGGCTTCGCGACGAACACGGCGAACGCCACGGAGTCACTCGGCAAAGTCGGCACCGCGACGTGGCCGCAAATCGCGGGGCAGGTCGGCAAGCTGAACACGGAACTCGCCGTGCCAGCGCGCAAACTCGCGGACACCGCTGTGGGGCGCGATCCGAACGTCACCGAGCGCGAGCTGGCGAAGCTCTCGGCCATCGCCGCGCGCTTCGAGGCAGGGTTGCGCACGGCGTTCACCAACCACGTCCTCGCCGTCGCGGAGAAGCGCGAGGCAGACGTGCTCGCGGCTATCCAGAAGTTCGACGCGCAGGCGCGCTGGCAGCGGCTGGAGACGGTGTTGCTTGGCAGTTCGGAGGGCGTCGCAAAGAAGCTGGCGGCGCAGCACAATTTGGAAGTCATCGCGCTCGCGGGCCGCAAGGCGGAGCCGGTCTGGCTGCCCGGCGAGCGCAAGCGCGGCGATGCGCCAAAGCCGCCGCAGTCCTTCACGCTCGCGGCGACAAATCTCAACACCGACCTCGCCGAGCCGGTGAAGGCGCGCGCGCTCGCGCTCCGCGAGGGCGAGCGCACGGCGGTGATTCTCCTCAGCGACGGCCAGCACAATGCCGGTGAGCCGCCCGCCGAGCTGGCGCGGCTCCTCGGCGCGCGCGGCGTGCCGGTTTTCCCCGTCGGCATTGGGATGCAGCAGCGCCCGCCGGACCTCGCGGTGCTCGCGGTCAAAGGCCCCGACACCGTGGCGGAGGACGGACGCGTGCGCGGCTCGGTGGGGCTGAAGGATGACATGGAAGCAGGCGCGGTGTTCACGCTGCGCGTCGCACACGGCGAGCGTGTTGTGTGGGAAAAGGAGTTGACCACGGACGGCAAGCACCTGCGCACGGTGGAGTTTGATTTCCCGGTGAAGGAGTTGGTCGCGGACGAGCTGAGGCGGCAGGACAAGGATTTGCGCTTCGCGAGTTTGCCGCTGCACTTCACGGCGCGCGTGACGGTGCTCGACGGTGAGAAGGACAAGTCGAACAACACGGGCGGGCTGTGGGTGAACGCGACCACGCAGCGGCCCAAGGTGCTCGTGCTCGACGGCCGGCCGCGCTGGGAGTTCCGCTACCTGCGGAATCTCTTCGAGCGCGACGACCGCTGGGAGGTCAACGCGCTGCTCGCGGGCGCGGGCGGCGAGCAGCGGCTGTGGCCGCGCGGGAAGCTGAACGGGCAGTTCCCCGGCGACCGCGAGACGCTCTTCACCTACAACCTGATTATCTTCGGCGACCTCCAAGCGAACCAACTTCGCGCGAACGAACTGGAGTGGATTCGCGACTTCGTCGGGCAGCGCGGCGGCGGCGTCATCTTCGTGGACGGACGGCAGGAGCGGCTCGCGTCGTTGCAGCAGTCGGCGCTTGCGCCGCTGTTTCCCGTGAGCTTCGAGGGCCGGCCCATTGATGGCGTGCCGATGAACTTTCAACTCAAGGCCACGGGCAGTTCGCTCACGCCGCTGATGCTCACGAGCGACCCGCTGGAGAACGCGCGGCTGTGGTGGTTCCTGCCGTCGCCGCACTGGCTCGCACCAGCACGCGCGCTGCCCGGCGCGGAGACGTGGCTGGAGGCAGTGACCGGCGAGACGCGGCACGCCGCCGCCGTCTTCCGCCGCTACGGCGCGGGCAAGGCGCTCTACCTCGCGTTCGACGAGTCGTGGCGCTGGCGTTACAAGGTCGGCGACCTCTACCACCAGAAGTTCTGGAACCAGGCGGCGAAGTTCGTGATAGAGTCGCCCTTCGCCGTGCAGGACAAGTTCGTCTCGCTCGACAGCGGCGCGCTGAACTACGAGCCGGGCGCGACCGCTGAAATCCGCACGCGCATTCTTGATGCCCAAGGCCGTGCGATGCCACGCGCAAAGGCCGAAGCGTGGCTCCTGCGCGAGGGCCGCAAGGTCGCCACCATCGCGCTCACCGCCGACGAGAACGAGACGGGCATCTACCGGGGCCGCACCGCACCACTGACCGACGGCGATTACGAAGTGCGCGTGCGCGTCGAGGGCCTGCCGGACGCGGAAATGAAAGCCCGCACCGGTTTCGCCGTCCGCCGCAGCGCGACCGGCGAGCTGGCCGAACTGAACTGCAACGAGCCGTTGCTGCGCGAACTCGCGGCGAACTCTGGCGGCCGCTACTTCCGCGAAGAGGAGCTCGGTGCGCTGCTCGACCGCCTGAAGCCATTGAGCGAAGGCCGCGTGGTCGAGACCGAGACGGTGTTGTGGCAGAGCTGGTGGTGGTTCGGCGGGGTCATTCTCCTGCTGGCGCTGGAGTGGGGTTTGCGCAAGCGGGCGGGGATGATGTGAGTTTACCTCCGCCTCCTCGCCTCGGCGGCGGCGCGGGAAACCCGGCTTGCCCCGCCGTCCCATTTCTGCTCTGCTGCGGCCAGTTATACCGAGTGTGGTTGAAATCCAGTAGAACGCGGCCCGGATGCTGGTGGATGCCTTCCCCCTCACCCCAGCCCTCTCCCTCCTGGAGAGGGAGCCAGTCATTCAGTCTCGAAGCAACAACGCCGTGCGGGTTGAAGCTGCGCGGACGGCGATTCTCCCTCTCCTCGGGGAGAGGGCCGGGGTGAGGGGATACGCGTGCTGAGGCTCGCCTCTCATTCGACCAATCTTCACCGAGAGTTGGTATTAAAACCTCCTCTGCCATGAAACCACTCCCTCGCCTCCTCCTTCTTTTGCTCCTCGCCCTCACCACGGCTGCGCACGCCGCCGCGCCGGTCGTCTCGAATGTCCGCGCAGCGCAGCGCACGGGCACGAAGCTGGTGGACATTTACTACGACCTCGCGGACCCGGACAGCGCCACGGTGACGGTGGCCATCGCTCTCTCGGCGGATGGCGGGGCGAACTACGACCTGCCCGCCGCCACCTTCACCGGCGACTACGGCTCAGGCGTGACGCCGGGCACGAACAAGCGCGCCGTGTGGAACGCCGGTGCGGACTGGAACGGCCTCTTTACCAGCCGGGGCCGCGCGCGGGTGCTGGCGGAGGACGGCAGCGGGCCGATGGGTATGGCTTTCATCCCGGCCGGGGCGTTCCAGATGGGGGACGCTCCGGTGCGCTCCGTCGTCGTGAGCAGTTTCTATCTGGACCGGTTCGAGGTGACGAAGGAGTAGTGGGATCAAGTCTACCAGTGGGCGGCCGGGAATGGTTACAGCTTCGATCAGCAGGCGGGCGGCGTGGCGGCGAACCATCCGGTGCAGTCGGTTTTCTGGTATGACGTGGTGAAGTGGTGCAACGCCCGGTCGCAGAAGGAAAACCGCACGCCGGCCTACTACACGGACGCGGCGCAGACGCTGATCTACAAAGCGGGCAGCGTGGGCTTGACGGCGGCGATGGTGAAGTGGACCAGCAACGGCTATCGGCTGCCGACGGAGGCGGAGTGGGAGAAGGCGGCGCGGGGCGGGCTGAACGGCCGGGACTACCCGTGGGGCAACGGCTTCACCGGCAGCCAGGCCAACTACTTAAGCAGTGGCGACCCCTTCTCGACGAACGGGACCGAGACGACGCCGGTGGGTTATTACAATGGCAGCCAGGTTCCGGCGGGGGTGGACATGGCAAACGGCTACGGCCTCTACGACATGGCGGGGAATCTGTGGGAGTGGTGCTGGGACTCGCCACGCAGTTCATCGCCACGAACACGCTGATGAACAGCGGCTCGCTGTTCGTGGACCGGTGGTCGGGGCAGGAGGTGGAGCTGTTCTTCGACATCGCCGGCGGGACTTCGACCAATGCCGGTCTCTCGGTGCAGAATATCCGGTTCCTGAGCCTGCCGTTGCCTGTGCTCGTGGCCGAGAACGCGGGGCCGAACACGGTGGTTTCATGGACGGAGTCAGCGCCGGGATTCGTCCTCGAATTCTCCACGAACCTGACCGCCGCCGGGTCGTGGTTCGCCCGGACGAATGTGGGCGGCTACGTGGGTCAACGGGTGTTCACCAACCAAACCAGTGGCTTCTACCGGCTGCGGCGGCCTTGATTCCATAGGGCCGTTGAGAACGGCGGCTGCCCAGATCTGACAGCCCATTGGGCTTCCAACAGGGTGCCGCCATGCAAACCGCCGGAGTCGCTTACGAACACTTGGATTGCTCAGTCGCGGGCCGTCCGGCCAGTGCAGGTCAGTGGTTCAAGGCGGCGCGCTGTTCATTCACCTCACCCGGACTTGCGACATTTGTTTTGCCGCTCTGGGGCGGCTGGAATACGTTCAGCCATGCCTTCAGAGCAACTCTTGGAACGGATCACGATGGACCCGATGATTTGCCACGGGAAGCCGTGTGTCCGGGGGTTGCGGTATCCCGTCGAGTTCGTGCTGGAGCTGATGAGCAGCGGAATGACCACGGAGCAGATTCTGGCTGATTACTCGGACTTGGTGCGGGAGGACTTGCTGGCGGTGTATGCCTACGCGGCGAAGTTGAGCCGGGTGAAGCGCATGGAGCCAGTGGCCGCATGAAGTTTCTGGTGGACGCGCAGCTTCCGCGACGGTTGGCGCACCAGCTCAATGCGCTCGGCCATGATGCGGTCCACACGCTTGATTTGCCCGCCGGCAACCAGACTTCCGACGCCGACATTCTCGTTCACGCCCGCCAATCGGGCCGTGTGGTCATCACCAAGGACAGCGATTTCGTCACCTCGTTCCTGCTGTGCGGGGAGCCAAAGCAACTCCTGCTGGTGTCCACTGGCAACCTTCCCAACGCCGAGTTGGAGGCGATGTTTACGGCAAACCACGAGGCGATGGTGAATGCGCTGGCCGAGAACGCATTCGTGGAACTGAACCGCACCCGCTTGGTGATTCATGCTTGAGTTGAGCCAAGGCAAGGCCGCGTCGTGGAGACCGAGACCGTGCCGTGGCAAACCTGGTGGTGGTTCGGCGCGGTCATTCTCCTGCTGGCGCTGGAGTGGGGTTTGCGCAAGCGGGCGGGGATGATGTGAAGTTACTTCAGCGGCACCGCGACGATCAGGCCGGCCATCCGGGGTGTTGAGCCCGGACTGCGAAACATTCCGGTGTGGCAGTTGACGCAGCCTTCGCCGAGCGCGATGGGCCGGGCGATGCGCAGGACGTCTTTGTCCACAGCCTCGAAGCGTTCCGATCCGGCGGCGAGAGCAACGGCGGCCTGCTTCTCGAAGTCCGTCTTCGGCTCGTGGTGGACGCTCATGGCCTTCGTGTTCACGGCGATCCAACTGCCCTCGACTTTCGTTTGCTCGGCGACCTCGGCGGACACGTCCTCCATCGCACGCGCGGGAAGCACGGCCTGGCCGCGACGGAAGTAGTGGCGGTGCAGCATCTCCATCGTGGTCGCGTAGATCACGTGCGTGAGTGCGGCACGCTCACGGGCGGCAACGACGGCAGGGCTTTCGACGGGCTTGGCACGAGGTTCGGCTGCGGGGAGGAAGCTCATCGTGCCCAGCCAACCGGCAGCCGCGAGAGCAACACAACCGGTGACAAGCCAGCGGGGAGAAGGAATGCGATTCACCCCGGTTCGACGCGCGTTCAGCGGCTTGGATTGGAGGCGAGGCCAGCCGGTTTTTGTCCGCCGCGCGTCCGATCTTGCGCGCCCGGCGCGGCGGACTTACTTCGACTTCAGCGCCTTCCTCAGCTCCGCCAACGTCAGCGTGTTCACCACGTCGGCCTTCGTCAGCCAACCCTTGCGCGCGACGCCGGCGCCGAGGCGGAGGTAGCCGAAGTGGTCGAGGCGGTGGGCGTCGCAGTTGATGACGCACTTCACGCCCTTGCTCCGCGCGTAGTGCCAGAGCCGCCAGTCGAGGTCCAAGCGCCACGGGCTGGCGTTCAGCTCAATCCAGGTGCCGGTCTCTGCGCAGGCCTCAATCACGGCCTGCTGGTTCAAGGGATACGGGTTGCGCTCCAGCAGCAGGCGGCCGGTCAGGTGGCCAAGCATGTGGACGTGCGGGTTTTCCGCCGCGCGGATGAGGCGTTTGGTGTTGTCCGCCTCGTCGCTGCCCGCGACGTGCAGGCTGGCCACGACGACGTCGAGTTGCGCGAGCAAGTCGTCGGCGAAGTCGAGCTTCTCCTTGAGGATGTCCACCTCGGTGCCGGTGAGCAGGCGGAAGTCGGTGCCGCTGTCGGCAAATTTCCGGTTCACTTCGCCGATGGCTTTGAGCTGGTCACGGAGGCGTTCGGGAGCAAGGCCGTTCGCCTGAAAGCTCGCGCGTGAGTGGTCGGTGATGGCCCAGTAGCTCAAGCCAAGTTCCTCCGCGTGCGCGGCGATTTGCTCCAGCGTCTCGTGTCCGTCGCTCCAGTGCGAGTGGTTGTGGAGGGAGCCGCGGAGGTCGGTCCATTCGAGCAGGCGCGGGAGTTTCCCGGCCTCGGCGGCGGCGAACTCGCCGTGGTCTTCGCGCAACTCCGGCTCGACGTAGGCGAGGTCGAGTTCGCGGAAGATGTCTTCCTCGGTGTTGCACGGGAGGCGGAGCGCGGGGTCGCGGGTTTCCTCGGTCGAGCGGAAGAGGCCGTATTCGTTGAGGCGCAGGCCGCGCGCGATGGCTCGCTGGCGCATGACGATGTTGTGCTCCTTGCTGCCGGTGAAGTAGGCGAGCGCGAAGGGATACTCGGCGTCGCTCACCACGCGCAGGTCCGCCTGGATGCCGCCCTCGACAATCACACTGGCCTTGGTGTCGCCCTTGGCGCTGACGCTGAGCACGCCGGGCTGCGTGACGAAGAATTCGATGACCTCGGCCGGCTTCCGCGAGGACACGAGGAAATCAATGTCGCCGATGGTCTCCTTCCAACGGCGCAGGCTGCCGGCGGTGCTGCAACGCGTCACGTCGGGATGCTGGCGGAGGCTTTCGAGAATGGGCTGCGCGACGGCGAGGGCCTTGTGCAGATGGTGTTTGCTGGCGAACTGGCGCTTGAACGCGATGCCTTCGAGAATCTTCGCCTGCGTCTTCTCGCCGAAGCCTTCGATGACCGCGACCTGACCGGCTTTGCACGCGGCTTCGAGGGCCTCGATGGTGTCCACGGCGAGTTCGTCGTGGAGCTTCTTGACCTTCTTCGGCCCGAGGCTGGGGATGCCGAGCATCTCGACGAGGCCGGGCGCGACGGAGGCTTTCAGTTCGTCGTAGTAAGGGAGCTGGCTGGTGGTGACGAGCTTGGTGATTTTGTCCACGAGCGCGTCGCCGAAGCCTTTGATTTCGCCGAGGCGGCCTTCGGCGACGATTTTATCCAGCGGCTCGGCGAGGCCTTCGAGGGTGCGCGCGGCGTTGTGGTAGGCGCGGGTCTTGAAGGGGTTCTCGCCCTTGAGTTCCAGCAGCGTGCCAATCTCGGTGAGCACGGCGGCGACTTGCTCTTTGTCCATGCGCGGAGTGTAGCGCGGGGGGCGAAAGTCCAAAGTCCAAAGTCCAAGTCACTCGGGGTGTGCGTTCTGGATAGGGGCGCGTGCCTTTGTGATATTGCATTCGGTGGACTCGCGGCTACCTTGCGCGCAACTAATACCAAGCCATGCAGGCCAGTTCAACCCAGCTTGCGCGTCGGCCTGTCAGCGGCGCGTTCACCCTCATCGAACTGCTCGTCGTCATCGCGATCATCGCGATCCTGGCGGGGATGCTCCTGCCGGCGTTGGCCAAGGCGAAAGGCAAGGCCAAGGCCACTGCGTGCCTGAGCAACACACGGCAGATGGCGATGTGCCTGCCGATGTATGCCGGTGATTACAACGGGAAGTATCCGGGCTGCATCAAGCTGCCGGAGTTCTATTTTGTCTGGCCGTGGCGGATCCTCCCGTATATGTCGGGGAACAAGCAGGCCTTCTGGTGCGCGTCGCTCCAGGCCGATGCCAAGTGGGACATCAGCCTCAACCCGACCGTCCACCCGGCCGCCAGCATCTACGAGATCAAGGCCGGCGGTGCGGGCACGGGAACGCGCTTCAGTTACGGTTACAACGACTGGGGCACCCGGCCGGTGGTGGCTGCTCCGGGCAGCGGCCTGGGTGGCGACGTGGATTCGGTGACGCGGCTGGAGTTGCACGAGAGCGCTGTCCTGAAGCCGTCCGACATGATTGCCATCGCGGAAACAGTCGCTGACACGGTCTTCGACGGGAGCATAGACCCGCGGAACCCCCGTGAGTGGCCATCACGGCGGCACAACGGCCGCACGATGACCATCTTCGCTGACGGCCACGCGGAAAACCCACTACGCCGCGACCTAGTGAATCCCAATGACAACGCCTGGCGCGCCCGGTGGAACAACGACAATGACCCTGATCTACTGCGCACTTGGACAGGGGACAACGGTGGAATCAATGCGCCGTTGACCATCCTCACTGACCCTATTTTCTAATCGCCTATCGCATGGCCAAGCTCTTTACCCTCGCGCTTTCGTTGCTCCTCGTTTCCAGCGGTTTCGCGTGTCGGAAGCGGACACCGGGAGCCGCAGGCCCAACGGAAGCTCCGCAACTGGTGCAGGCACCTGCACCCAATGCCGCCTTCACGCCGCAGCAAAACGCCGAGGAAATCCTCGGCTCGATGAATGAGGCGCTGCGCCACTACATGGCGGAGAAGGGGAAGGTGCCCGCGAGCATCGAGGAACTATACGTTGCCCACGCCTCGAAACAGATTCAGCCGCCGCCCGGGAAACGCTTTGTGCTCAATCCCAAGATGATGAGCGTCGAGTATCGGTGAGTTTGCCGGACTTCCTCATTTGCCCGGCCCGGCGCGGTTCCCATCATCGCAGCCCCTTCGCTTCCAGACCATACCGTATCATACCAACTCTCGGTGAAGATTGGTCGAATGAGAGGCGAGTCTCAGCACGCGTATCCCCTCACCCCGGCCCTCTCCCCGAGGAGAGGGAGAATCGCCGTCCGCGCAGCTTCAACCCGCACGGCGTCGTTGCTTCGAGACTGAATGACTGGCTCCCTCTCCAGGAGGGAGAGGGCTGGGGGTGAGGGGAAGGCATCCACCAGCATCCGGGCCGCGTTCTACTGGATTTCAACCACACTCGGTATCAGCCGGTCGCCAGTATGTGATCAACCAGCAGTCCCGGGCGGTTGAGCTGCGCTGACACTGTGCCGTGAAGGGGACACTCCTGTCCCCGATGATTGATCCCATCGCAGCATGTCAGCGGTTTGACAAAGGGGACAAGAGTGTCCCCTCCAGGTGAGCTTCAGGGAGAGCCGTTGCCCGACCTCGGCCCTTCCCCTCCCGGCTACACGTTGAACTTGAAGAGCAGCACGTCGCCGTCTTTCACCACATATTCCTTGCCTTCCATCCGGTAGAGGCCCTTCTCCCGCGCGATGGCGACGGAGCCACAGTTCACGAGGTCGGTGTAGGCGACGGTCTCGGCCTTGATGAAGCCGCGCTCGAAGTCGGAGTGGATGACGCCCGCCGCCTTGGGCGCGGTGTCGCCGGCGTGGATGGTCCACGCGCGGACTTCCTTCTCGCCAGCCGTGAAGTAGGTGCGCAAGCCAAGCAGGTGGTAGGTGCCACGGATGAGCGCGCCCACGCCGCTCTCGTCCACGCCGAGTTCCTTGAGAAAGGCCTTCGCCTCCTCGGGCGTGAGGTCCGTCAGATCGCTCTCGATCTGCGCGCTGATGACGACGGCTTCGCAGGCGAGATGCGTCTTGGTGTAATCGCGGACTTTCTGCACGTGGGCGTTCGTCTCGGCGGTGGCGAGGTCGGACTCCTTCACGTTGCAGGCGAAGATGGTGGGCTTGTCCGTGAGCAGCCAGAAGGTGCGGGAGATGACCCGCTCCTCGGGCGTGAGTTGGACGGAGAGGGCGAGCTTGCCGGAGTCGAGCACCGGCTCGAACTTCGCGAGCACGGCGTCCTCGGCGATGGCAACCTTGTCGCCGCGCTTGGCGTCTTTGGCAACTTTCTCGCGGCGCTTCTTTACGGACTCAAGGTCGGCGAGGACAAGTTCGGTGTTGATGATCTCGATGTCGCGGACGGGGTCCACGGTGCCGGTCACGTGATGGATGTCGGCATCCTCGAAGCAGCGGACGACCTGCACGATGGCATCCACCTCGCGGATGTGGGTGAGGAACTTGTTGCCCAGCCCTTCGCCCGTTGCCGCGCCCTTGACGAGGCCGGCGATGTCCACGAACTCGATGGCCGCCGGGATGACGACGTTCGTCTTGGCGATCTTCTGGAGCACAAACATCCGCTCGTCGGGGACCGTGACGACGCCGACGTTCGGGTCAATGGTGCAGAAGGGGTAATTCGCCGCCTCGGCCTTGCGGGTGCGGGTGACGGCGTTGAACAGGGTGAACTTGCCGACGTTGGGCAGACCGACGATTCCAGCTTTGAGCATAAGAGGGCGCAGAGCGTGCGCGGGAGCAGGGGCTTTGCAAGCGCAAAGGCGGCTAGTCCACCGTGTCCATCTGCGCGCCGGGGCAGAACTCGCCGCTCATGGGCCGATTGCGGCGGCTGCCGGTGGGGCGCACGTCGTTCACCGGGTTGGGCCGCATCATGCGCTTCTGCCGCTCGCGCTCGCCCGCGCCGCGCACCACGGGAATGGGCGCCCCAGTGTTGATGTCCAGGCCGGTGACATACATCGCCGCCGAGCCGGTCATGGGCAGCGGGATGAAATCCTGCACCTGCTGGAGGTTCCACTTCTCCTTCTTCAAAAACTTTTCCACCGCGCCCATCTCCTCCTCGGTGCAGCCGGGGAAGCTCGAGATGAAATACGGCACGAGATACTGCTCCTTGCCGGCGTCCTCGCTGAGTTGAAAGAACTTCTCCATAAACGCCGGGAAGTCGCCGGCTGGCTTGCGCATCCGGCGCAGCGTGCCGGGATCCATGTGCTCGGGCGCGACCTTCATGTGGCCGCTCACGTGGTTCTGCACCAGCTCCTTGGTGTATTCGGGCGTCAGCAAGGCCACGTCCATGCGGATGCCCGACTGCACGAAGACATGCTTCACGCCGGGCTGTTGCCGCGAGCCGCGCAGGAGGTCGAGGCCGGCCTTCTCATCAATGCCGAACACCGGGCAGATGGTCGGCCAGAGGCAGCTCGGGCGATGGCACTTCTTGCATTCCTCGGCGTGGCCGTTCTTCGCGCCGTAGAGATTCGCCGTCGGCCCGCCGAGGTCGGAGATGGTCCCGCGAAACGTGTCGGACTCGGTCAGCTTGCGAATCTCCTTCATCACGGAGTCCACGCTGCGGCTGGAGAGGAACTTGCCTTGATGAAAGCCCAGCCCGCAGAACGTGCAACCGCCTGCGCAGCCACGTGAGACGATGATCGAGTCCTTGATCGTCGCGAAGCCTGGCACTGGCTTGGTGTAGCTCGGATGCGACGCGCGCTGGAACGGCAGCTCGTAAAGCGCGTCGAGGTCCGGGCCGTCCACGGGGAACTCCGGCGCTTCTTGGAACACCGCGCGATTGCCGTGCATCTGCACGAGGCGCTTGCCGCAGTGCGGCGTCTGCTGCGCCTCGACGACCTTGGTCAGGCGCATCAAGTGCGTCTTGTCCGCCTGCAACTCCTCCCACGAGGGCAGGATGATGCAGTCCGTGAAATCCGCCGCCGCCGTGGCCTTCGCCCCAAGGAAGAGCGCCGTGCCGCGAATCCCGCCGAAGTCCCGCCGGCCTGCTTGCAACCGCTTCACGATCTCACGCACCGGCACCTCGCCCATGCCATAAACAAGCACGTCGGCCTTCGCATCGGCCATGATCGAGGGCTTGAGCTTGTCCTCCCAGTAGTCGTAATGCGCCACGCGCCGCATGGACGCCTCCATGCCACCGAGCACGACTGGCACGCCGGGGAACGCGCGCCGGCTCATCTGCGTGTAAACGACCGCTGCGTGATTTGGGCGTTTGCCCGGCTCGCCGCCCGCGCTGTAAACGTCCTCTTTCCGCTTGTGCCGCGCGGCGGTGTAGTTCGACAGCATCGAGTCGAGGTTGCCCGCCGTGACGCCGACGAAGAGCCTCGGCGCGCCCATGCCGGTGATCGATTCGATCTTCGTCCAGTCCGGCTGCGCGATGATTCCCACGCGCAAGCCCTCTGCCTCCAGCACGCGCCCAATCATCGCCGCGCCGAAGGAGGGATGATCCACGTAGGCGTCGCCCGTGATGAGGAGCACGTCGAGTTCGTCCCACCCGCGCGCATCCATCTCGGCCCGCGACATGGGCAGGAAAGCGGTGGCGTTCGACGTGTGTTTCTTCAAGGCAGCGGCCATTTCAGCGGGAGAGGATGCGTGATTGCGGGTGCTTAAGCAAACGCAAGCCGGCGCTGCTGGCGTGGGGGGAGAGCTTCTCTTACGCCGGGCTTCAGGCCTTTCCGTAAAGTTTCTTCAGCGCCTGAGCGTTGTAGCTGCGGATGGTGCCGGTCGGCGACTGCACCTTGAGCGAGCCGCCCACGATCTCCACCACCACGCCCGCATAGCCGGGGATGTCCACGTGCTTGCCGTAGGCGCACTGCGGAAACTCCGCCTGACTCGCGAAGGCCCGGATCGCACGGACGGGTTGATTGAAATCCGGGTTCGTGATGTGAACCCTCGCCGGCGGCTCCGGCTCCGGCTCGTCCCGCGAAGGCCGCCGCTCGGCGGCGGGCTTGGGGCGCTCCATCGAGAGCGGCTGTGCGACCGGCTTGGTGCGGTCGGGCGGCGCGAAAAGCGTCTTGAGCCGGTAGGCATTGAACCGCTGCGAGACGCCGTCGGGCGAACGCACCTTGAGGGACTGGTTCACAATCTCCACCACCACTCCGGCGAAGCCGTGGATGCTGACGTGGGCGCCCAGCGCGCACTGTGGGAAGTCCGCGCGCTCGGTCCACTGGCCAATGGGAACGGGTGTGCCGGAGAAATCCGGTTCGGTGATCACCTTGCGTGTGGGCGCGGGCGAAGCGGCATCTGTTTCCTGCTCAGTTGTCGTGGGCGACTGCATGGGCCGGTCAGTCTCACTGGCTCCCACGCGGATTGCGAATTGTATTTTGGGGAACTTCGACAGGCCCGCGCAGCATCCCGCGCGTTGCGCTCCGCGCGGAGACCTGCAAGCCTCGCGGCACTATGTCGAGCATTGGCAAACTGATGAAGCAGGCGACACGGATGCAGCAGCAGATCGAGCGCGTGCAAAACGAAATGGCCGCCAAGACCGTCGAGGCCACCAGCGGCGGCGGCGTGGTGAAAGTCACCGCGAAGTGCGACGGCTCCCTCGCCTCGATCAAAATTGACCCAGCAGCGATGAACCCGGCCGACGCGTCGCTCCTCGAGGACATGGTGCTGGCCGCCGCGAACAACGCTCTCGCGCAGGCCAAGGAGATTTCCAACACCGAGATGGGGAAGGTGACGCAGGGCTTCAACTTGCCGGGGATGATCTGAAGCGTGCTCGGGGTTGCGTGATTCACGCTGGACGCACTCGGCAATACTCACGCAACACGCAGCACGGAACTCGTTATGCCCTCCCTCCCCGAGCCCATCATCGCCCTCACCGCCGGGCTGTCACGACTGCCCGGCATCGGGCCGCGCTCGGCCGAGCGGCTGGCGCTGCATCTCGTGCAGAGCGAGGCAGGCTCCGTGCGGACGCTCGCGGAGGCCATCCTCGCGGCCCGCGAACGCATCTCGCTGTGCCGCGTCTGCGGCGCGCTCACGGAGCGGCAGCCGTGCACGTTGTGCGATGACCCGCGCCGCGACGCCACGCTCGTCTGCGTGGTCGAGCGGCCTACGGACATCTTCAGCATCGAGAAGTCCGGCGCGTTCCACGGGCGCTTCCACGTGCTGGGCGGGAAGATTTCGCCGCTCAACGGCGTCGGGCCGGAGGACTTGCGCATCGCCGAGCTGGAAACCCGGCTTGGCTCCGAGCCGGTGAAGGAAATCATCCTCGCGCTCGGCACCGACGTGGAAGGCGACGCCACCGGGCACTACCTGGCCAAGCGCCTCGCGCCGCGTGGCGTGAAGGTGAGCCGCCTCGCGCACGGCCTGCCGGCGGGCAGCGGCTTGGAGTTCGCGGACGAGCTGACCTTGAGCCGCGCGCTGGAGGGGAGGACCAGTATTCCGTGAGCAGTGTTCAGTTTTCAGTCACGACACGCGTCCGGCTTCACCACCACTGAAGTTTGAACGCTGAACACTGATTACTTCCTGCCGCGCTTCACCGCACCAGAATGTCCGGCCGCTGCCAGACGCCGTCGTCGCCTTCCACGCTCACCATCGGCCAGTCCTGCGCGGGCGTGATGACTTGCGGGCCTTTGCTCGTGCCGAGAATTGTGTCCTCGCTCTTCGTGCCGGTGATGGAGGGATTCCAGGCGAAGGGCTGGTTTTCCAAAACCACGCCGTCCGCCGTGGGCGTGCCGAGGTAGTCGCGGCCTTGGTAGCCGCACGGGCCGCCTTGGTGATGCAGGTGCCATTCATCCGCGAACCCGACGGCGTCGTAGGCGGCGACGGCTTGGCGGAAGATGTCTTTCACCGGCGTGCCGACTTGGCTGGCGAGGTGCAACTCGGTGTCCACGGCACAGACGGCGTCGTGACGACGACGGAGTTCCTTCGAGATGGGGCCGAAGTGAACCATCCGCGTGAGCGCGACGATGAGGCCGTGCTGCCGCGCGCAGAGGATGACCTCGGCGAACTTGCGGAGCTTCTTCGTCGTGGGGCGCGGGTGGCGGTAGTTCCGGATGCGTTCGTCCGTGGCGACGAGCACGACGACGGGCGTGAGGTTGCGCTCCCAGGCGCGCTCGGAGAGGACGCCGGCGATTTGGAATTCCGACTGCCCCGGCTGGAGGCTGCGGCACGTCTCGTTCATCGCCGCTTCCGCAGCCTTGCCCAGCGCGCGGTAGCGTTTCACCTCGGCGTCGCCGAGCGAGTAGTGCAGCGGTGCGAAGAGTTCCGGCCGTGGCTGCGTGCCCCAGTCGCCGCAATCGGAGAGCGTCCGCTTGGGGTCGGCGACGGACTTCAGTGCCTTGAGCGCGCTGTCGCCGTCGTGCCACTCGCAGAGCAATGGCTTCGCGCCGAGGCCCTTCACCACCTCGTCTTGGAGACAACGCATCTCGATGCGGTTGGCGAAGAGGTAAAGGCCCTTCGCCGTGACGATGAGTTGCCCGAAGCTGAGGTTGCTGTTGAGCGGGATGTGCGCCTCGCCGCCACAGGCGAGCCAGGAGAAATTAGGTTGCAGGCCGAGCAGAGCGGCGTCGGCCTGGTGTTCGCGCAGGAGCGCACGGACCTGGGCGAGCTTGGTTTTGAGTTCGGGGGACATCAACGGTTTCGAGTTTGGAGTTTCGCGTTGGGCGGCGCGCGGCACTGGAAAGGAATTGCCACTGCTTTCCGGCTGCCGATACAGTCCGCCCATCCTACGCGCCGGCGCGCTCAACTCAACTTTTTTAGATGACCGACTGGAACTTCCAAAGCCGCGCACACGCCTGTCACGCGTGCGCCAAGCCCTTCGCCAGCCGCCAGGCCTACCACACGCTGCTGGCCTTCGAGCGGCACGAGCTGGCGCGGCAGGACGTGTGCGAGGCGTGCTGGACGGCGCAGTTCAGCGAGGGCGCGAGCGACCGCAAAGGCTTCGTCTCGCACTGGGTCGGCGAGTATCAGGCCCCGCCCGCAGCAGCCCCGGACGCGATCCAGAAGGAGACCGCCGAGACCCTGCTGCGCAAGCTGATGGAGAAGAACGACCCGCAGTATCGCGCCGCCGCCTACATCCTGGCCGTGATGCTGGAGCGAAAGAAGATTCTCAAGGTGAAGGCGCAGTTGCGCGAGAACGGCGTGCGCATCTTCGTCTACGAGCAGCCCAAGACTGGCGACGTGTTCACAATCCCAGACCCGGAGCTGCAGCTCACGCAGCTCGAGGAAGTCCAGCGGCAGGTCGCGGCGCTCATGGAAGGCAGCTTGGAAACACCCGCTGAACCCGCCGCCTACATCGCGCCGCCGGACCAGCCGCCGGTCGCGGCGCTCGCGGGCGCAACGGAGGAGCAAGGAAAATGACGGCCTGCGCTCATCAATGGCACCCTTGTCTTCGCGTCGCTGGTGCGTGGCGGGTGGCGCGGCCCTTTCATCCTTCATCCTTCATCCTTCATCCTTTCCCCAGCCCTCGTGCCTAGCCTCGACGATCTGCAGGCCCGCATCGGCCACCCGTTCCGCGACCCGGCGCTGCTGCGGCTGGCGATGACGCATCCCTCCATCTCGCACGAGCTGGGCGAGAGCCAGGATCACAACCAGCGGCTCGAGTATCTCGGCGATGCCGTGCTCCAGCTCGTGCTCTCCCGCGAGCTTTACGACCGCTACCCGCAGCACGACGAAGGGCCGCTGACTAAAATCCGCGCCCAGCTGGTCAACCAGGTTTCCCTCGCCGAGCACGGCCGGCTGCTCGGCCTGGGCGAGCACCTCATCCTGAGCCGAGGCGAGCGCCTCAACGGCGGGCGCGAGCGGCCCTCGATCATCGCTGACGCCTTCGAGTCTGTCCTTGGCGCGCTGTTCCTGGACGGCGGCTATGACGTGGCGCGCGCGTTCGTCCTGCACTGTTTCCGCGACGAGTTCACCGACGTCGAAAACGCCGCGAACGCAGACAACCCCAAGGGCGTGCTCCAGGAAATCCTCCAGGCCGCCTCCTCAGAGGCTCCGCAGTATCAGATTCTGGCCGCCACCGGCCCGGACCACGACCGCAACTTCGAAAGCGCGGTGCTTTACAAGGGCGAGGAGATCGGTCGCGGCAGTGGCAAAAGCAAGAAACTCGCCGAGGGCCAGGCCGCCGCCGCCGCGCTGGAGCGGCTCCGGGCGAAGAACTCGCCCGCGAAGTGAGGCCCAGCCGGCGGAGCGCCGGCTTCCAAAGCCGGCTTGATCCGGAACTCCGAAGACAAACGGCCAGCCACTGTAGCGCAGACTTGCAGTCTGCTGTTTCGTCGGCTTGTAGCCGGCAGCCGGGCCTGCGCTCCGGGCGGTGCGGAAAAGTGCCTGGTGTCTGCGGGTTGGAAACCCGCGAAACAGCGGGCTGCAAGCCCGCGCTACTGTCGTCCGGATGCCACGCAGCTTGGAAATTCGCGTTGAGTGGAAGGTCAGGCTGGAAGCACTGACCTACTTGGCGGGCACGGGCCAGACCCAGTCGCCCTGCTCAAAGTTGATGTTCCGGCTTTTGCTGGCCGCGGTGCCGGTCAAGGCCACGGTGCCGCCGTCGTCCTTGCCGTTCCAGCCCACGGACCAGAGGCGGAACCGCCCATCCGCCGTGCGCTCGTAGCGGAAGGGCTGGCCGCTCATCGGGTCAGGTGGCAGCGGGCCGAACTCCGGCGCGAGCGCGGCGAGCGACTCGGGATAACTCCCGCGCGCCAGCCAGTGCCGCTCCAGCGCGCAGGCGGCGATGGCGAGCTGAGTAAATACCTGCGCTCGGCTGGCTTTGGGCATGACACCGGTCAGCGCGGGCAAAAGCATGCGTGCAAGGACACGGTGCCGGAGCATGCTTCTCACACCACCCGCATCACGCTGAAAGTTGTCCTTCATGGCCCCGCTTCGTTGTTGCATCAGGGCGGCGTTGATCAACCCCGGCCCGGCAGGCAGTGCCGACGTAAGATAGTCGTCGAACATCTGGTTGTAATGGATTTGCTCTGCCCACAGCCAACCACGAGGAGGGAGTTGAGCCAGCTGCTTGCCGAATAGGGTGGTGCCGATGGAAGTTTCGCCGTCTCCAACGGTGCCAAGGGAGTCAAGCATCTCGGGCCTTCGTCGGATGAACTCTATTGCGCGGTTGCCGAAGGCTTGCTCGCCCGTCATCGCGTGCCGCAGCTCGGCGGCGAAATTGCGCTTCGCCAGCTCCGTCTGCCAGTGGGCCAATTGCGCGACCGTCCAGCGGTGGTCGGCCAGTCCTTCCCACACAGTGCGGAGCGCGACGGTGTGTATAGCGAGCCGCACCAGATGCGAGATGAGCACAGGTTCGTCCTTCAGAGCGTCGCTAAGGCGAAACACCAGATTTGCGTCAGCAAAGGCTGCGTCGGCTCGCCCAGCACGGATTTCCGCCACCGCACGCAGCCGGACTGCCATAGAGGCGACTTTGAGGCATGACAAATGGGTCAGCAAAGTCGAGACGCCGTCCTCAGTCATACCGAGTGCGGTTGAAATCCAGTAGAACGCGGCCCGGATGCTGGTGGATGCCTTCCCCCTCACCCCAGCCCTCTCCCTCCTGGAGAGGGAGCCAGTCATTCAGTCTCGAAGCAACAACGCCGGGCGGGTTGAAGCTG
>SXGS01377626.1_pt1 | contig 20049 bp, 14 predicted proteins | sample 3174681 | NCBI WGS metagenome assembly SXGS01 (sample SAMN11356861, study PRJNA531348) | freshwater metagenome | isolation source: freshwater sample F1-80 | place: China: Fuxian Lake, Yuxi | collected 2017-12-25 | reverse complement strand
GTGCCGGGTATTCACCGTTACTCTTTTGGCACGGTTAATGCCACACAGCATAAACCGTGCCAAAAGAGTAACGGTGAATACCCGGCACCTTACGCACCCGCTTTCGCGGGGATGACGTTTTTTAAGTCACCGCCCCAAACCCCAATAGCGTCAAAATCGCCGTCACAATGCCCATGAGGCCTTCGCCGGCAATGAGACCCGACGATACCGCAAATGACAATGCCACGGCCGTTGCTGGCGAACGCTTCTGCCAAGCAAGATACATCACTGTCCCTAAAAACATTGCAATGGAATAATAGGGCGGAATAATAAATGCGATGCCAAAGGCTAAGGCACTTGGCATGTAGGGCGCGATCGATTTCACGCGCTTAAGCAGCGGCACAATACAACCAAACGCAAGTCCACCCAGCATGGCCCACAAAGCATGCTTAGGCAGTGCACCAAACCCATTCACCAGAAGTTCTGCCATGGCACGCCATGCGTGAGCTGCGGGTGCTGGAAGCTCTTCGCCACCGATGGTGTATGCTTTATCGAACAGCGCATAAATTGGGACACAAACAAGTGCACCGATAGGAATACCACACAACTGCGCGATCAACTGTTTACGCGGCGATGCACCCAGCATATGACCTGTTTTAAGATCTTGCATCATATCGCCAGCTTGGGACGCACCCGCACCTGCAATGGCCGCACTCATCAAATTGGTTGAGATAGCACCCGGAGCCAATCCGCCAAACACAAGCTGCGTGATCTTGCCGATACCACCGATGGGATTGATATCGGTTTCGCCCGTAGAGCGTACTGCCACCATCGACAATACCGCCGACAGAGCAATCGCTATAATGCTCAACATCGGAGGAATATCAAACACCAGCTGCGCGAGGATCACCGTCACAACACTTGCGGCAATAAGACCCCCTATCCACCAACTGTTGGGGATCCCATCGGGATCGTGAATCACTTCACTTGATTTTTTCGGTTTAAACGCCGCAATCATACTCGGCCAACTGAGAAGCAACGACATCAGCGCATCGCCGACCATGATCGCAACGCCTGGCCACAAAATCCAACCGCGCGCGCCACTTGCATAACTCATGATTTCGCCAGTCACCCAGCCATTGCGTTGCACAAGCCCAAAGCCAAGAACACCCCATCCAAAAAGTGCACCCACCACCAATGAAGCCGTCACACGAAGTCCCGTGAGCATACCCGCGCCGAACATCAACGGACTAAGCAACAACGAAAATCCCCATGCCCCGACGCCTGCAAGACCTATCCATGCCATCGGCGGGTGACCCAGTTGTGGAATAAAAAATGAAGCAAGCGTAAACACCGCAGCAATGGCGCCCCACCGAAGCAGCATGCTCGCTTTGCCCATGGTTTCATCGCCCGATGAAAACATCGCTACGATGGTTTCGGCGGTCGCGGTGCCCGATGGAAAACGTAATTTTTCTACCAAGACCATCTGTCGTCGTAAGGGCACTGCAAAAAAAACACCCAGATTCGCAATGGCAAAACTCCACAGCGTAAGCTCCAAATAGCCCACTTCAAAGCCCAGCATTTTCATGGCTGGGATCGCTGCAAGCAATCCTGCCGCCGATGTCATGGTGCCTGCTGCAGCCCCTGTGGTTTGCGTAATATTGGTTTCAAGAACAGAAAACGGAAGTTTAGGACGCAATGCCGCAAAAAATGAGTAACCAAGGATTGCAGAAATTAACGATGCGCCAATGGACCACCCCGTACGCAGTCCAAAATAAATGTTCATGGCCGCGACCAAGCCGCCAATCGCACAACCCGTGGCGATGGCACGGAAGGTCAGCTGGGTTTCACCTGGCACTGGCGTATACAAAATATCGGGATCGTTCGGGAGTACCTGCGCCAATGGAACGGTCTCGATCTCGTCGTATTCAACAACATGCAATGATGCCATAAATCCCCCTATCTCTTTTAGGTCCTATCATTGCCCAAAATCGAGTCAACCAACCTTTTGCTAGAAGTCCCAAAGATGATACAAGTGCAACATGCGATGCTGTCTTCTTTTTATGCTTGTATTTGGAACTGCCTGTGCACACGGGGTAAAAAAGAACCACGAAACGGCAAGCATCGAAATATCCGACCAAGATCTCCACACGTTGAACATTGACGTCGATGGACTTTCAGGCCTGACCCTCGCCTCACCCGATCTCGCCTGGGCTGTGGCTGAAATCCAACGGAAAATCGTCAAGCTTGCAGTAAGCGATAAAGAAATAAAACCGATAACGACGATCAATATCATCGGCGTTGCTGATGGACTTGATACCGAATCCGTGGTTGCACTCACGCCTAACACCTTCATTTTAGGAACTGAGCAAAGCGGTGAACATACGTCAGATGCACTTCTTTTTGCCCAACTTGCGAACAATGAATTGCGCGTCACATCCAAAGTGGATGTTCCCTACTCCCTCTGGGATATCACCATGGACGACAATCATGGCATCGAAGGATTATGCACCGCAGGCAATCATCTCTTCGCTGCCATTGAATACGCCAAAGAAGAGTCCACTGCAGATACACGCATTGCACCTCTTCTGATGGCGGGAATCGATGGAAGCAATATGCGCCCGCTTTGGCTTTCACTCACCACAAAGCGTGGAACACTTTCCGACATCGCATGTACCATTGATGCGCAAGGCAATCCCGTCGTATACGCCATTGAACGCCATTTCGGTGTAGGACGCATTTTGCGATTTACCGTACCGCCAGAAGCCACACAAAAGACCATTGTGCCTGATATTATTTTCGACTTAAGCCGTGGTTTTTCTTCATCACCCAATTTTGAAGGCATCATGATTCGGGATCGAAGTCTTTTTCTCCTCTCCGACAATCATTTCGTGACCTGGCAGGGTCCCACCATGTGGTTCCGTTTTCCATTGCTAGAACAATGATTTTTCAAGCAACGGTTGATATGATGAGAGATGCGATGGATCTCCCTCGGAATACTCCTTTTAGCGCTTGGGTGTAAAAAACAGTCCTCCACGTGCACCGTCTTGTGCGACGACAGTACAGCGCAAACATGTATCGATGGAAAAACACCATGCATCGACGTGGGAACACTTTCGTACACCACCAGTCAATGTGTTGATCTCCAAACAAATCAAGCCCATTGCGGATCATGTGGAAAAGCATGCGAAGCATCACAACAATGTTCTCAGGGACAATGCCACGATTACTGTTCGCGCGGCGAAACACTTTGCGGCGAGATCTGTGTAAACATCCATACCGATTTAGATCATTGCGGCGCCTGCGGTCATGCATGCGATGCAAACAGTGATTGTGTTAATGGTACATGCACATGTGCGCAGGATTTTATGGCATGTGGCAATGCATGCGTGAATGCCCAAACCGATAACGCCCATTGCGGTCAATGCGGCGTGCCCTGCGGGGAAGGCACCTGTGACGCGGGTCAATGCCTGTGCAGCGCAGAAAAATCGCTGTGCGATCATCGATGTGTGGACAAAACGTCCGATGAATTCCACTGCGGCGCATGCAATCAGCGATGCGGTGGCTATCAAACATGTGTAAATTCCCACTGTATTATCCAGTGTCCAGCCAATACTATTTCATGCGATGGACAAACGTGCATCAATCCCAAGCAAGATGAAACCCATTGCGGCCAATGCAGCAAAGTATGCACCAGCACACAAACATGCGTTGAAGGTGTTTGCACAACACAAGCATCAACCCCATCACGAAAACTGATCGGGTACTACACCAACTGGGCACAGTACCGAAACGGCGTCGGGAAATTTACAGCCGCAAACATTGACCCATCACTTTATACACACCTCATCATCGCCTTTGCCGATGTACAGCACGATGGAACCAACGCCTCCAATGCCACAAAATTTCGTTTGTATCCTTTTGAATGGAACGACATCAAAGACTGGTGGAGTGGTGCTGAATCGGGTGCGCCATGTCCGTCATGTGCTACGCCCAACTGTGTTCGAAAAGATTCAGAACTTCTCCATTACACGGACAGCCGAGCCCAGGGCACGTATTACGATATCCTTCGTCTCAAAAGTCAAAACCCAAATTTGAAAGTGATTGTCGCAGCGGGGGGTTGGAATTTTAATGACCCTACCCATACAGGTTATGTTGCCCATGGAAATCGTTCTACGGAATGGATTTTTCCAACAGCAATGGGCACAGAAGTATCACGAAAAGCTTTCATTCGCGACATCATTACATTTTGTAAAAAAGTTGGTTTGGATGGTTTTGATCTCGATTGGGAATATCCAGGTGCAACCGCCCAAGGTGGATCTGTTCTTGATGTCAACAATCTCACGAAATTTTTTAGGGAGTTTCGAGAAATTCTTGCCGCAGAACATGCGGATATCGCGAACACGTTTACGTTAAGTATCGCCTCTGCAGCCAACACAAAGACCATTGATTCAGGCTATCAATACCACCAACTGCACCAGTACCTCGATTGGATAGGACTTATGTCCTACGACTATCACGGAAGCTGGGACACTAAAACAGGCGCCAATGCACCCTTGCTTTTGGATTCTACATCCAATGGGTCTTTTTCCATCAAGCAATCGGTGGAACATTTGCGAACGATTCATCAAGTCCCCGCCAACAAAATTATTGTAGGATTTGCAACCTATGGACGAGGTTGGAGTGGTGTTGGATCCAGTGGCTACAATGTCAATGCCACAGGACCATCGCCTGCAGGCGCAAATACGGCTTCCCCAGGCTTTATGGCGTATTACGAAATAGAAACGCTTCCAAGCGCGTACACGCGAACCTATGACACAAACACAGATACTGTGTACAAATATTCAAGTTCAAACACCACACTCATCACCTACGATGATGTCGAAAGCCTTCTCAAAAAAACAAATTATATTCTTCAAGAAAATCTGGCCGGTGTTATGTTTTGGGCGGTAGATATGGACAAATTTCAAACCACCGCGGGAAATACGAAAAATATTTTACAAAAAACTGTCAAAGAAAAACTAGCGCAAGGCCCCACAACATGCGCACCCGCATGTCAAAATAAAACATGTGGCGCCGACGGCTGCGGTGGAAATTGCGGGATATGTGCAACAGATCAAACATGCAGTGCAAATGCATGCATTACGAAAACAATAGACAACAATGCTCTCGGAACATTGTATGACAAAATAAGTACGAACAATGCGGTCACACAATGCAACAACCAACTTTTGCTTTCTCAACGCACAGGCCCAAGCGATTTGGTCCCATCAACAGAATACCGCTGGGCTGATTTCCTTAATGCATTTAACATGATGGCAACCACAGGTATTGGCAACAAAGTATTCCATGTGGGCACCAATCCCAAGGCGGGGCTGGTGAATATTGCTGCGTTTTTGGCACAAGCCATGCAAGAAACCATTCAATACGATGCCTGTGATGAAAATAATTGGTCGATTGGTCTTGGCGTTCCCAATTATCCCGCAAGTGCAGCATGTGGTCAGGCGGGACAAGACTACCAGCAGTATCATTGTAGCAACGCCGAAAAAAATCTGGAGTGTCCCATCGATCCTGCCATGATCATGAAAGCACGTACCTCTGCCAAATGGTACGGTGCACCAGCGCCTTTGTTTTGCGCGCCAAAATCACTCACAGGCAACACGACACCACGATGGGATTATGGCGGCTGGTGCGATCCCAATATTTCACGAACTATTCCGTCAGATGCCACAGCATGGATCAATGCCAACCCCAAAAGACCTGAAACGCTCACCTGTGAAGCGTATCAAGGACAAAAAGCAGGATCTTTTACATTTGCAGAATGCACAAACAATAGTTGCTGGAATACCAACAACGTAGATACTGCTGGAGGAAGAAGATACAGCGATGTGGAAGGCTGTTGCTGGTGGGGCCGGGGCGTGATCCAAACCACCGGGCCGTGCAATGTTGGGAAATTAAATTATTATCTGGCGGGGCGTGAATATAACAATGGATCTCCGATCCAAACCAACACAGCAGCAACCTACAAAGACCTTAATTTTTGTACAAATCCCGAAATTATTTGCGATCCCGCACATCCAGAACTCAAATGGATCGCCGGCATGCTTTACTGGATGCAAAGCGTTCAAACCGTATACGGCGCTTGGGATTATATCGCTCTGCTAGAACGCGATGCAGAAGCCATTTTTACAACCCCTTCTGGCCCTGAAGCAAAAAGCTTGATTGATGCCACAAGCGGTATGGTCAACCGAGGTTGTCCGCTGCTTTCATGTCCAAGCTCAGGCGCCGTGCATGAAGCCGATAAACGTTTTGACAATTTTAAGAAGGCCATGGGCATATTGAAAACTATTTACAACGCGCCCTAATAGCCATAAATTTATTTACAGTGTCTCGCCATCCGCGTTCAGGTCCTCGCACGTCCACAAAAGCCACGTGACGCGCATGAATTGTGTACTTGCGATGCTGCTTATTTAACGCGTCACAACGCTTTTGTGGACGTGCGAGGACCTGCACACGGATGGCAAGGCAACATGACCGCTATCAGAAATTTAAACGCGATAGAACTGATCACCAATCTTCCCAAAACATCATCTGGGTATTTCCAACACGAATGCGTGAACCATGACGCAACACCACGCCATCACGCACAGGCACACCATCCACTTCGGCCATTTGACCACGCAAGAGCAACAGCAAGAAAGAACCGTCGATATAGGCAATCGCCGCATGGGCCGTATCCACCGCAGGATCACGCAAAATCAAATCACCGCTGCTTGCACGACCGATCACCGTGGTGTCCCGGGTGATCACACACTGCAAACCGTGATCATAACCCTCGATCACATCAAGCATAGGACGCACGCCCGCAGGCACGGGATGGCGGGTCGGGATGGTCGCCAAATGGGAAGCATCCTGTTCGTGTCCCGATTTTGGACCCAACCAAAAACATAACTGCACATCCCCAAGACTCAACCGATCGCCGTGATGAAGCACATGGGAACCCCGCACAACATCACCATTGACCCGACTTCCATTAAGAGAGACCAAGTCTTTAAGAAACCATACATTATTCTTATCGCAATAGAGCTCCGCATGGCGCCGCGATACCGACTTATCGTGGAGTGCCACAATCTCACCCTCAGGATCACGACCAAACACCATACTTTCACCCGTGATATCAAAACGCTGCCCTGCCAAAGCACCTCGGGTAAAAACAACAAACGGACTTAATTCTGCAGTTTCATTTCCAGCAGCCATGGGTTCGTTGTAGCATGTCTTGCGACCCTTCTCGACTTATGTCATGCGACACCCATGGGTTTCATCGGTCGTATGTTTAAATGGCTTCTCACATTAATCGTTATTGGCACGGTGATTGGGATCTTCACCAACAACAAACGCCAACATATCGACGAGCGAACAACGCTCTTAATACACGCCCATGGCCCACTGACGGAAAAAGCAGCGCCAGATTGGGAACAGCTGTTTGAGCATGAAACGCTTCCTTCGTTGCCTGCCTTGGTCACGATCCTCAAAAAAGCTGCCCACGATCAGCGTATCTCCGGTGTTCTGCTTCATGTCGATTCCCCGGAATGGGGTCTTGCGCAAGTACGTGAGCTTGCGCCCGCATTCGATATCCTACGCACCCAAGGCAAATGGTCCATCGCATACATGGACAGTGGGAGCGAAGCGGGTCCCAGCGACTTGATGATGGAAGTGGCCATGCTTGCCGATGAAATAGTCATGAGTCCCGTAGGAAGCATCGATTTGCGTGGAACGGCAGCCCATGTACCCTTTATTGGAAACTTGCTTACACGCCTTAAGGTCGATCCCTATTTCGACGCGCGCAAAGAATTCAAATCCATGCCCAACACGTTCACTCGCAGTTCGATGACGCCGGAACAAAAACAAGATCTCAAACAGTTGGTAGGTGATCTGCAAGAAGAACTCGAAAATAATATTGCTTCACGGCGTAAGATCGACATCAACACCGTGAAAAAATTCTACCAACAGGCCTCTCTCACCGCCGAAGAAGCCAAAACAGCCAAACTCATCGATCGCACGGGCTACTGGGACGAAGTAATCGACGACATCAAACTACGCACAACGGTCGAAAACGTCGACTTGCTCGATATCAACGGATATGCAGCGCGTATTGACGATCACAATCATGAAGCAACACACACCATGGCATTTATCACGGCCGAGGGAAGCATTGTCACAGGCAACGACGACACCGGGATGGCCGACAATGTCCATGCAGGCGTGATTCAAAAAGCATTGCGTGATGCGCGTGAACAAAAGGTTTCAGGCGTTCTTTTGCGCGTTAACAGTCCCGGTGGCTCATACGTTGCAAGCGATCTCATGCGACGGGAAATTGAGCTTACACGCAAGGCTGGGATCCCCGTCGTTGTATCCATGGGCAACGTGGCAGCCTCAGGGGGCTATTTCATCGCCATGCAAAGCGATCATATCTTTGCCGATCCCACCACCATCACCGGCAGCATCGGTGTATTTTCAGGAACCTTTGCCACACGACGCATGCTGCAAGATCATTTGGGTGTTACATTCGACAGCGTCCAATCCACACCCAAGGCCACCGCCATGGGGATCGATCCACTCACACCCGACGAAAAAGCAGACATGGCCAAATCCCTCGATGCCATCTACGCCGATTTTGTGCACAAAGCCGCAGTGGGCCGACGCATGACCGATGAAGCCCTCGAGCCTTTGGCCCGAGGACGTGTGTACACAGGACGTAGGGCGCAATCCGTGGGTCTTGTCGATACACTGGGTGGTATCAGCAGCGCCGTTGCAGAGCTTAAAAAACGCGCCAAGATCCCCGAAGACGAAGTGGTGAACTTTACGTTTTTTCCAGAACCACCCTCACCCATGGCATTGGTTCGTGAATTCTTGCATCCAGGATCAGCACAGATCTTCGGACCCTTGTTTCGCGCATTTACACGCGACCCTATGGGCATGTTGCAAAGCAAAGGCGCACTGCATATGAACCCCGTATGGGTCACTCCGTAGGTTTTATCGACGATCCGCGTTTTGATTTGCATGATCAAGGGCCGGGCCATCCTGAGCGTCCTGCGCGTCTTACGGCAATCCGTGAAGGCATCGAAAACGCCAATTTACTCAAACGCGTTGAACACACAGGTGCTGTGCCAACCACCATGGACATCATTGCAACCCTGCATGATCCCAAGTACGTGCGATTGGCAAAAAGTACATGCGCGCACGGGGGCCTGCTCGGTGATGACACCCACGTGATCCCGCCCTCATGGGATGCAGCGCTGCACGCCGCAGGATCTGCCATGCATGCCGCCACCCAAGTCATGACAGGCACGTGGCAACGCGCATTTTGCGCCATACGACCGCCGGGGCATCATGCCTTGTTCAATCGCGCCATGGGCTTTTGTGTCTTCGGAAATATTGTTCTTGCAGCGCGTGCCGCCATCCAGGCAGGCGCACAGCGCGTGGCCATCATCGATTGGGATGTACACCACGGCAACGGTACGCAAGATATGGTCTGGGACGATCCCAACATTATGTTTGCAAGCCTGCACCAGTATCCATTTTATCCCGGTACAGGAAGTATTACTGAAACCGGAGGCCCCCATGCCCCCAATACCATCGTGAATTGCCCCATCGCCGCCTACGAAGGCGACGATGCCTATTTGCATGCATGGCACACGCGCATCAAACCCGCGTTTGAACGTTTCTCACCCAATATTGTACTGATTTCTGCAGGATTCGACGCCGAAGCACGGGACCCTTTGGGGCAACTTCAAATAACGCCGGCTGGATTCGAAGCACTGAGCAGCGAAGTGGTCGCATTTGCCAACCAAGCCTGTGGTGGACGCATCGTGTCCCTTCTTGAAGGCGGTTACAGTCTCGCGGCTTTGCGTGAAACAGTGCCACTCCATCTTGCGACGCTCATAGATTAGCATACATTGAACAAACGTTATCAATCATCATATACGCGCGCCTATGAGCGCGCATCCATTAGAATTATTACCGAGACACTGCAGCCTCAATCAGGCCTGCATCACAATCAGCCCTCTCCCCCATACACACTCTGACCCCTTTATTGTCGACAGCATGCACGATATTCAATGGTGTCAATCGCTGTATCCTGCGGCAATTGACCAGGTAACAGGCGGGCCTAGCCTGCAGCCAACCCTCATCGCTGCGCTTTATCAGCGCATGATGAATCGCCCCTTGGCTGAACTACCGATCGACCTCACGCCTTTTCATCAACAAGTTGAATCACTCCGAGCGAACCTCCCTACTCTCCCGGCTCATGAACAAGATTATTACGCCGCACGTGCTGATGGATTGGCGCAAGCCTTGGAAGCATGGCCCGAAACCGTAGCACGTGGCGACAGTACCAACACATTCATATGCAGACGTCGCGATGCACCTTATGATCGCGGTCGCGTGCTCATCGCAGTATTTGACCACAACGAGCAACTTGATCGTGTTTTTCTCAGTGGACAAGACGCCCATACGTCTGACGGCAACCAACGGGCGCTGGCCATCAGCGCCGTAAGTATCCATTTTTCTGCAATGTTTCCATGGGCCATTTCTCCCACGTTTACAGCTTCACCTGAACCCGTTTCCGGCTCACTCAATAAAGCCATCCGGGCGATCCCCGGAGGACGAGATCTTGTACAAGGACGACCCCGGCTCTGTGCTGAATATGCACTGTCCAGACATATGCTATCAACAGAGAATCCATGCACCCAACTCACACTTTGGATTGGCACGCCTTCGCCAAGCCCATGGAAGCTCCAGCGTTTGCCTCTACTCCAGGTTGCATGGAACGGGGAGCATATTAGCACCCTCCAAGTGGTCGGCCCCTGTGATCGATGCCAATCCTATGACACGCTTGGATTTTATCGCGACACAGCATCTTTTATTCAAGAACAAAAAGATCAATGGATGCAGGTCAAAGCACCCGCAATCGCTAAAAAACAATCGGATCATATCCAAGAGTCGCCACAGCGCAGACAAAAATACGCACAGCGTCTTGCTGTGCTGCAACAACAAGAACTACGCAACACGCCGGTATTATCTCCTCAACGCAACCCCCATTCAGGGGAGCCCGAAATAAGTCCACTCAAAGTGGCATCCCGCCATGCGTTGAGGGCAATGCGATTGGCATACACCGTAGAAGAAGAGAAAGAAAATAGTGACTGTGACGATTTGACACTCGAGTTCCAAACAACGCCACCCCCACCAAAGAAGCCGCTGCTATTTGACACGCTTTAAGATTAGGGCGAGTACGCAGCACCAACTGCCTTCACACGGGCCACAACATCAGCCAACGGCAATCGGCGAAACATGCTGTTGCCGCCCAAAGGCACCCATTCAGGATTCACTTCCTTTCGTACATCGCCGTCCCAATCCCAAAGAAGCATTCCCTGATTACCACCTTCAGGATGGCTGGGATCCACACCAAGCCCTCCCAACAAGCCCACATGCCTGGCGTAATTGAGTCCCTCTTTATGGACTTTGTCCACCGCCATCACAACATCACCCCTATGTTCGTCCGTCAAAACACTGTGCGCTTCGATCCAATCACCTGGACCATCCAACCATTTGATTTCTGCCGCACAATAATCAGGATCTTTTTCGGGATGCGCTCGATAATGTTTGTCCACCGCACAGTAAAAAACATGGACTTCGTGCGCCGTAAGAAGTCGTACTTCTAACAATGCGTTGAGAACAAATGATGCACAATTCAGTGGCGTAGGTGAAGGCAATGGATCTGGAAAGAGCTGTCCTGCATTTGCTGCAGATCCAACCCAACTTCGGAATGGATACGATATTTTAAAAGACCCTTCCGGATCTGGCGTCGCCCCCAAAGAAGCCGGATGCAACATCTTGAGATAACCGAGGAGAGCTGGCTTGCTTAAGCAGATGCCATGTTCATGGGGCGGCATGTAAGGCTTCCCCCACACAATGCCTGCTGCTCTCCGCGTTTGCGCGACATCAAGTAGCGCTGTGCGAGTCTCCGAAGAGATTGGAGCCGTAACACCAGATGCGTCCGAACCCGTAATAGCAGGTCTCACCAGAGATTTAGAAACGGGGGACACCATATATGTTTAAGTATATCAGTGCACACATTGTTTTTCAGGTTTTCTTTCGACCCAAAAAACGAACGACCCCATCATTTTGTCGCACCCCCAACAAATCCATTGACGTCCCTGCAGTTAGGCCTACAATGCGCGCAACCAAGGAGTTTCCATGCTTCATGAAGTTGCTGGTGATATTCTTCTTAGCAAGGCCGAGGCCATTGCACACGGCGTTGCTCCCCATGATCATTTTGATTCAGGATTGGCTTTGTCCATTCGCGAGCGATGGCCTGCATTGACCAAGGATTTTCGTCACTATTGTCACGAACGAAATCCCAAACCCGGCGAATTGTGGTCATGGGCAGGTGCTGGCGGTGTGCGCATCGTCAATCTGATGACACAAGAAGCTGCGCCCACCCATGAGCAAGGCAATCCCGGCCAAGCGACTTTGGCCCATGTGAATCACGCACTGCGCGAATTGCGCAAGCACATCGAGTCGGAAGAAATCACAAGTATTGCACTTCCTAAAATCGCCACGGGCGTCGGTGGTTTGGAATGGTCGGATGTCAAACCGCTCATCGAAAAAAATCTCGGTGATTTGGATTGTCGCGTGATCGTGTACACCACGTTTCGTGCAGGCCAAGAAGCCAGCGAGTTCAACTGATATTTGGTTCACCCTCCAATTGCGCTATGACATGCTTCGCTTCCTGGAGGGGATCCATGTTGTTCGCGTTCGTACGTATTCTCGCAATTTTATTGCTCCCTGCAACCGCTTCTGCGGCATGGAGTGATAATTTTAAAAAAAACAATCAGCGCACGCCGACTCCAACACCCACAGGTGTTGGTTTGGGCGTCGCCATTGGCGGCAACTATTCACCCAACGAAATATCCGATGGCCTTAAAACATCCGATGCCGGCGGAGGTTTTGCTTGGGGATTTTTTGTGGACATCCCCATCGCAAAAAATTTCAGCCTCATGCCTGCTGCAATGATGTATGAAATCAATTTCGGCACAGGAAACACACCCATCACCGATGTCGATATGAATTTTAAATTTCGCATTCCTCTTGAGCGCTGGACCATCGGTGCAGGTGCCAATATTGGCGCTTCAAATGCAGAGGCCCACTATCGCGCCCATTTTGGAGGCATCGGTATGGTCAATTTTTCTATCGTTCCCAATTTCGATATTTTTGTGATGATACTTTACAAGCGCTTAAGTCGCCCTGGAACGGATGTGGATACCATCCAAGGATTTGCGGGCGGGATGTTTGTGTTTTGACCGACCGATGCCGCATGGTGCCGGGTATTCACCGTTACCAATCAGGCACACAATTTGCATCATGTGTATCTCGCAACGTAAATCCGAATACAATGCAAATTGTGTGCCTGATTGGTAACGGTGAATACCCGGCACCATGCGGGCACCATACGGCTTACTCTACATCCGCCCCAAACACATCCACCTGATCAGCATTGATCAACGTTCCGTCTGGAACATACTCCGTAGGTTCCGACCCCGACACGTAATACTCATTGGTCGCATTGGGCGTGGTGGGCCGAGCCAGCAAACCGGTTTCAGGATCGATCAGAACTTGAACCATATCTTTGGGTGGTTCAAATTCACCTTGTGCCAAAACATAAGGCCGAGAACCCATGTGATCGCGCAATGTATTCGACATGTAATCGCGCCAAATGGGAAGTGCTGTACGACTGCCTTGTTCACCTACGCCGAGTGGTGGACCATCTTTACGATCATACCCTACCCATACACCCGCCACGAGATCCCGACTAAAACCCATAAACCACGCATCGTAGGCATCGTTGGTGGTTCCTGTTTTTCCGGCCACCGGAAATCCTAAATACGAAACACCGCGTGCAGTCCCTGCTTCCACCACATTTTGAAGCAAGCTCACCATCATGAACGCCGTTTGCGGACTGATGGCCTGCTCCGGTATTTCATCAAGCTTGGCTATGGTGCGATCAAGCCGCGAAGCGAGATCAAGCAATGGATCCCATGGCGATGCTTGATCCTCGATCACCTTACCTTCGCGATCGATAATACGTGTGATGTAGCGCAGCGGCCGACGCACACCGCCCTGATTGAATGTGACATACGCATTGATCAATTGATCGAGTTCGGTACACGACGATCCAAGTGCAATGCCCAGTTCACGTTTAAACGGTGTGTTGATGCCCAGCTTGCCTGCAAAACCGATGACATCATCAAGGCCCACGGCTTCCGCCACACGCACTGCTGGTGTATTCACCGAATCTTGCAGACACGTGCGGAGCGGCAAATGACCCCGAAATTCGTGACCCGCATTGCTTGGTTTCCATTTCGTGTTGTTGTCGAGATCGTGGTAAACAAATGGTTTATCGTCGATCATGGTCGATGGCGTGTATTTAAGTTTTTCGATGGCAGCAGCATACACCACAGGTTTAAAAGCGCTGCCTGGTTCACGACACGCTTGTGTCGCACGGTTGTAATTCGATTCGGAAAAATCAAAACCACCGACGACAGAAACTACATTGCCCGTAAACGGATCCACCGAAAGCAGCGCCGCTTGCGTTGCGGGGATCTGCCACAGCTCAACAAGCTCGGCACCTGGGGGCGCCTGCAACACAGCACGCGTCACACTGCTTATATTCCATTGCGCGTGAGGATCTTCTGATAGTTTTTCCATGGTGCTCGGGCGCACCCAAATGACATCGCCCTCATGAAGTGCATCGGTAATTTTTGTAATGTAATGATTTCCCGCAAGCTCAGTGGCATCCAGTGCACGTGCCCAACGCATTGCCGCAAGCGGCAATACTGTTTCGACACCTGCAACGTTCACAGAAGCGACACGATCATCGCCACCAATGCGTTCTACCAATCCGATGTAGGGCTCACCTTCTTCCAAAGACAGCTTCATGCCTTTGTCCAAATCAAGCTGCTTGCGATACGCTTCGACGAAGCGTTTCCAGTCTTTTTTCTCAAGATGCAACAACGGGCCGCGATAGCCTTGACGATGATCAAGCGCCATTAAACCATCAACCACCGCGTGGTGGGCTGCATCCTGAGCCGCCAAATCAAGCCCAGTGTAAACCTGCAATCCATCTTCAAGCACACGCTTTTCGCCAAAACGTTCTTCGAGTTCACGGCGCACTTCTTCGGTATAATACGGTGCACGCAAAAGATAATGTTCGCGGGCCGGATAGGCGGTGATATTTTCTTTGACGGCAACATCATGTTCTTCCTGCGTGATGGCTTCATCTTCCAACATGCGCCTTAAAACATAACGCCTGCGTGCAAGGGCTGCTTCGGGCTGCGTATGGGGTGAATATGCACTTGGCCTTTGCGGTAAACCTGCAATGGTCGCCATTTCAGCCAGCGAGAGATCCCACACATTTTTTCTAAAATAATGCTGCGCTGCAGCCTGTATGCCATAGGCTTTGTTGCCAAGAAAAATTTGATTGACGTAAATATATAAAATATCTGATTTTTCTAAATTTGCCTCAAGATCCCGTGCAAGCAACGCTTCACGAATTTTTCGACTGAGGGTACGTGCACTTGCTGCAGCAAACGTTTCTTGGGTCGCAAGCAAACTCTTCGCTACCTGCTGCGTGATGGTCGAAGCACCACGCAATTTGCTCATGGGATGAATGAGTTTATCGGCAACGGCTTTAAGCATGCCGAGAAAGTCCATACCCCCGTGATCATAAAAGCGTTGATCTTCGGCGGACACAAAAGCCTGCAAAAGATGCTTGGGTATTTTATCGACAGCCACAATTTCACGACGCTCAGCCGCAAATACGCCGACCAACTGGCCATCGGCAGCATAAATGCGTGTACCCACCTTGGGTCGATAATCGCTCACCGATGCGATTTTAGGGATCGTACGCGAGTAAACAAACACCGTAAGAAATGCGAGGACAACAATCCCCGTAATCCCCACAAGTCCACCAAAAAGACCTATTCGAAGCATTGTGAAGCGGCGGCCCGTAGGTCGCTGCGGCGGAACCACCCGTAATCGTCGCCCTGAAGCCATAAGGGGCGGATAACATAGGGCCAAGGGCACAGCAATCGAGAGGCCACCTCAAAAAATCGACAACTGCGCACGTGTTTCTAAAAATCGCGTTTCTGCAACCGGCGCCAATGCGTGGGCAATGTGTTCTTGATGCAGTTCGGGAACATCGGAAATCCACACGCAGGATGCGCTTACTGCACGCAGGATACGGCTCACCGCGTGAAGATCCAAATTCCACATCACATGGATCACATGTTCTGCGGTTGTTGAATTTGCAGTGCCCTGTCCTGTTTCGACCATACACAACCGGCGCCCACGTAGCATCGGACGCCCCTGCAAACGCATCATAGGCAACTGGGCCAGCACCTTATCGGATACCTGAGGCGGTAAAAGTAACTTCCCAAGCATCCCTGATGCGTTAAGAAAGAATCCCCGTTCTGCCAGACGACGATACAAAATGGCAGCAAGTCCGATATTGTCCACTTCGATAAGCAAACGGACTTGGCTGGCCATCAATATTTCGAGTTCACGCACTGCACAGTCGACATCAACACCTGGCAGAACAGGGTTGGGAACAGGCATCGACATCACCACATGCTCAGCCTTGGGCAGCAGCGCATTGGAATGATGTGTTTTTCCCAAATACAAAATGCGATGCAAAGACGATTCAAGCAGCGCATGTGCAAAACCCAACTCATGACCAAGATCGATCAATTCGACCTGAAAGCCTCCCACACCGATGGATCGACGCCATGGCACAGGCAGCACATGCGTCCGATATCCCGCGCGTGATAACGCATCGGCCATTGGAGCGCTTGCTAAAACCCGTTTGTGCAAAGGCGGCAGTTTATTCTCGAGTGTGGTGAGCATACAAAGCTCGCGGGCTGTGGACGCATCCAGCCACAAAGGTGATCCAGCCACCTGGACACCGCGGTCGTAACGAACCACGGGAAGTGCTGATTCACCTGTCATGTGGCTTTTCCGTTATCATGAAGCAAGCTACACTTAAAAGGGCGGTTCGCGGCGCCATATGTAGATCCACGACATTATTCTTGCGCCATGATCCTATCGGCTGTCTAAATTTGGCCACTACCCAACAAGAGGATATAAAGCGCAGCATCAATGTCCAGGGGGGGCGAGGTGACTCTAGATAATCAATCATCGCCCTACCAACTGCCCATTGTGAAAAAAAGTGATAGCCCAGTGTATTTTACAGGGCTCAACGGTATTCGCGCAATCGCAGCGATTGGTGTTCTGAGCTCGCATTCATTTACAGCGATAAAGCACTTCAAGGGACATCATGCTCTCCCCAGCATGGATATCGCTGGCCAAGGTGTTACCATATTCTTTACACTTAGCGGCTTTCTCATCACCTATCTCCTACTCGTAGAGAACGAGAAAAATAGCGCAATAAACCTTCCATATTTTTATGCAAGACGGGCTTTGCGTATATGGCCCCTTTATTTCTTTTATCTTGCTCTGAGTATCACTTTCCATCGTGTCTTCTCACCAACCACCGATCTGAATATGATGTCTCTTCCTTTATTCTTTTTCTTCCTTCCCAACATCGCCTTCAGTCTCAACAAGTGCCCGCCAGCTACAAGCCAATTGTGGTCTATCGGTATAGAAGAACAATTCTACGCCTTTTGGCCTTTAATCATCGGACGCGTGCGGCATCTAACAAGGTTCCTCGTGGGATTTTCTCTTGTATTGCTATGTAGCCAATTGATAATTCGCATTGTCGCTGGCTCACATGACCACTTTGCCGTAAGTCTTTCCCAAACAATGCGCTACGACACAATGGCGATAGGTGCGCTCACCGCTATCCTTGTGAAAAATAAAAACTGCACTTTGCAACGACTTGTTGCCGGACGGCTTCCAGAGATCTTGTTCATTGGGTTAGTCATACTTCATTGCTTCAACGCTTTGCGGTTTCTGACCTATTTTGGGACGATGGTGACCGCTCTTGTTACGGGGTTGTTCATTGCATCGCAAATTACCGCGAAAAACAAAATTATTAATCTGGAAACACCATGGCTTAACTACCTAGGAAAGCGGTCTTTTGGTATTTATGTGTACCATCCCCTCGTTATTAATGCGCTCACTCTTGCAATAAACGCATTACCAAGCGAAAGGTTCATACCCAACCCGGTCATCCTGGGAATGATCGGAATTATGACTGTATTCGTCGCTCATATTTCCTATGAATGGATCGAACAACCGTTTCTCAGACTAAAGAATCGCTTCACGCTATTCACTCCGATACAACTTTCTCCAAAGCCTACAAAAATATATGGACCAAGACCAAGAGCAGAAGAAGCCCCCTGAGGTCGCATCGTAGACTAAAATCCATTTGTTCGTGGCTTTTCCGTTATCATGAAGCAAGCTACACTTAAAAAGGGCGGTTCATACATCGCCCAGTATGAGACGACTGTATGGCAAAAAAATCAGACACTCCAAAAGAAGAACACACTTCTGGATCACGCAATTTTTTGCCCCAAGAACTCTTGGCCGAGCGCGCTGTGCGTATCAACGAGCGGGTGGGCCTCAAAGCCCACAGGCAGCACAAACAGCTTGAGCGCGGTATCGGATCACGCGGCAACATTCCAACCGCATCCGCACACAGCGCGAGCGTGATGGATTTTGCACAACAGCTTGCGGGTTTTGAGTCTGATATCACTGAAGAGACACCCGCCCCTGCTGCGACGAAAAAACAAATCACCCCGGAGGATGTGCGAGCCAAACGTCAAGGCGAGAAGGTTCCTGAACCGCCCCCCGTGCAACATCCTGTTGTGATTCAGGACAAACCAACCCAGGGGAGTCCTGAAGATTCATTTCGCAAACCTATCGAAGTACCAACACCCATGGCGGGCGCTGTTCGTGAACCGTCCACAGAACGCGTAAATTATCCCCAAGCTCCCAAACCCGTTCACGTCAGCGGTGGCCCCGAGGCAGCAAAAAATGCAAGCTTTGCAGGAACGGGATCCGAATTCCTTCCCAAAGAAATCACGCAGATCATCAAACACAAACCGAAGAAGAAATAGACTGGAAGGGTTTTTGGTGGCGATACAGGGATTCGAACCCCGGACACCACGGTTATGAGCCGTGTGCTCTAGCCAACTGAGCTATATCGCCAAGAGCGGGGCATCATAAAAACCCACAGCCTCTGAGTCAAGCCAAGACCGACAGCCAAGCGATCATCAATCCCAAAAAATGCGACATTGGCCGTGTGAAATAACGAGGTTGTTGATAATAACTAATATGGCACCAATCATCCCTGCCGCCAGCGTAACCACCAGATACGACACCACTTACGCGGTCATAGAGCAGCTCGGTATAGAACCATTCGTAAAGCCCAGTGATACCAGCCAACGCTCAAATGAGTGTGTGATTGCACGACAATTTGCCTACAGCATCAGCTCCGAAGCAGCCGAACCACGCCGCATTGCCGGTCTGAAAATAGGCAATTTTGGGGGTATCAAACTGGTTGAAACCTCACTCGAAGTCTTGAATCCCTTGTTTAGGCTCTCCCCGACAGAGAGTCCTAACCAATGCAGCATCCTTGGTATGATGCATCACCCTTCACGTCGAACATTTTATTCAGATCAATATACCCACCATGGTGTACCTCCTGGATTGCCATGGCCCAGTGTCACCCCAGGAGAATTGGGCCTTTTGGCGCATCTGGTTGCCGGGAACAAAGGGGCACCCAATCATGCTGCCATTTACACCCTCGCCGGCCGATACGATCAGCCCGATTATATGCCACGGCCCTATGCGCGTTTCGTGATCGATTTCCTTCAAACGCTAGGACAAAATGAGAGTGATGGTGCTCCCTGCAACTACCTGCCTGAGCTTTATCGCATCGTAAATATGCCTCTTCCACAGCTTTCCGATGGAACAACGCTTGGATACGAGACCAAACCAGATTGGCATGACATCACTCCTTTTGCATTGCATAAACAGGCGCTGGATCTC
>SXGS01360288.1_pt1 | contig 20051 bp, 19 predicted proteins | sample 3174681 | NCBI WGS metagenome assembly SXGS01 (sample SAMN11356861, study PRJNA531348) | freshwater metagenome | isolation source: freshwater sample F1-80 | place: China: Fuxian Lake, Yuxi | collected 2017-12-25 | reverse complement strand
TGGCCTCCCCCTCCCCCTGGGGCTGAGGGCGGGGGGGGGGGAGCCACGAGCCGACAGACTCTCATTACCGATCGGTTGGCAACGATAAGCCTACCGATCTTCGCGTCCCTCATCCGGCCTTCGGACACCTTCTCCCAAGGGGAGAGGGGATGATCTGTCGCACACTGACCTGCGGGTCGGAGACCGAGATCGCCTCGAAGCCCGTCAACGCTCCAGCGGCGAACAGGCCGAGGATCATCAGCCAGACGATCCCCAACGTGTGCCAGAACCAGGCGCAGAACGTGACTCCGCTGGAATACTCGTGGTCGTAGCGGTTCGCGAAAGCGTTGACCGTGATCCAGGCGACGAACAGCAGAGCGATGACGAAGTGGACTCCGTGCAGACCGGCGAACATCGCGACGAGCGCGTTCGCTCCGGTTTCTGCCGAGTCGGGCAGCGATTGGCCGGGCCGAGTTTGATTCTGAGCCAGACGCCACAGCCCACAGATTTGCACGCCAACGAACAACGTCCCGGAGATCAGCGACACCACCAGCCAACGGCGAAACGATTCGAGTTGTTGGACACGCACCAACCACGCCGCTCGTTGCAGTGTCACGCTCCCCGCGAGCAGAAACACTGTGCTGATCCAAAACGCGGACGGCATGATCGAGCAGTTGGACGGCGTGCGGTTCAACCAGCGAATTCCACTCATCGCGATCAACACGGCGACCGTCAGCAGTCCCGACGACAGGACGAAGAATCGTCGAGCGAGCAAACTACGCGGGCGAGCGAACGGCGAGATCGACACGAATCAGCCTCGGAACGATGACGGGAATTCCCAACCAACACGACGCGCCAGCGAGTGGTTGTGGTTCTCGACACGCCTTAACCACTCGCTGGCACGTCGTGCTAACGGAAGAAAACAAACGTGACAATCACGAAGATCGGGATCAGGATCGCCCCGGAGTACGCCATGTAGCCGAAGAAGCTGGGCATCTTGACGCCGTTCTCTTCGGCGATCGCTTTGACCATGAAGTTCGGACCATTGCCGATGTAGGTGTTGGCTCCCATGAAGACCGCTCCGCAGGAGACCGCGGCGAGAATTTGCACGGCACCCGTCTCAGCCGGAAGTTTCAGGAACTCCGCGAGGTATTGCCCGTCCGTCTTGATGTTCTGAATGCCGCAGGCCGTGGCGGCGAAGGTCAGGTACGTCGGCGCGTTGTCGAGGAAACTCGACAGTGCCCCCGCCGCCCAGAAGAACTGCCACGGCTGCGTGATCCCCATGCTCTTGCCATTGGCGTTGAGAATCAGCAGTGCGGGGATCATCGTGACGAAGATCCCCGCAAACAGCACGGCCACTTCGACGATCGGCCCGAACGTGAATTTGTTCTTGCCGTGAATCTCACGCGAGGTCGTGAAGTACGACGCCAGTAGCAACACAACCATCAAGCCTTCCTGAATTCCGTACGCCCATTGCTGGCTGCCGGAGAAATACACGGTCGCGAGAATGCCACCGAGAAACACAAAGTTCAGTCGGCCGTCGATGCCGAACTTCTGATGCTGCATGACCGCTTCCAACTGCGAACCGGCTCGCTCGCGTTCCTCGCGGTTAAAAACGGCTTGGTCCCAAATCGTGAAGATCACCAGCAGCAGACCATTGACCAACGCCCATTGCCCGACCAGCCGCAGCGTCCACAGGAACGGCACCCCCTTGAGAAACCCGATGAACAACGGCGGATCACCCAGCGGAGTCAACAGCCCGCCGCAGTTCGAGACCACGAAGATGAAGAATACAACGATGTGCGCCTTCCGCAGCCGAGGTTGATTCGCTCGCAACAGCGGTCGGATCAGTAGCACCGAGGCCCCTGTCGTGCCGACGAAGCTCGCCAAAATTGCTCCCAGCGCGAGCAACGCCGTGTTCAACAACGGTGTGCCATCCAGCGAGCCACGCACAAAAATTCCGCCGCTGATGACGTACAGCGACCCCAGCAAGCAAATGAACGAAACGTAATCCTTGCCGGCGTGCAGCAGTTCGCCCTGCCCGTTGGAGCCGAAACTGATTGCCAAGTAGGCGGCCAGCGGGACTCCCAGAACGGCGGCCACGCCCCCCTTGTTTTTGTTGTGCTCCCACCAATGCGGTGCCGCCAGAGGTAGGACCGCAATGCACAGCAGCAGCGCCACGAATGGCAGAACAGTCCACACGCTCAGCTCTTGGCCGAGAGTGCCATGTGCGGCAACGACAGGTGTCGGTGGTGGCTTGGCAGCAGCCTCTTGAGCCATCGCCGACGTCGTCGCCAGCAACAGCACGACACTCGCGGCCAAAACCTGCAACCATCGAGCAGCCATTCGTGGGCAGTCACTCTGCGACATGAGTTCCCTTCAGCGGTCCAGAAGCATCAGAGCCGGCGTTAGCGCGACGCGGCTTCCCGGAAAAGCGGCGAAATATAGCGCAGTCGCAGAAGCCGAAGCAATTCGCCGCAAGAAACGGGTGTGCCAATTTTGACTGGCGCGATGAATCAAGAGCTGTCAAAATTCAGAATGAGGTTGGAAATGTTCGGAACCACTCGCTTGAAACGCTCCAGTGCGCGCTGGAATCCCCGCAACGCCGAATCCGTCTCCGCCCTCACCAACCTCCGTGACAACAATCAATGGCAATCCTATTGGTCAAACTGCGACACCACAAAAACTTAACACCGCCAAAACCTCTGGGCACACCTCTGAGAACAAACTACTTCACGCCGGAGGAAAATCACGGTATCTTGCTCGGCCATGTGTGAGCGTGTTGGAGGAATCCGCTCGCGTCGTCTTCGAGAAAACGAGGTCATTGATGACATTCGATCTGCTTTCGCGTCTTAAGTCTCCGCAGGATTTGCGGGGATTTTCGGAAGAGCAGCTTCGGCAATTGGCTGCGGAAATCCGTGAGGCTCTCTGTTCGGTCTGTGCCGACCGCACCGCTCACTTTGCCAGCAACCTGGGCGTCGTGGAGTTGTGCATTGCCCTGCATTCGGTCTTCGATTTCTCGAAGGACCGGCTGATCTGGGATACGGGTCATCAAATCTATCCACACAAGCTGATCACCGGCCGCTTCGCCGAGTTTGAATCGATCCGCCGCAAGGGTGGGTTGATGGGCTATCCGAATCCGGCCGAGAGCGATTACGACCTGTTCATGACCGGCCACGCGGGGGCGAGCGTCTCGACGATGCTGGGGCTGAAAGTCGCTGACGATTTGTTGCACGCCGACGGTCACAAGGCGGTGGCGGTCGTTGGCGACGGTGCCTTGCCATCAGGCATTATCTTTGAAGCGTTCAACAATGCGGCCGGGTTGAAGAAAGATCTGCTGGTCATTCTCAACGACAACAAAATGGGGATCTGCCCGCGCGTTGGCGGTTTGGCCGAGACGCTCGATAAAGCTCGCGTCGCTCCGTTTTACAACGGGCTGAAACGTGACGTCGCCTGGCTGCTCAACAAATTGCCGGTAGTCGGCGAAACGATGGAGCATGCGCTCGCTCAATTCAAAGACGCGGTCAAAGGCTTCTTGCACGGCGGAATGTTGTTCGAGGAAATGGGCTTTCGCTACATCGGCCCGGTCGATGGACATGACCTTGTCGCCATGCGGCGGTACCTCGAAATGGTCAAGGACGTGCGCGGTCCGGTGCTGCTGCATGTCTTCACGGAAAAGGGGCACGGCTTCGAGCCGGCTTGCCAAGACCCGGTCAAGTTTCATTCGCCGTCGCCGTTCACTCGCACCGAAGACAACGAGATCGTTCCGGTCAAAGTCTCGTCCAGCCGCGCGTACACGAACGCGATGAGCGATGCGATTCACTCGGCGATGAAGCGCGACGCGCGCGCCGGTGTGCTGACTGCCGCCATGTGCGCTGGCAACGCGCTCAACAAGATTCGCCAGGAGCTTCCGGACCGCTTCTTCGACACCGGCATCTGCGAAGGCCACGCGGTCGCCTTCGCCGCCGGCATGGCCAAGAGCGGGATGCGGCCGATCGTCGATATTTACAGCACGTTCCTGCAACGTGGCTTCGACCAAATCTTCCAAGAGGTCGCACTGCAAAACTTGCCCGTCGTGTTTTGCCTGGATCGAGCTGGCCTCGTCGGCCCGGACGGCCCGACGCATCACGGAGCGTTCGACAACTCGTACCTGCGCTGCTTCCCGAACATGGTGGTGATGGCTCCCGGCGATGAGACCGACGTCGCTCCGATGCTCGATTTCGCGCTGAGCTACGACGGCCCGACGTCGATCCGTTACCCCAAGGCCAACGTTGAGCGACTTGAACGCCCGATGACACCGGTGGAACTCGGTAAAGCCGAAGTGTTCGAATGGGGCAACGACGGAATGTTCGTTGCCTTTGGCACACAGTTCGGTGATTGTGTCCGAGCTGCTGAGAATCTGCGGGCCGAAGGACTCGACGTTGGCGTCATCAACGCTCGCTTCGCAAAGCCGCTCGACACCGACACGATTCTCAAGGCCGTCGAGGAATGTGGCTTCGTCATCACTGTCGAAGAAGGTACGCTCTGCGGCGGCTTCGGCAGCGCGGTTCTCGAAGCCGCCAACGATGCCGGCTTCCGCACCGATCACATCAAACGCCTCGGCCTCCCCGACCGCTTCATCGAGCACGGCGAACGAGCGGAGTTGCTGGCCGATGTCGGTCTCGACGTCGATGGACTCGTGGCTGCGGCCCATGCGATGTCGAGCGTCGCATCGCAGCCGTGACGGGCACTGCCGACTGGCACCGTCGGTTGTGGCCTCGCTGAGGACTCGACGAAAGAATTATTGGCTCTCCGCCAGTTGTGTTGATTTGCCGGAGGTCTCACGCAAAGACGCGAAGTCGCAAAGAGAACGAATCCCAAGAATTTCAAGACTTTGCGTCTTCGCGTCTTTGCGTGAGTCCTCTTCAAAAAACCGTTTTCAACAGGAATGGCGGAGAGCCGAATTATTTCAGCCGGTACTCGAATAACGTCTCGTAACTTTCGAGACAACGATCGAACAGGGGGGTGAGCGAAACCGGGACTTGATCAGGCTTGGGGCGGTAGGGGCGAAAGCCGGTTGTGGTCTCGACTTCTTTGTACCAGTGCTTGGCCCAAACGCCGTCCGTGGGGCGCAAGCCAGGTTCCCACGCCAGCATCGACTCTTGGAAGTCGAGATTCAACGCATCGCACAACAGACCCAATGTGCGGCGAGGTTCATTGAGGACTTCCACCGAATCGATCACGAGCGGTGTCACGCCGTTGTTCTGGCGGAGCCAGTTGAAGATTTCGAGTTGTTGAGGAAACCCGGTGTCCTCATCGGTGGGATTCGGGACGATCTTGATGTACGACGTCAGCACGTCTCGCGGATGGCGGATCAAGAAACAGTTGGTCACTTTCGCCAGCCAATCTCGGTCGATGTGCGGCAGCAAGTGATGCGTCATCTGCTTCTGATAGAACACTCGCTTGCCATCGGGGATGGGTCCGGTCAGCCAGGCAACGACCTTTCGCCGGTCGGTCTCTCCGGCGGCGATGACTTCTTCCTTGCCGGGATGATCTTTTTGCGTGGCGTGGAGGTAGTGCGCGTAAAACGGCTCGTCGCAGACAGCGCTGTCGTTGCGGTTGCCGAAGGAACGCATCATCGCCGTCGAGATATTGCGCGGCCCCGACCACATTGCGAGGCGGAGTGAATTCATTTCGGGAGGCATCAGGAAGTCTCGTCTGTGGAATTCGAGGGAAGCGTTGGCGGTTGGCTCGGTTTTTGCGCCGACTTTGTTGTTGGCGTCACGAGCATCATCACGCCGAACAGAATGATCACGACCGCGAAGATCCGAGTGAGCGTCTCGTTCCGAAACTGTTTGACGGTGTCCGCGACAAAATAGCTGGTGAGGGTCGCCGCGATGGCAGTGGCGATCGCGACTCGCCAGTCGATCAGGTCATTCTTCACATGCTGAGCCGTCGCCGCGATCGCCGTCGGGACGATGACCGCCATCGAAGTCGCCAGGGCATGTTTTTGATCAAGACCCAGCAGCAGTCCGAACGCCGGGACCATGATGACACCGCCACCGACTCCGCAAAGCGCGGCCAGCACTCCGGCGGTGATGCCGATGCCGAGGGAAACAAGCAGAAAGTTCATGGTGTCTCTCGCGGGGATGGATGCGGTGTCTGGAGCAGCGACTGATGCTCACACGAGGTGTAGCTGCCGGAGTTTTGAGGGGCAAGTTGCTGTCGGTCGCAGTTTCGTTGCGATAGTTTTCCGTCGCAGTGTTTTGAGCTCACTCACCATTCCGACATCAGAAAGTCTTGCTCATGACAATTCGTCAGAATCGAGTCAAACAGAAACTGAAGGCGGGCGAAACGGTGTGGTCCAGTTCGCTCCGCTTGCCAGAACCGGGCCTGTGCGAGGTCTTAGGCTACGCCGGGTGGGACTTCGTGTTGCTGGATGGCGAGCATGGTGCATTGGATGCCACGACGCTCGACCGGCTTGTTCAAGGTTGTTTTGCCGGAGGCACGACGCCGATCGTGCGAGTGCTGCGGCCGAATGATCCGGAAGCGGTCATGCACGCACTGGATCTCGGAGCGCAGGGAATTCTGATTCCGCATTGCCGAACGGTGCAGGACGCGCAACGGTTGGTGTCCGCCGCAATGTATCCGCCGCGAGGCAATCGCGGCTTCGGTCCGGGCCGAAGCACACTGTGGGGGCGGATCAGCGGCACGGACTACGTCAAAACCGCGAACGACGAAGTGTTGTTGCTGGCGCTGATCGAAGACCCGGAAGGGGTTGAAAACGTCGAGGCCATCGCCGCCGGAGGTCTCGATGGGTTATGGGTCGGAACCGGAGATTTGGCGTTGGGATACGGGGTCGGTGCCGAACGCGATCATCCCTTGGTGATGCAAGCGGCGGATCGAATTCTTGCCGCCTGCCAGCGGAACAACATTGCTTGCGGTTATCCGGCTCGGAGTGCTGACGAAGGTCGGCGAGCGGCTCAGCAAGGCTATCGCCTGATTGGCTTCGGTGGTGCCGAGCAGTACGTCATGTCCGAGTCGCGGCGGTTTTTGAACGAGGTCGCTCCGGCGAGCAACCATTGAGCGTCTCATGACTTGACGAATCGGCGGAGTTGCTTCGCCGAGTGGCGAGGGGTAAATAGCTCTGACGCTGTGGATTAGCGTGAGGGGGTATGAGCGGCGATGGCTCCGATGCCGAAGATTCTGTTGTTTAGCCGACGGCGAGATCGCATGTCGGCGTTGGCCGAGCAGCTCGGCGGGAAGTTCGAAGTCGTCGTTTCCGATTCGGTCGAGTCGGGATTGCAACGGCTCCAAGAAGGCGAAGTCTCGGGGGTCTTCTTGTGCGGCGAGGAGACTTCGCCGGCGAGTGCGATGATTCAAGCTGGTGGATTGCTGGATCAACTTCCCGATGGCTATGTCCTGCTCGACGCGAATGAGCGTGTTGTCTGGTGCAATGAATCATTGCGGCGTCTGGCAGGCCGAAATGGCGGAGGCGAAGGGCTGCCCTTCTTCGATCTCTTTGACAATGCTCAATTGCAAGGCCCGGACTTCACACCGATCAACACGGCTTTGGCGACAAATCAACCGACGCACGGCTTAATGCAGGTGGCTGGCTCACGCTGGCTGGATTTGCAAATCACGCCTGTGTTTGAAAACGCCACGGAGTCTCTGCTCGGCTTGATCGCTTTCGTGCAGGATGTCACCACCGAAATCAATGAGCGCGATCGGATGAAGGCCATTCATCAGGCCGGCCTGGAGTTGGGCGACCTGACGCCTCAAGAAGTGTTGGAGATGGGCTGGGAGGAACGCAAAGAGTTGCTCAAGTCCAAGATTGTGCATTTCACGAAGGACTTGCTGAAATTCGAAACCGTTGAGATTCGCCTGCTCGATCATGCGAACAAGAAGCGGCTGGTGCCGTTGCTGGTCTATGGCATGGAGAAAGCCGCCGTCGAACGGGAACTGTTCGCTGAGCTGACCGGCAACGGAGTGACCGGCTATGTCGCGGCGACCGGCAACAGCTATCTCTGCCTGGATACGGCGAACGATCCGCTGTATCTCGTTGGCAAATCGGACGCGCGCAGTTCGCTGACTGTGCCACTCAAGCGGCATGACGGAATCCTGGGAACGTTCAATGTCGAAAGCTCGCAGGAGAACGCCTTCAACGAGAAGGACCAGGAGTTCCTGGAACTGTTCAGTCGCGAGGTCGCCGTCGCGCTGAACACTCTGGAGTTGCTGGTCGTGCAGCAGAGCGCCGCCGCGACCGAAAGCATGTCGCTCATTTTGAATCGGGTCGCTCAACCGGCGGACGATATTTTGGTGGATGCGTCGCAGTTGTTGGAGCGGTTCATTGGGCTCGACCCGGAATCGACCACTCGACTCCAACAGATTTTGCAGCACACGCGGCAGATCAAGCTGTTGATTCAAGAGGTCGGCAAAGAGATCGCCGTGCCGGGGGTGGTCCCTGAAGTCGCCGCGGTCTCCGCGCATCCGCTGTTGCTCAACAAGCGGATTCTGGTGGTGGACAACGATGCCTCGGTGCGCAGTGCCGCTCGTGAATTGCTCGGCCAATTTGGTTGCGAGGTCGAGGCGATTCACTGCGGCAAAGAAGCGTTCGCGCTGGTGCGGGCGACACACTATGACCTCGCCATCGTCGATATCAATCTCTCGGACATGACCGGCTTCGAATGCTTTCGCGACCTCAAGCAGATTCACGAGAACCTGCCGATCATCCTGATGACCGGCTTCGGTTACGACCCCGGCCACTCGATCGTCAAGGCTCGGCAGATGGGCTTGAAGCACGCGCTTTACAAACCGTTCCGCCTCGACCTGTTGCTGACTTCTGTGGAAGGCGCGCTCGGCCCGCCAACGGAAACGAAGCTGCCGGTGACGTCGTGAAACTTCGAGTCACGGAGTGACTCGGCTACATTACTCGTAATGCCCAACGAGCCGACCACAACTCTGAGCCTTGCCTTCGACCCGGTGTGGTCGCTGCCGGTTTCGCTGCTGACGGCCGTTGGATTGGTCGGCTTCGTGTTACTGACGTATCCGCGTCGAGTACGTCATCTCCCCGCCGTTTGGCGGTACACGTTGGTCGCGGTGCGCGTTTTGATTGCACTGACGCTTGCCTTTGCGATTCTGCGACCGGAGTTGCAGTGGAGCAAAAAGAGCCGCAAGGCCGCGATGTTGGTCGTGCTCGGAGACAGCAGCCGGTCGATGCAGACCGCCGACGGTCCTGCCAACGCGACTCGGCGAGCCGTGTTGCTCAAGACGCTGCAAGAGGCGGAGCCGACGATTGAAAAGTTGAAGAAGGAAATGGAAGTCCGCTACTCCGATTTCGATCGCGAGCCGCGTTCGGTCGAGAAGCCTGATGCCACTGCGCCGGGCGAACAATCGGCGATCGGCTTTGCGTTGGAGTCGATTCTGCGAGAGGCTCAAGCCAATGGCCTGTCGGGAATCATCCTGCACAGCGACGGAGCACAACGGGCGTTGGCACCGCACGACATTGATCCGCGAGCGGTCGCGCGGCGACTCGGCGAACTACAAATTCCGATCTTCCCGGTCGCCTACGGGACCACCGGAACGACCGACACGTCGCTCGACTTGATCGTCGAAGACCTGCTGGTCGATCCGTATGCCTTCGTGAAAAAGACGGTGCCGCTGCGAGCCAAACTGCGAGTGCTCGGTGCCGCCGGCAAGAAGCTGACGGTTCGACTGCTGGTCGAAGACTCGCGATCGCGCGAAGGTCTGAAGAGCGGCGAGATGAAAGTCCCGCCTGCCTCAAAAAACGCGCAGCCGGTCGTGACTCTGGAACCGACTCGCAACGTTGAACCCATCTCGGTCGAGTTGTCGTACATCCCCGACGTGCCGGGCGAGTTCAAGATTCGGGTCGAGGTTGTCGCGCTCGAGGGGGAGATCAAGACCGCGAACAACTTCCGCGAGACGTTGTTGACCGTGCGTCGCGGCGGCATCAACGTCGCCTACTTCGACGCGGCATGGGCTCCCGAACAGAAATGGTTGCGGCTGCTGAATGCGACCGAGCAAGTGCAGCTCGATTTCCAACCGGTGCGCGGCGGTCGGCAGCGCGACCTCAACGACATCGATCCAGAAATGTTTCAGCGCGGCCGCTACGACGTGTACCTCATCGGCGATGTCCCCGCTAAGGTCTTCGGCCCGGAACTGCTCAAGCAACTCGCCGCGCGAGTGGAGGAAGGGGCTGGCCTGATGATGATCGGCGGACATCACAGTTTCGGAGCGGGCGGTTATGCCGAAACTCCGCTCGCCGATTTGCTGCCGGTGGCGATGCGGGCCAGCGAAACGGTCTCCGGCGATGACATTGATCCCGCGCTGCGTCATGCCGATGAACTGCAGATGATCCCGACGCCGCGCGGCCTCAACCACTACGTCATGCGGGTCGAGTCCGCCGACAAGAACCGCGCGGCGTGGCTGGCTCTGCCGCCGCTCGACGGCGCGAACAAGCTGCGGCCGAAGAATGATTTTGTCGGAATTCTTGCGACGTCGGACCAAGGCGTCCCGCTGTTGCTGGAGAGCGAAGCGGGCAAAGCGCGAGTCGTGGCCTTTGCCGGCAACACGACGTGGCGCTGGGCCACTCACGGATTTCGCAACGTGCATCAACGCTTCTGGCGGCAGATGATTTTTTGGTTGGCTCGCAAAGAGGACGATCAAAGCCAAACGGTTTGGGTTCGCATTGATCCTCGGAATTATCTGCCGGGCACGCCGGTCAAGCTGGCGTTTGGTGCCCGTTCGCCGGATGGAGTGCCCGTGACCGATGCGGACTTTGAAGTCGCCGTGACCAACCCCAAAAACGAGCGTCAAAAGCTGGCGGTCCTGCGAGTTGGCAACGAATACTCCGCCGATTTCCTGCAGAACGAACAGGCGGGCGATTACTGGGTCAGTGTGACGGCCCGCTCCAAAGAGGGCCTGCCGATCGGCGACGTGATCTCGAGGTTTCTGGTGGATGAACGCGATCTGGAACTCGACAACCCCGCCGCCGATCACGCGCTGCTCGCCGAGCTTGCCAGCCTCACCGGAGGCAGTGTCATCACCCCGGAACAACACGGAGCGTTTCTCGAACGCCTGCTGAAAGAGGGACTCGTCCGCCGCGAGGAAACCGAAGTGACTCGTAAGCCGCTCTGGGACAACTGGCCGTTCTTGCTCGTCTTCGTCACGTTGCTCGCCACCGAGTGGACGATTCGCAAACTGCGCGGATTAGTGTAGTTGCTTTCAAACTTAGGGGACCGGGAAACATGAATTCGTGTTTTGCCTCGTCGAACCTCTGCGGTCTTCGCTCCTCTGCGGTAGAAAATGAACCCACGTTTCACCGCAGAGGAGCGAAGAGCGCAGAGAATTCAAACTGCAGCGAATCTCAAAACACGAAGTTATTTGTCCTCACCTCGTTACTCTGACGCGCCAGTCACTCTGTGGGAAGTTTGAAACAAAGCCTCAGAACTTCCGACCGGCACCGAATTGTCGGACGCCTGTTTGCTGCACGGGCTGGCCGAAGCCGTTGCTGACGACTCCTCCGCCGTAGCGTTCATGCAAGTCGTCGTGCAACGAGCGGAGTTCCTCGACGGACCACTCGTCGATTTTCCACTCCATCAGGAGTTGCGGGGAGTGAAACTCGTTACGCAAGTGGGCCACCACCAGGGCATGAGACGGATTGAAATCGCCATCGACGGACCAATGATTGCCGCGTAGCGGGTAGTGGCCGGAGGTCTCGACTTCGATTTTCTCGGGGACAGCCGGCTTGGGGCGTTCGTTCTGGCCTTTCATCAGCCAGCCGAAAGTCCACGCATCCAGCGGCGTCGTGCAGCCGTGTTTGAAGTAGCGAAGGACCTCGCCCTTCTCGACACAAATGACGGTCGGCAGTTCGCGGTCCTTGAGCAGTTCGGCGAAATCCGGCACGTCGTCGCGATCGACGATTTGAATGTGGTTGTCGGGAGTCTCGCCGATCTTCCAGCCGATGGCTCGCATCGACTCGAATTCAGCGCCGGGCTGACTCAGGCGATTCCGTTCGGAGTCACACTTCTCGCAACCCTTGGCCGTGATGAACAGCACTCGCAGGTTGCGCGGCTCGACACGACGTGGTTCGGTCGAGTCCTTATTGACCGTCGTGTTGACGGCGGGTTGTTTGTCATTCCGTTCTTGGTCTTGGGCGACCGCCGTGAATCCCGTCACGACGGCGAGCAGCAGTGCTGCCTTCGCCAGCAGTCGATCAGACATGTCGCAGTCACCTCATGAAGTCGGGGCGAGGGGAAGGGGCAAAGGGGGAGTCGGCCGCGAGCGAACAGCCGCTCGGAGTATGCACGGCGATTGCTCGGTGTTGAAGTGAGTGGTCTCCAGAAATGCGAATTTCGTCAAAGCCCTACGGCGTCAGCCAATTCTTGCGGCACAATTGGGGCAACGCCTGCCGAGCCTCCGGCGAGATTCGCAATGACGCCTCGACAACTATGCTCCACGGGTTGCTCTCGAAATGATCCATCGGCCTTTCGCTCCGAACGGGTTGCAGTAGCATTGTCGTGAATTTCCCGAAGCAGCAGGTTGAGCACGATGAGTTGTCCGGTCGGAGTTGATGTCGCACTTGCTGCTCGGTTGTTGCGCGAGGGAAAGCTCGTCAGTTTCGCGACCGAAACGGTGTACGGCCTCGGAGCCAACGCGCTGGATGTCAACGCGGTCGCGCGGGTCTTCGCGGTGAAGAACCGGCCGCACTTCGATCCGCTGATTGTTCATGTCGCGGATCGGTCCTGGTTGCCTCGGCTAGTGGTGTCGTGGCCGGAAGCGGCAGAATTATTGGCCAAACGGTTCTGGCCGGGACCGTTGACGTTGGTGTTGCCGAAGACGGAGATGGTTCCCGACCTCGTGACCTCCGGACTGCCGAGCGTTGCCGTGCGAATGCCGGCGCATCCGCTGGCTCTCGAACTGCTGCGGCTCGCGGATGTGCCAGTTGCCGCGCCCAGCGCGAACTTGTTCGGTCAGCTCAGCCCAACCTGCGCCGAGCATGTCGCGGAGCGGCTGGGCGATCAGATCGACTATTTGCTGGATGGCGGGCCGTGCTCGGTCGGCGTTGAATCGACGGTCCTGCTGCTGGAATCTGGCCGAGCCGTTTTGCTTCGCCCCGGCGGAGTGCCGTTGGAAGAGATCGAATCGGTCATCGGTCCCGTCGCGTTGCCGTCGAGCGAGACGACATCGGATCAGGCGGCAGCTCTGTCTCCGGGAATGCTGCCGCAGCATTACGCTCCGCGCACGCCGCTGGTGATCGTCGAAGACTTGTCGCGAGTCACCGCACCGGCGAGTTGCGGGCTATTGATTTTGCAACCGCATCCGGAGGACTGCGGTTTTGCCGCCGTCGAAGTTTTGTCGGCCAACGGCGACTTAACCGCCGCAGCGGCGAACTTTTTTGCGGCGCTGCGACAGCTTGACGCCTCACAGGTCGAGCAAATCGTGGCGATGCCTTTTCCGAATCACGGCCTCGGTCGAGCGTTGAACGACCGGCTGATGCGAGCTGCTCACTAGCCCGACGCGCCAGTTTTGAAGTTGCGCGTTTTCACAGTCTGAGACGCCAACCGCGCGTCCCGTCCCCACCGACCTCGCGTCATAGGTCTCTACACAATTCGGCAAAGCCGCGTTTTAAGCCCCAAAGGGGCAGCCCTATGTCAGCCCAGGGCAACGCCCTGGGTTCAATGGCCACGACGTTTGCTGAGCCCTGAAAGGGCGGCACGAATTCCCACGCCAATCGAAGGAGTGCCGCCCTTTCAGGGCTCTCGGTCGTGTTTGCGTTGCCAACCCAGGGCGTTGCCCTGGGCTGACATAGAGCTGCCCCTTTGGGGCGAATAAGAGTGGTGTAGATACCAATGACCTCGCGTCGGTGGAACGATGATTGACCGCTAGATTGACGTCGTTTGAATATCTTCGCCCCCGCCAAGCTTGTCTCATTGGTCTACACAACTCGAAATGGCCGGCAATTTCACCATCTCTGCGCTCTTCGCTCCTCTGCGGTAAAAGTGACGGAAACTGTCTTTATTACCGCAGAGAAGCGAAGAGCGCAGAGGTAAGGCGGACACGTTTTCATGGGGTTCGCAGAGTTGTGTAGAGACCAATGACGCGAGGTCGGCGGGGAGCAACCACAAAACTTCAAAGTGTGCAACTTCAAAACGCGCCCACGAGGGATTCACAACGTCAATCCCTCGCTGGCGCGTCGGACTCGTGTGACTCGCGCGGACCGCCGCGCCACCAGCGCACGATTCCCAGCAGGACCAGTAGCAACATGAGCGATGCGCCCGCCAGGATCGCCAAGCTCGGAAAATCGCCGAACAACTTGCGGATCGAGACACGCGGAGTTGGCTCCCAAGACCAGATCCCTCTCCAACTGAGCATCACCACGACCGCCGCCGCGCTGAGGTACGGACCGTACGGCACATACGGTCGATTCAAAAACGACTTCACTGTCACGCCGACGAACAGTCCGCAAAACGGAGCCAGCAAGAACACGAACAGCATCGGCTGCCAACCCAGAAAGCTGCCAATCATCGCCATCAGCGTGACGTCTCCGAAGCCCATCGCCTCTTGGCCCAGAACGGCGGACGAGATGCCGCGCGCGAGCCACGTCACTCCGGCTCCCGTCGCTGCGCCGGTCACACTCCAAGCGAGACCGTGCCAGTGCGGATGCTGTTGCAACCATTGTGGAATCTCCGGTCCCTGCAATGCGACGAGCGGATGATTCCAGTCGACCCAAAGGTGAATGAGCTGCGTGTCGCCCGACGCGGTTGCCAACAGCACGCCGAGCACGACACCCGGAAACGTGATTTGATCCGGGATGATGTATTCCCGCAGGTCGGTTGCCGTGGCCGCGATCAACAACGTGAGCAAACCGAGATGCGCGATCCACCGGCCAAATCTCCACCACACGTCTGGCTGCACTTCACTGACTCGCTGAGCCTCCAGAAAGACGATGACCATGGTGGCCAGCGCGAATAGGGTTGAGGTCAGCGCGGCAATGACGGTCGTCTCTCCGCGGCGCGCTGGCGACTCGCACATCCGGTTGCTCCAGCGGGCAACGAGCAAGCCAACTCCCAAACCCACCAGTAACGACATGCCTGTGAGCAGCCAAGCCTCGATCGTGTTGACATGAAAGAACGAGCGGCTTGGGTCTAACGACACGGAGGATTCATCCTTTTGCGATGGACCGTCAAAAGCTGGGTGGGCTCCAAGGGATCAAGCCCAGCAGATATCCAAGGCACATGAACGGGAAATAGAGAATCCTCACGGGATTCTGCAACTGCGGAAATGCTCGCGCGAGGTAGTACGTCTTGAAGACAACCTCATCAAAGATCAGCAAAACCGGGACAGCGAGATAAAGTCCGGCGGCAATGTAGGCCAGGATCACTGACGGCGTCACGGACACCAATCCTTGCTCCGATGGAGGATTCTCGTCGCTCAATGGCAGGTCGGACATCGCGAGGATCCTTTGGCGAACTCTCGAAGAAAACCACGATTCAATTGATTCCAGCGACCGCCCAGGGCATGCCAATTTGTCGGATTAGTCAATCTGTAGCCCGACCCCTTGTGGGTCGGGTGATTCGTGATTCACTGACGATTCCAACGAAATCTCGAATCCTCCGACTCACAAGGGGTCGGGCTACAGACCGTACAGCTTCACAAATTGGCTTGCCCTGGCGACTGCCAGCATTGGCATCGCCGGCGCAAAAGATACTCTGGTGCCCAGGCCGGTTCCATTGCCAGTGAGGCGAAGCCGCAATTCGGAAACCGTGAGCCCAAGGCTCCGTGCGTGATGTGCTCATTACGCACCACACGAAGGAGGTTCGACGCCAATGAAGACTCAGGTCATGGTGCGTTGGTTCTTGGCGAGCATGTTGTTGCTCGTGATGAGTGGAGTTTCGTTTTCTCAGGAGCCCGCCGCGGTCGCTCCACCGGAGGCACCGATGGCTGGCCCGGTCGGGGGGCCACCTGCCGCGGCCGCACCAGCGGCCGCTCCTGAAATCAACTCAGGGGACACCGCTTGGATGTTGGTGTCGTCCGCCTTGGTGCTGCTGATGACGGCTCCCGGATTAGCTCTGTTTTACGGCGGCCTGGTTCGCAAGAAAAACATCCTGGGCGTGATGATGCAGTGCATCATGCTGATGGGTTTGATGTCCACGCTGTGGGTACTCGTCGGCTACAGCCTGGCCTTCGACACCAGCATCGCTGGTGGCTTCGTCGGTGGATTCAACAAGGTCATGCTCAATGGCGTGAGAGTGAGTCCAGGCGGTCTGACCGACATTCACAAACTGACGATTCCGGATTTGTTGTTCATGGTTTATCAGATGATGTTCTTCATCATCACCCCGGGTTTGATTTGCGGTGCGTTCGCCGAACGCATGAAGTTCAGCGCGATGGTTTTGTTCTGCGCGCTGTGGGGGTTGCTGATTTATTGCCCGGTCGCTCACTGGGTGTGGGCGGGAGACGGCATGTTCAACCATGCCAACGCGGGTGCGAAGTTCGGCGCATTGGACTTTGCGGGTGGTACGGTGGTGCATTTGATTTCGGGAGTGTCGGCATTGCTGTGCGCCATCATGCTGGGCAAGCGCCTCGGATTCGGACAAGAGCCGATGCCTCCGCACAATCTGACGTACACGTTCATTGGTGCGACGATGCTGTGGGTCGGTTGGTTTGGCGTCAACGCCGGCAGTGCGGGAGCAGCCAATGCTGCGGCGGTCTCGGCGTTTGTCGCGACGCACATGGCGGCGGCGACCGGAACGCTGACCTGGGCCGGCATCGAATGGTTCAAGCGAGGCAAACCCAGCATCCTCGGGGCGTGCTCGGGGTGCGTGGCTGGTTTGGTTTGCGTGACCCCGGCCGCCGGATATGTGACGCCGACGTCGGGGATGATTTTGGGCGTCGCCGCCGGCATTGTTTGCTATGTCGCTTGTACCACGATCAAGTCCAAGTTTGGTTACGACGACTCACTGGACGCCTTTGGTGTCCACGGCGTCGGCGGCTTGGCGGGAGCTTTGCTGACTGGCGTCTTCTCCAGCGCCGAGATCGCCGGATTAGGGAAGGGCGGTCTGATCGAAGGGAACTCGCAGCAGTTGGTCAATCAGGTCGTCGCCGCCGGAACCTCGCTGGCGTTAGCGGTGGTCGGCACATTCATCATTCTCAAGGTGGTCGATGCCCTGGTCGGCCTGCGAGCCAGCCAAGAGGACGAGATTCAAGGACTTGACCTCAGCCAGCATGGCGAGGAAGGCTACATCATTTCGTACTAACCATGTCGCGGCTGGATGGCCGCTTGCGGAAGTCATTCCGCTGCGTTCTCATAACCTTCGAAACTCACCCTCAGACGACACGAATCAGCGGACTCTCGCCAGCGCTCGCGAGCGGACGCGGTTTCAGGAGTTGCACTCATGAAGAAAATTGAAGCGATCATTCGGCACTACAAACTGGAAGAGGTGAAAAACGCGCTCACCGAAACCGGCATCCAAGGCATGACGGTGAGCGAAGTTCGCGGTTTCGGCCGGCAGCGCGGCCACAAGGAAACCTACCGCGGCGCGGAATACACCGTCGATTTTTTGCCCAAGGTCAAACTGGAAGTCATCGTGGATGATGGCGATCTGCAAAAGGCGATCGACACCATCACCAGCCATGCACGCACGGGACAGATCGGTGACGGAAAGATCTTCGTCTCGACGTTGGACGAAGTCATTCGCATCCGCACCGGCGAACAAGGGGGCGGAGCGGTGTAGCCGACTCGCATTTGGCAATCAGCGAGAGACGCTGTTTCCGAGGCGTGCTTGGGAGACAGCGTCTTTTCGTTTCTGCGTCGCCGTCGCAAGTCGATCGGATTGGCTCATTCGTGAGGGGATTCTTCGCTTGGCTCTTGTTGTTGCGCGTTCTCCTCGTCGCGGAGCATCGATGTCAGCCAGCGACCCCAGATGAAATAGTGCAGAACCACGCTCAGCCCCAGGCCGATCGCGATCACGACCATCCACAGGACTTGCGGCAGCACAAAGGCGACGAGTCCCAGCAGTCCCGCAGAAATCAGCAGCAACATCGCCAGTGCGGAGAAGGTCGCGGAATTACGTTGGTCGTCGGAAGGTCGCTCGGCCATTATGCGGCTCCCGATGGAGTGCCGAACCGTTTTTCGAGTTCGTGATGCCGATGTCCGAATCCATCGTCGAGTGCTTCACGAATCTTTCGTTCGTTGATGAGCAGACCCAAGATCCCACTGGGCGGCACGAAGGTGATGCGATCCGTCACACAGGTGCCTGTCAAAGTCGGCTCGAAGAGGTGCTCGTGTTCCCACGATCCTAGCGGCCCTTCCACTTGCCGTTCGACAAACTTTCGCGGCTCGTCCCAGACCGTCACGTCATGCACGGCCGAACGCACGACTCCGTAAGCCTGCACGCGGAATTCCATCCGTGCCCCCAGCGACAGCCGCTGCGGCGCGGCATCGAAGACAAGCATCACGGACGACGGAGTGATGAGCCGGATATTCTCCGGCTGAGCCAAAAACTCAAACACGGCTTCGGGTGAACACGCCAATTCCACACTCGCTTCAAACACGGCCATGAAAAAACTCCGGCTGTCAAACTGGTGGCGGAAGATATCCGGTCTCGCAATCGTTTGGCAGTTGCCAGTTACCGGGTGTTTGTGGATTCTCTCGCCACTGACCACTGACCACTGACCACTGACCACTGACCACTGACCACTGACCACTGACCACCGACTCATGCGATTCACTCCCGATCTCCTTCGCCGTTGCTGGTTCCTAACTGGCCCGACCGCCTGCGGGAAGAGTGCCGTCGCGCTCGAACTTGCGGAACAGTTGAGTGCCGAGCAAGGCTTGGCAATCGAGATCGTCTCGCTCGATTCGATGACGTTGTACCGGCGGATGAACATTGGCACCGCCAAGCCCATGGCCGAAGAGTGTCTTCGAGTGCCACATCACCTCTTCGACGTCTTGGAACCTTCACAGGAATTCAGCGTCGCTGAGTACCTCGTCGCGGCAGAGCGAGTTTGCCGCGAGATCATCGCACGCGGCGACACTCCGCTGTTCGTCGGCGGCACAGGGCTGTACTTGCGCAGTCTGCTGCGAGGAGTTTTTGAAGGTCCAGCCGCCAACGAGGAACTCCGGCAACGCCTGGAATCCGAAGCCGCGCTCAATGGCGCTGACGCTCTGCATCGCCGATTGCAGCAGCTCGATCCAAATACGGCAGAGCGGTTGCATCCGAATGACCTCCGGCGCGTCGTGCGAGCACTCGAAGTGGTCGAACTCACCGGCCAGCCGATGTCCTCGCAGCACTGCGAAGAGCCATTGCCGCTCGACTTGCGGCCGACCAACGTGGTTTGGTTGTCGCCACCGCGCGACTGGCTCTACAGTCGCATCAACCAGCGGGTCGAGTTGATGCTGGACGCTGGCTGGCTCGACGAAGTGCGGTCGCTACTCGCTGAACCGCAGCCGCTCAGCGACACCGCTCGTCAGGCGCTGGGCTACAAAGAACTCATCGAACACCTTCGCGGCGAGCGGACACTGGCCGAGTCGATTGAGTTGATTCAGACGCGAACTCGACAATTCGCGAAGCGGCAGCACACTTGGTTTCGGAATCTTGAGGAGTGCCGATCGCTGCCGATCACGGGTGACGAGTCACCGGCGGAGGTCGCGGCGATCGTCGTGGGGCAGGTTTTCAACGTGCCCTAACCGAGCGGGCACGTTGAAAACGTGCCCCACGTTACAGGTCACCCATCTCGGCGGGTGGTTCTTCGAGGGCCAAGTTCCACTCGTTCCAGATCAGCCAGAACTGAGGCAATTCGTCACCGTGAGTTTCGACAGCAAGATCGAACGCGGCTCCTAGCGTGATCCCTTCCAAATCTTTCAATGCACGACCCGTCGCCTCAGCGAGTTCTCGCATCGCCATCAGCAACGCCTGCGACGCGGACTGAGAATGGAAGACGTGATCCGCTGCCGTGTCCATGAGAGTCTCCTGAAGGACGGTTCCGAATGTTTGGCAGGTTATATCCCATGCGGCCTCGAATGAGATGTTTCGGCGAGCGGCAGGGCGTCAGCCCTCCGAGGGTTTTCT
>SXGS01028114.1_pt1 | contig 20052 bp, 15 predicted proteins | sample 3174681 | NCBI WGS metagenome assembly SXGS01 (sample SAMN11356861, study PRJNA531348) | freshwater metagenome | isolation source: freshwater sample F1-80 | place: China: Fuxian Lake, Yuxi | collected 2017-12-25 | reverse complement strand
CGCCTCCACTTGTGCGGTGGCGGTCGCTGGAACCCCGAGGTCGAGGCTCGACATGCGATGGATGAACGGCGTCAACAAAGCGATCAGCTCATCGGGTGTGCTCACGGAACCTCCTCCTTCGGCGGTAACTCAGCAACCGTTGTCGCGCAGCAGTTTCTGGCGATATGATCGAGGGAGTCCGGTGCGACCGCCGGGTGTTCCATGGTAGAACAGCCGCACCTCTTCTCCTCGTGGAGGGTGAATGATGCTCGCACTTTTAGGTTTACTCCTAGGTTTTACACCTGCTGCCGCGGCGGACGATCTCCCGCCGGATGCGAGCGATGTGGACTCAGGTGTAAAGGCCAAGGCCGAATATGTGCGGTTGTCCCAAGAGCTTGAGAAGCTCGCTATGAGGAACGCATGGTCGGGCGTCGAGCGCACCTTTCTGGCTATCGTGGAAACAGGTGTTCAACCGTCGTTTAATGACTACGTTACCGGCGCCGCTAGCGCACGATCCATGGGGGACATCAGTGCAGCGCGGGCGCGATTGATGGCGGCCAATGCTCTCAAAGAAGATAGAGGGGTTTTAGACTCACTTTGGGAGATCGACTCCAAATTTGGTGCGGTGTACCTGGCGTCCGACGTGGGGGCGATGGAGTTCAAGGCTGAGGCGACCCCCTTTGAGCCGGTGCAAGCCAAATCGGTAGAGTTCGCCCGTACCAAAATCGAGGAAACGGGTGTTTTTGAGGGGTTTCTTCCGGAGGGGACCTATTGGTTTGGTGAGACCGAAGTCAAGGTACAGCCTCGGGTATCGGCGATCATGGTGGATGTTCGCACCGATGATGGCCATCGCGTAAAAAAGAAAAAGAAAAAGAAGAAACAACCGGTGGAAGAGTAAGCGGAAACTCCGCGCGGAGGTCGTGTGTATCCGCGGGCCTACGGCAAATACGTTCTGCTGGAGCATTTGGCCGTCGGTGGGATGTCCGAAATCGACTTGGCACGCCTTCGGGATGAAGACGGTAGTTTTGCGCGATTTGTAGCCATTAAACGGATCAAATCGGATAAGGCGGACGAGCCTCACACGATACGGATGTTCTTGGATGAAACCCGGATCACCGCCGAGCTCGAGCACGCGAATATCGCCCAAGTCTACGGTTCAGGGCGGACTCAGGACGAGTACTACATCGCGTTGGAATATGTGCCTGGCATCGATGTTCGGATGTTGGTCAATGAAGTGAGGGATCGGGGCCACTTTATTCCAATGCGCGTGATCTTGCGCATTGTGTGCGATGTGTTGGCCGGTCTGCACTACGCCCATCAGCTCTGCGATAGTTCCGGTCAACCGATGAAGATCGTGCATCGGGACGTCAATCCGCGAAATATCATGGTTTCCGTGCGCGGGGACGTGAAGTTGATCGATTTTGGCGTCGCCAAAGCGGCGGATCGGTTGGAACGCACCCGAACGGATCATGTCAAAGGGAAGTTCTCGTACATGGCGCCGGAGCATATGTCCGGGCAGGACGTCGATGGGCGAGCCGACCTGTTTTCCGCGGCGTTGACCCTTCACGAAATGGTATCGGGGAAGGGCCTGTTTTCAGGGTTGACGCACTTGCAGGTGATGCACCGCATGATGGCGGGGGCGCTCGCGGATACCCCGTCACATCCGGATTTGCCGGATCCAACTCCTTTGCGCGTGGTTCAGCGTCGGGCTCTGGCGTTTGAGCGAGTGGACCGGTTTCGCGATTGTGACGCTTATCGAAGGGCATTGGAAGAGGTTGCGAAGCCGTTGGGGGGGCTGGCGACGACCACCGAGGTGGCAGAGTACATTCAACGTACCGATCCGTCGCTTTCGGAGCGCCTCTCGGCGATGGTGGAGCGGCATTCGGACCTCGGGGTGGCGTGGTCGTTTGAGCCTTTGCCACCAGATGAAGAGGTTGAGCTTTTGCGAGAGCCGGTGACTGAGAGCATGCCCAAGCGGAGCCTGCTCCTTCCTGGTATTTTAGCCACAGTCGGGGCTATCTTGCTTGGAACGGCGGTGGCGGTGGCGATTGTGGCGGTGGTGTGGTGGATGCAAGTGAACTAACGGATCCACACCGAGGTTAGGGAACTTTCACCTTCTCCAGTGCTCGAACGGCCGCCGCTTCGGTGAAGCCTAATCCAAACACTCGGCCGGTTGGAAGCCCGCGAATGGCGATGAACAGCGGAATGACGCCGCCGGTCAAACGGTGAAGTTGGGCGCCATTCCATTCTTTGAGCGGTCGGGGCTCCACCGCATACAGACCAGAGATGGGGGGTGGCAAAAGGTTGGGGACGACGCTGAACATTCCGGAGCGCATCCTGGCAGAGTCGGACCACGCCACCACCCCAAGGGCGGCTCCGAGGGCCGAGTTCGTGCGCCAGCCGGTTCCCGGCGACGGAAGGGATGGATCTTTAACGTCAGATGGCCAGCCGTCCGAAGTGGTGCCCTTTGAACTCAGCGCTTCCAGGAGGATTCGCTCACGTGGATCTTCGGCGTTTGCCTTGGCAGAAGATGCGACATTTCCAACGCCGGCGATCAGCTGGAATTCCAACCGAACCGCCTGTGAAAGGGCCTCCGTCTTACTTAAATCGTCGACCCGCATTCCGGCGTGAAGGCGCCCCGCCCCCGCTGCGAACGCCAGAGCCAAACCTCGAGGCTCAGAATATCGGTTCCAAAGGAGGTTTCCATCGCGTACAACGCCATCCATGTGCTGGGCATCCAACCTCAGTTGGGCCCGAAGGGCCAGGAGGCGAGCGTTTCCGGTGACGGCACGATCGTGGTACTCCAAAATCGCACGCATCTGATGTTCATCGGCAATCGCCAGCAGTTCGGGTACCGCTGGAGGCCAAGACTCAAATAATGGCGCGAGCTTGCCTCGGGAGAGTCCGAGCTTCATGGAGGGTTCGTTGAGCGCAAATGCGGCGGTTTGCGCCAAGGAGCGTGCGATCTCGGGATCGGCGGGATGGAGTTCCGATGCGCGTTCGGTGGCGTATAACGCCGACTCCAAATCTGCCGCACGCATGGCCAAATCAGCCGCCGCCATCCAGTGCTTTGCGGAGGGGTCCAGTTGCGCGCCTGCGAAAATGAGATCGACGGCTTGGTCAGGGTCCTCGAGTTGAAATGACCATTCTCCGGCCAACATTAAGTCTTCGGCGGTCAGGGCCCCTGGCCCGATCGTCAAATGTAGAGCTTCCGACAACACCCCAGCGACCGTGTCCCGGGGTTGGTTTGCCAGGAGTAGCACTTCAACCTTACGTAGCTGATCCCTGGGATTATTTGGGTCGAGGAGTGCCGCTTGGCGCAACGCCGCATCGACCTGGCCGTGTCGCACCGCATCTTCCATTTCAATTCGTGCCAACTCCGAGTTGGGGGTGGGCAAGGCGCCCGCCGCACTGCGCGCTGCGGCGAGCCACTGCGTGCGGTGGTAATCGGTTTCCGCGGAGGGATACAGGTAAACGCAAGCCTGCAATGCCGATACCGGGTCGGCGCCCTGCGCGATCGACTCAAGCACTTCGGTGTCGGCGGTGGGGTCGCGCTCCAGCAGGGCCTGTGCGATCGGCAAACGCAGGTCGTCGGTCTTGGCTTTGCCCAGCAGTACCCTCCATAATTCTGGATCGGCGGTGGAATAGCGGTCCAAGGCAGCAACTGCGGCCGGGCCCTCGCTGAGGATGCGTTTGGCGACCTTTTTGGGCTTCTGATCGGACGCGATCGCTTCCAGAGCCACCGCTTCGCCGGCGCTAAACAGACCCGTGCTTTCGAGGTCCTCGCGGGAAACGGGTGCAGAACGCCGAAGGGCAAGGGAGGGCCAGCCGGACCGAGCGGAGTCGAGCAAGAAAGCGTCGAGTTCCTCTTCTCGGTGCGGCGAAAGATGGCCGCTTCGCCGAGTCACTACCGTCGAAAAAATGGAGCGAGACCCCTCGTTGTGCCGTCGGTAAAACACCGAACCGTCCCGGTGCCACACCGATGGGGGAGGCAAGACCGAAATCGGCCGGAAGTCGGAGGGCCAAGTGAGGCTGAGATCCTCGTTGACTTGGGTCCGGGCTGGCATCCATTCCGCCAAGGCCGGGGCGAGCAGCGACGGCACATTGCCGTACAGTGCAGGCTCCTTTGGGGTTAAAGCTCCGTTTTCGTGGGCTTGTAGGGAGATTTTTAGCGATCGCTGATCTTCCAGCCCGTTGATGTCCACCTTCCAACGATCGATTCCGGGGTGAGCCACGACCAGGAATCGCTTGAAAAGGTCGGCCTGTCCTTTCTCATCCAACGCCCGCAACGTTTCCCGGAGGGTCTGTTCGGACGAACCGGTGGCGGTGATGATCGCGTTCCAAGAAGCGCTACCGTCGGATTCAAGGCTCCCTTGGCTGGCAATGTAGATGCCGGAGTCCGGTATGGCGGTGTGGGGGGCGGGATGCGGCAGATCGCCGGGCTCCCACCAAACGCCGTTTTCAGCCGCGATCGGAGGGTGTTCGGTCGGGGCAGAGTCCGTGCTGGGGTCGATCCATAGCGTTCGGTTGTCCAGCCGCACCACCACCGCGGGGGAGTTGACCAACGACGGATTGGGGAGGCTCCACGGGACTTCCGGGTCGAACGAGGGCGAAAATCCCGCAGGGCCAGCGTGGAACCCGGCCAAACGAAGGAGCCCGATCAGGATGAGCCCGCGTTCGGCCGCGGTTGCTGCCGAGTCGTTTAGGATTTCATTGGCCGAGCGAACGGATTCCCAGCTGGAAGGGCCCTGACGAAGAGGCAACTCACGACGGACGCGCTGCCAGGCCTGCGCTGGATTGATCCCCGTCAGATCGGACGCCAAGTTGCGGCCGAAGGCTTCATAGCGCACGGGGACCAGCGCATCGACCTTGTCGTTGAGTGCCTTTCCGGCGGAAAACCAGTCGGTCCACGTCGACCAGGCCGCCAGGGTTGAATCGGTGGGACCGTGCTGCGTCCAAACCACTTGGTGTTTGCCGCTCGGAAATGCAGCCTCGCCGGACTCCTCGGTCCAGAGGACAAAATCCCCCCGGAGATCGACGTTGAGCTCCGCCCGTTCCACCGGAAGATCGGGGGCCAAGGTGAACATGCCGGCTTGTCCGGCCTTTCGCGCGGTGGTTGTCTGTTTGAATGTGAACGTGTCACCGACGGCCACTTGTCCTGGAAGAATAAGGACATTTTCGATAACCTGTGCCCCGCGATTGCTGGCGCCATCCAGCCCGGGAGGAGTGAGGATCCCCGCGGAAACCTGGTTGGGGTCGTCGATTCGAACGGTCCACTCTCTCGTCTGGCGAATACGGCCTTCGCCGTCGGAGTCGACGCGAAGCTTGTCCGAAAGCACGGTTGCGGGTGAAGTTTCGCCTTCAGAACTGTCAACGCTGGGGGCTGCCCAGGCCAAGGCCGCGATCCAGAGCATCACGGCAGATCGGACGCCCGCGCGACGCGATCGCGACCCGCAGCTTTGGCCGCAAATAACGCCTTGTCCGCGCGGTCGAGCCACTCCCGGAGGCCTTCGCCGTCGCGGTATTGGGCGACGCCTGCAGAGATCGTCACCTTCATGGATTCGGCGTAGTGATTCCATTCGTGGGCGATGATGGCTGAGCGCACACGCTCTCCCATCTGCACTCCGCCGGTTTCGTCGCAATTGGGGAGGATCACCAAGAGTTCCTCACCGCCGTACCGTACGCAGGTGTCGGAATCACGTACCGACAAAGCGAGCAATCGCGATACAGCCCTCAGAGCGTCGTCGCCGACGCTGTGTCCGTAGGTATCGTTGACCTTCTTGAAGTGATCAACGTCGACAAATACCGCGGTCAACGGGACTTTGGCGTGCTGGTGCCGAACGAGCACCTCTGGCAGCCCCTCATCCAAATACAGCCGGGTCACCAGGCCGGTGAGCGGGTCTTTATTGGCGAGATCGAGCCGCTCGACGACTCTTGCCAAGTGTGCGAGTTCGTCCATGTCCAGGCGATCGACCCGGATGGTAACCCCGCCAAACTCAATGTGATCGCCGATGTTGACTCGGGTGGACGTATTGGGCGGAATCGGCACGTTGTTGAGAGCGGTGCCATTGGTGGACCGCAAATCCATCAGAAAAAGGGAGCCGTCTGCAGCGGATTTTACGACGGCGTGGCGCCGTGAAACTGAAGAATCGTGTAGAACAAGCTCACAGGTCTCGTCTCTTCCAATCGCGACTTCTTCTTCCGGGTAGATGCTACAGAAACGCAGCATGTCCGGTCCGGCGACGACTCGTAACGTCGGGAGTGTATATTTCTTGACATCGCTTCGACGGCGAAGATCGAGGCTCATCGTCGTCGAAACCGTCTTTTCGATGTCGCTCTGCTTGGACACCAAGCGTCTCCAACCGCCGGAAGTAACCCGTTGATCGCTAACGTAGCACGAATGGGGCTCGTCCGCCCCCCATGTCCATCACGTTGGATGCATTGGGGGAACTTCGCGCTTGCCAACGAAACGAAGCGCGCTATGAGGCGCCGTCAGGGGACGCACCCTTATTTGGAGGCCGTATGAAGCCATGGTGGATGACGTTGGCGTTGAGCGCCGTTTTGATTGCTTGCAGCGGTCCGAAAAAGACTGGTGGCGGCGATACGGAAGATACGAACACCGAAGATACCGACACCGATGATGTGGTCGAGCAGGACGATGGTACGTTCGCGACGGCCAATTCGGTAGCGATCAATGAGGAGCAAGGTGGCGTCTACATCGAGGACGAGATCGGATTTGCTGGGGATCGCGACTTCTTCAAGGTGGAGCTGGTCGAAAATCAGCCGTACTACCTGTTTGCGAGCACGGAGCTCGGCGAAGGCAACCCCGACACCGTGATCCGCGTTTACGCGCCGGACGAAACCTTGATCGGCGAGAATGACGATCTGCCGTACCGCTTACATGGTACGGACGCCGGTTATGCCTTTGTGGCTCCCGCAGATGGCGAATACTACGTGGAAGTATTGGAATGGAGCGACTGGGCCGATGATTCCCCCGCGGGAGATCCGGCTTGGGCGTATGGTCTGATCATCGGCCTCAATGGCGCCGGTGACCTAAACGAAGACGCCGACGCCGATGTCGACAATGACTCGGTCGAAGACGCGGTTGCCAACCTGGATGCTGACGAAGCAGCGGATACCGATGATGCCTACGGGGTATCACTGAACTATTATGCCTCGCCGTGGACGAACAACGACGACGATACCTACGGGTACGCGTTCTGGATGAACGGCGCCATCGATTCCGCCGGCGACGTGGACTACTTTGGTGTGCGCTTTGAAGCGGACGATTTCGATGGTCCGGGCATCGTCGAATTCAGCTCCTTCCCGGGCACCGAGTCCGCGCTCAACCTCCAGGTCGACCTGCTTGACGGCGAGGGCAACGAGCTGTTGACCGACGTCGGCGATGAATTCGAGCCAACTCCCGTGGGAACTACCGACGATGTGGGCTTCGCGTTCCTCGTTACCGAGCCCGGTGACTACCTGTTGCGCGTGGCCGACTCCTCGGGAGAAGGTGGCGCCGACCACTGGTATGCGCTGATCGGCAACATCTACTCGTTGAATATGGATGTCATCACCTACCACGAGATCGCGTTGGGCCAGGAGTCCACCCCGGCCAACGCCGCACCTCTGGTGATGACCGAAGGCACCGGCGCTGAGTTTGCCTACAACTACGGTTTCGTGTTCGGGAAGTTCGAAGAGGCAAACGATCCTTGGGATTCGTTTGAAATCGAAGGGGCAGAAGCAGGGCAGTTCTTCTCGTTGCAGCTCGGAACCCAGTCGTTGGCCTCCGATGTGAATGCGACCATCCGTCTGTACGATGGCTCTGAAGAGATCGCCTCGGCCGAGACGAATCCGGAGTACACCTTGCTCGACGACCCAGGGATCTACGACTTCGAACTTCCAGAAGGCGTGGGCGGCACCCTGTACTTGGTGATCGAGAACGAAGACGATGTGGACGGTTCCGCCGCCTACTATCAGGGAATCGTGTACCTCGCTGACGAAGAGATCTACACCTTCTGATGCGAGTGGACACCGGGCTTCGGCTTGGTGTCCAACAAGTTGCGCGGGGGATCCCGACAGGGCTAGGTGATGCGATCACCTCCTGTCGAGGATCCCCCGATGCGTTTTGTTCCTCTCGTGCTGTTGCTCCTGGCCGGCCCCGCGTTGGCTTGGCCTGGGGATGCCGATTGGGTTGCAGTCCAAAAAGACGGCGTACCGGTCCAGGATTTGGAGGAGTTGAGCCAGTTGGAGGCCCAGCTCGATCTTTTTGGTACGCAGGATAGCGCTGTTTTGTGGTGGTACGCCGATTCTGACAATTTGTACCTCCGAGTACAGATTGCCAATGACCCCACGACTCTTGGAGATCTGAGCGTTGGTAGTCGAGGATTTCTGATCGACACCGACGGCGATTTGGCCGACTTTGAGTGGTTGGTCCAGGCGCGTGAGAGCGACGGTGCGCTTATGGTGTATTCGTCGAGCGAAGCCGGCTTAGAACCCAGTGGACTGTCCTACACCGCGGAGGGAGAGTACGGCGACGTCCAGTCCGGCGCCGTGGTGGTAACCGAGGCGGACGGCGCATTTTTCGTCGATGTGCGGTTTGAGCATGCCGCATTGGCGGATGACTTGGCGTGGGCTTCGGATGACCCTTTTCGGGTGATCGGGTACTCGGGAGTCAGCTACAACGGCACGCGAAATGATGTTACCAGCTGCGATGATGCCCAGGAAAGTTGCGGCGATATTACGCTCCTTTGGTCCGATGCGATGGTGGTGGATGCCGACGCGGATGGCCTCACGCGGTTTGAGGAGCTGGACGTCGGAACGAATCCCAACGATGCGGACTCGGACGATGACGGCTTGATCGATGGTTTGGAGTCGTTGGACGACGTCGACGGGGACGATCTGTACGGGTGGCAGGATTGCGATTCCGATGGTGATTCATTGACCGATGGTTTGGAAGCTGGCGTCGGAACGACCCCCGCGGGAACGAACGTTTCGGTAGGGTGCTTCCACGCCGATACCGACACCAACACCACCACGGATCCGGGGCTCGCGGATACGGACGGCGGAGGCCTGGCCGACGGGTTGGAAGACTGGAATCATGACGGTTCGATCGACACTTGGGAGACGGATCCCAACGACCCCGACGACGATGTCGACACTGATTTGGACGGTATTCCCGATGCGGTGGAGGGAATTGCCGACTTCGATGGCGATGACACGGCGAACGACCTGGATTCCGACTCCGACGACGACGGAATTACCGATGCCGTGGAAGGCCTGGGCGACGTGGACAGCGATGGTGTGCCCAACTTCCTGGACGACGATTCCGATAACGACGGGATATCCGATGAAATCGAAGGTGACGAGGACTCCGACGAGGACGGTATTCCCGACTTCATCGATCCCGACTCGGACGGAGATGGGAAGTCCGATGCCGACGAGGGGCAGGATGACGTGGATTGCGATGGGATCCCGGACTACCTCGACCTCAACGACTACGATGGCGATTGTACGCCTCCGGAGGTTGATACCAGCGATCCGGGTGGCGACGATCTGGAGGACCCTTTTGAACAAGGACACCTCACCGGAGGTTCGTGCAGCACCTCCGGCGCCTTCCCGGGTGTCCTCGGACTTCTGGCGCTGTTTGGAATTCGTCGGCGCAGAATGGGTATCTTGGCGTTCCTTGGGTTGTCGTCCTCTGCGTGGGCAGGTGAGGTCAACGCCGAGCGGTTTGCGCCCTCCACCGATGCCCAGCGCTTTGTGAAGTTGGAGGACGCTGAGCTGCCGAAGGGCTGGGCCGTGGGCGGCGGCATCTGGTACGACCAGGCGAAAAACCCCTTGGTGTATCGGTTTTCGGATGGACGAGAGGTGGACGTCCTCGGGGACGTCGGAACCTTAAGGGCGACCGTCTATGGCGTGGGGGGGCCGGTTCGACTCGGCGTAGATCTTCCTGTCCATTTGGTTCGCAGCGGATTTCTGGCCAATGGCACTGTGGAACCCGAAGTAGGGCCGATGCCCGCGACGCTCGGTGACATGCATGTTTCCGCAAAAGTGGCTCCTTTTCGCGGCAAATGGTACGCCGCCTCCGCATGGGCCGATCTGCGGATTCCGACGGGGGATGGCGAAGGAAAGGTGGGTGCGGGCTTCACGCAATTTAAGGGAGGATTGTCAAGCGCCTTTACTTTATCGGGGACGACGGTCGCGGTGAGTGCCGGGGTTCAAACCGGTACGGGTGAGGTCGTCGAGACCCTGAACATTTCGCCGGCCTTGGTGTGGGGCTTTGGCGTCAGTCAGAAAGTGATCGACCCGTTGTGGTTGTCGGCCGAACTGGACGGCGAATGGATGTGGGGGAATCAAGACGAACCTGGCGCCACGCCCGTCGAGTGGTTCGCGGCAGCCCACGTTCGCCCCGTCGGCGATCTGGTGGTGACTGCCGGCGCAGGCACGGGTTTGACCCAGGGGATTGGCGCACCGGATTGGCGGGTCGCAGGTGGAGTCGCTTGGACGCCTCGGTTGGCGGCTCGTTCGGCGGTGGCTCGCACCGCTGGCGGGGATGCGGATGGGGACGGGGTTCCGGACGAGCGCGATCGTTGCCTTGGCCAACCGGAAGATAAGAACGGCATTCGCGACGAGGATGGATGCCCCGACGCCGACGGGCGGGTGTTGACCACGTTCACGATCATCACCACCGCCGGCACGCCGGTCGCTGGCGCCCGTCTGGACTTGGTCTCGGGCCCAGAAACCGGATCTTGGGTTGCCGCTGACGGTAATGTGGTGGTGGCGGTTCTGCCGGGTCACTACGAGTTGGTGGCGGGCGCCGCCGCTTATGCCCAGGTGAAGGCGTCGAGCGATATTCCGAGCGGCGTCGAGTCGCACGGGATTCGCATTTCGCTCGCTCCACCGAGCGATCTCGGCCATTTGGTGGTTCGCGCGGTGGGTCCGTCGGGGGTTCCCGTGGCGGGCGCCGAAGTTCGCATTGTCGGTACGCTGGGAATTCCGCTAAAAACGGGCACCGATGGTCTGTTTGAGGCCGACTTGATCCCCGGTGGGTACGAGCTCGCAGTGGCGGCCCCCTCCTGGACGGTCGCTCACCGGAACATTTCGCTTCAACCCGGCGGAATGGTGGACGTCACCGTCTATATGGAGCCCACGGGCGTGTTCATCGATCGCTCCTCCAAACAGATCTTCCTGAATCGAAAGGTCTTTTTCGAGTTGGACCGCGTGGAACTGAAGGTGGAGTCGCTCTCCGTCCTGGACGACCTGGTGCGCACCTTGAAAGAACATCCGGAAATCCGGCAGCTTCGTGTGGAAGGGCATACCGACAGTCAGGGAGCGGAGGCATACAACTTGAAGTTGTCTCAGGATCGCGCCCAAGCGGTGGTGGCATACCTCATTAAACAGGGCGTAGAACCTTCTCGATTGGTGTCTGACGGACTCGGAGAAACGCGCCTTCTTCAACAAGGCGATTCGGAGGACGTGCATGCGACAAACCGTCGGGTGGAGTTCCATATTCTTTCGATGGACCCATGAGCCTTCGCCCGGCCACCACCGTCGTTCTGTTGCGCCCTTCACCCGAGGGCTTTGAAGTCTTCTTGGTGCAACGAAACCGCGCTGTCGGATTTATGCCCAATGCATGGGTGTTTCCGGGAGGTCGGGTGGATGAGCAGGACTCCCAGGTTCCGGCAGATCGGGTTTCTGGCGGAGACCGCGTTGTGGTGCGCTGGGGTATTCCAGAGGAAGAAGCGAGAGCCTTTCTGATCGCCGCGGTGCGCGAGACATTCGAAGAGAGCGGGTTGTGGCTCGGTGGACGACCTCCGGCTTCGGACGCGCGCGCCAAACTACTGGCAGGTGGCGGATTTTCGGAGACGATCGCTGAAGCGACGATCGATCTCGATCGCCTCTGGCCGTGGGCGTGGTGGGTGACGCCCGAGGTCGAGCCTCGGCGCTTTGATACTCGGTTTTTGGTAGCGATTGCCCCGGAAGGCGAAGCGGTTCACGACGAGGGGGAGACCGTCGCCAGCCGTTGGATTCGCCCCGAGGAAGCGGTCGCTTTGGCAGAGAGCAGCGAGCTGCCGATGGCGCCACCCACCTGGTGGACCCTGCGGGAGTTGGCGGCTTGCGGCACTTTGGAAGAGGTCTTTGCGGAATCTGAGCGCCGTCCGCAGCGCCCGATCCAGCCGGTCGTAAAGACCGATGAAGCGGGTTGGTGCTTGATTTTACCAGGCCACCCCGAGCATCCAGAGCCCGCGTTTCCCGGCCTTCCCGGATTGGTGAGGTTTGCTCAAGGTCGTTGGTGGGCGGAGGACGGTCGCAGCGTTCCCACCCTGTAAGGCGCGCTTAGACGTCCGACCCCCACGGGCATTCACCGACGGACCGCTGTCACTTGGCCGACACCGATCGGAGCAAGCGGAGTTTTGGCTGGCCCGATCGCTGCAGTGGCGCCTCCGGGGGTGCGATATGATGTGGCGTCTTTCTGTCGAAATGTTTTGTTCTCCCGGTGTTCTTCGAAGCCCATCGCTTCGATATCAGCTCTTGGATCGGTGGAGTCGACTGTCCGATCGGTATGGTGTGCGCCTTGCGGCGTTTGGCTGGGGCGTGGAACTTCGATTGTTGGTTGAAGGAAGCCATGAGTCGGTGATGCGTTGGACCAAAGCGTGGAAGGTTGGCTTTAGCCGATCGGTTCGGGCGCGACAGGAGCGGGTGGATTGGGGAGCCGTTCGCTCTTTTGAAGTTCGGGAGCCGGATATTCCGTTGGCGGTGGGCTGGGCGCATCGAGCGCCAACAGAAGGCGAGGGGATAGGCGTGTTGGCGAGCCCCTGGTCGAGTCATCGCGATCTCCTTGGGTTTCGGCGCGCTCTTTTTTTTGATGCTTCGGTCCTGGAGGGGCGGGTCAATGCCTGGCGGGTGCACGAGGAAATCCAGGGAGCGGAGCTTTCCATGGTAACACCGGACCTTTCGAGGCGGCCGTTGGCGCACTTGCTGAGGGTGGCGGCAGCCGTGCTCGGAGTATTGCCGACGAATCGACGTTGTTTTGGCCTGTTTGTGCGCCTGGGTCGGTTGGCTGGCTGGAAAGTTCGGGAGATCGCGGAGGCGTTGATTCTGACCGAGCGCCGGGTGCGCCAACTGGCGCAGGGAGCTCCGATGGCGGTCGGCTGGGTGCTGCCGTCGCTCGTGCATCCGTGCCTCTCACAGGTGCCATGAGGGTCGAGCGCTAGGCCAACGCTTCCTCCACCACTTGATCCCACGTGCGCACCAACGGAATTCGAGGCAGGGCCGCCGCCGCGCGGATCGCGTCGACCCAGGCATCCACCTTCCGATCTGGGAGAACGATCCCTCCATTTCCGACGGTGGCCGCGACGTCTCCGATGTCGGTGGCAACCACAGGAACCCCTTGCGCGCGGTAACTAAGCACTTTGAGTGGGCAAAACCAAGGGGCCGCGGTGGGCGGAAATGGCGCCAATCCTACGTCAAATGCGGCGATGACGGCAGGGAGATCGCGAGGTTGCACCAGTCCGAGCGTGCGAATGCGGGGGTGCAACGGCGCAGCAACGGGCCCTTCCCCGGCGATCCACACCGTGGCCTCCGGCATTCGGTCCAACAACTCGGGCAAAAACTCAAGCCCGTGCCATTTCTTCAGGCTGCCAACAAACCCCAGGACCAAGCCTGACGTCCCCAACGCCGCTTGCGCAAGCTCGCGAGAAACTAAGGTCTGTGGCTCGGTGCCGTTGGGGACGTGCCGCACCCGATCGGCCGGCACCCCTTGGTCGATCACCCACTGTGCGAGCCACGCTGAAACCGCGAGCACGCGATCGGCGCGGAGCAACGCCTGCCTTTCGATGTGCGCGGCCTGCCGCAGCCGGTGGATTTTCCCTTGCGCGGCCCACTCTTCGACACAGGGAGCATTGACCTCCAAGATGGACGCAGCGGCCGTCGCCAGGGCGGAATGGCGTACCCATACCAGATCCGGCTTTTGGCGCTCCATCTCTGCGTTGAGGCGGTGGCTATCACTCAGCGCGCCTCGATCCCGCCATCGTCGCGGAATCCATTGCCAGCGTCGCGGTGGGATTTCCGTGATGTGGGCGGTGAGGGGTTCTTGTACGCGCGTGCGCTGATCGGCAACCCGGCTGACCACCACGGAGACCTCGTCTTTTCGTCGTTCAAACGCCCGGACAATCCCGCGAAGGTGCGCCGAGCATCCGGATGGACCGAATAGAGGAACCCCGGGATCCGAGCATCCGACGACGACTTTCACAGCGTATCGAAGGTATTCGCGATCAATTTGAGGCCGGGCTCGGCAATGGGTCGAAGCTTTCCTCGGCACTCTTCGGTGATCGTGTAGGTGAGGTGGGTATACTCTGCACCGAACACGGTGTATTGCGGAAAGTCGGTGGGATCTTCCGGTTCCGGCTGCCCGGTGAGAATGACGCCGTGCCCATTGTTGGTTCCCCACTGTTTGATCGGGACGATCTGCGGGTCTTTTAGCGTCAGCGTCTTGAGGGTGGCGATCTTCTGAAGCCGAGGTCGGAGTTTGATCGGGGGCGTGTGGATCTCGATAAGCACATTGCAGCCCCCTGGGCTCTGCAACCGGATATGGTGATCCTTGTCGTAGTCGGGTTCTCGCTTTCGAACCTCCCAATTTCCAGGGTAGGCAACGGTATAGCCCTTCCCGGAAATGCGTTTCGGGTGTGCAACGTCCGGCGGAACTTCCACCTCGGACATACATCCGATCAGTAGGGATAACCAAAGTATTCGCATGATGTACCCCTCTGTACTCAGCCTACCTTGGGTCGCGGCAATTCTCCAAGCACTATCGTGATCAGGGAGGTATCGGCTAGCGTTTACTTAATTGCATGGCGTTTTCTAGGTCGCTCAGCAGATCGTCCGCATGTTCGATCCCCACCGACAGGCGAATGAGTCCGTCATCAATGCCGATCGCCCGGCGTTTTTCAGGAGGGACCGAAGCGTGCGTCATGGCGGCCGGCAACTCGATCAAACTCTCCACGCCGCCCAGCGACTCGGCGAGCGTAAAGAGCCGTGTGGACGCGCAGAATTTCTCCGCTCGGGTGAGATCGGCGTCAAGAACGAAACTTACCATGCCCCCAAATCCGGACATTTGCTTCTGCGCGACGGCATAACCTGGATCCGTCTCCAACAGCGGATAGTGAACCCGCTTGACTTCCGGGTGTTTCGTCAACCAGTTGACGATTTGTTTAGCGTTGGCCTGATGGCGTTCCATGCGTACCGCCAGGGTTTTCACCCCACGGAGCGTGAGCCAGGAGTCCCAAGGACCCGGCACTGCGCCCACTGCGTTCTGCAGGAACTTCACCTGTGTTTTGAAGAATGTATCGCTAGTAACAACCATTCCACCAACGACATCGGAGTGGCCATTGATGTATTTGGTGGTGGAATGCATCACCAAATCGGCGCCCATGCTCAGGGGCTTTTGGAAATAGGGCGTAGCGAAGGTGTTGTCGACGACGAGTTTGGCCCCCACTTGGTGCGCACGCGCGGCAATTTGGCGGATGTCGGCAATTTTTAGGAGGGGATTGGTCGGGGTCTCCAACCACACCAAGTGCGTGCCTTCCGGAATTGCGGCGGCCAGATCTCCCGCGGAGAAATCCGCGTACGAGAACGACATTCCATGACCACGGAACACTTTTTCGAACAGGCGGTAGGTGCCGCCGTAGACGTCGTCGCCGCAAACCACCTTTAGGTTAGGCGTTCCAGCGAATGCGTGCAGAATGGTGGTAGTCGCCGCCAGCCCCGATCCAAACGCGATCCCCATTTCCCCGCCTTCGAGGGTAGCAATGCACGCCTCCAGGGCTTCCCGGGTGGGGTTGTGGGTGCGCGCGTATTCGTAGCCGGTGTGTTTGGCAGGATATTCCTGCGCATACGTCGACGTCTGAAAAACGGGCGTCATCACGGCACCCGTGCGCGGTTCGTGGGATTGACCCCCGTGAATCACCTGGGTTTCAAAACGATCGGTGGACATTACCGCATCCCTGCGGCTTTGGCGACGTGATCGAGCAGGTCGATACGGGTCAATACGCCGATCAGTTTGTTGTCGTGCAGCACCATGGCGATCTTCACTTTGCGCATCAGGTCGGTGACCACTGCCACCTCAGTATCGAGGTCCACCGTGCAATAATTCATGTCGGCCACCTCTCCGGCCTTCATTTCGCGGTTGCCGGTGCGCAACGCTTGCTCGAGCAGCGCCCGTTCGTGGAGAACGCCGACCACCTTTCCGTCGCGAAGCACAGGAACTTGGCTGATTCCGTGGAGTTTCATCACACCGATCGCTTCAGCGACTCGCATGGTGTCCGGAACCGTGAACACTTCGCGTTGGCCCATCGCTTCGAGAACGCCACGAACGCTGCCCAATCCGATTTGTGGTTCCAAGAAGCCTTGTTCCTCCATCCACTTGTCGTTGTACGCTTTGGATAGGTAGCGCGATCCGCTGTCGGGGACGAGAACTAGAACGTTTAAACCTTTCTTATCGTTGAGTCGGACGTATTTGAGCGCGCCTGCCATGGCGGCTCCGGTGCTCACACCGGCAAAGATGCCTTCCTCTCGTGCGAGTCGGCGAGTCATCTGGAAGCACTCTTTGTCGTGGACGCGGACGACGTCGTCGACATAGGCGAAATCCATCGTCGAAGGTAGGAAATCTTCGCCGATCCCTTCGACCACATAGCTGAAAGGTTCGGTCATCTGGCCGGTCTGGAAATAGTCGAAATACAGCGATCCAACAGGGTCCACACCGACGATGCGTACTTGTGGGTTCTTTTCCTTCAGGAATTTTCCGATACCGGAAATGGTCCCGCCAGTCCCGAGGCCCGCAACGAAAACGTCGATCTTTCCACCCATCTGGTCCCAAATTTCGGGACCGGTGGTCTTGTAATGGGCGAGGGGATTGCTCGGGTTGTGGTACTGGTTTGCATAGAAGGCGCCGGGGGTCTCATCCGCGATTTTCCGGCTTACTTTATAGTAAGAACGCGGATCGTCGGGAGTCACATCGGTGGGGGTGATCACCACCTTGGCGCCCAGAGCACGCAATGCGGCTCGCTTCTCCTCGGATTGCTTGTCTGGGAGGACGAAAATGCACTTGTATCCCTTGATCGCTGCGGCGATCGCCAGCCCAGCACCGGTGTTTCCGCTGGTGGCTTCGACGATCGTGCCGCCGGGCTTCAGCAGTCCGGCCTTTTCGGCGTCGTCGATGATCTGCAGAGCAATGCGGTCTTTGACGGAGGAACCGGGGTTGAGGTACTCGAGTTTTGCCAGCACATTGGCTTGCAGCCCCTCGGTCACGCGGTTGACGCGGACAATGGGGGTGTCGCCAATGCAACTCAGAACGTTATTATGGACGTTTTTCACGAGTCCTCCGTTCCATCTTCTAGCGCTGGGAACCTTCGGAGGCCAGTCGGAAAATAGTAAATCTGTTTACTATTTCGTCTCGATGGATTCCATCCGTTGTGCGCTACAAAAATGGTATTTCGCGCACTCCGTTTGATGGGCGGCGCGATGAAGGTAGGCGAAAGAAAAGTCGAACGCGCACAGGAATATCCCTTGTAGGCAGAAAACTCGCGCGGCTGTGGGGGACAATCGTGAGAATCCCAGTGCGATGCCGCCGAACAAGCCCATCGTGACACCGTTGGTCCACATGGTGTTCTCCAATTGTTGAGCTGCAACGATGTATACAGCAGCATCGCGGAACTCGCGACCGAAGTTCGCATACGACTTGAACGCCGCCATTCCGAGGATTCCTAACGACCAAAGGAGCAATGCACCGTGCACATAGGGAGTCTTGGTGTCCCGAAGGTTCCAGCCGGCCCAGACTCCGGACGCCAAGGCCCACAGCGCCAGCAGCCCCATTTGGAGCATGAATCGCTGTTCGCGGCCGGCGATCGCCGCTGCCAAGGCCTCGCTCATGGCGCCGCGTGTCCCTGAGCGAGGCGCTGCTCTGCCCGCAGGAAACCACGTTTTGTGGTGGGATATACGGGAATCCAGCCCGTTGGCGCCTGTGGGAAACGACGGTTCCAGGTGAACGGCACTGCCATCTGTTCCAGGAATTTGGGTTCGATTTGCATGCCAGGCGGCAGCCCCACATCGCGGGGCATAGGGCGGTTCCACTCGTGGTTGCGGGAGCCGAACAGGTGATCCCACACCGCCGTGGTGTTTCCATAGTTGGAATTGCTCTCGCGAATGGCTTTGTGGTGGTGCCAGCGGTGCATTTCGGGCGTGCTTAAGAAGAGGTTCAACCAGCCAAACTTCATGGGCAGGTTGGAGTGTTGCACGATGCCGTGTACCGCTTTGTAAACCGCTTGACCAACTAGGATCTCTTGCGGAACACCTAAAGCCACGAGGAACGCAAATTCTAGGGTGTAGTGCACGATCACTTGGCCGGGGTGATTGGTGAGCGACGCCAACGAATACATGTGCTCGAAGCTGTGGTGAATCGCGTGCCAACGCAAGATTGCAGGGATGGTGTGCATCAGGCGATGGCCCCAGTAAAACACGAAGTCGGCGCACACCACCGCGAGCACGAGTTGAGCCAGGTAAGGCCAACTGTCTGGCCAGATTCCCGTGCCAAAAGCCTGTTCTACGCGAACGGAAATGCCGCTGACCACGGTCAGCACGACGGCGCGCCCAATCGCGCTGGGTAGGGTGTTAGAAAAAATGCCGTGTAAAAGGTCGTTAACGTGTGTTCTCCACGAGGTGACCCATGGCGCGTAGTCCGGCATCCATCGCTCAAGGCCGATGATCAAGGCGCCATAAGCGAAGGGGAGGGCCGCTCCGATGACGCTGCCCGGCACTCCGGCGCGCTGGAGTACCCACACGATGGCGATGTTGCTGACGATGACGAAGGGATAAAATCCCCATTCAAAGCAAGAACGTACGAAGTTCATTGGTCCCCCTCAACGTCGTCGAGGTATTCGTCGGCAGCTCCCTGCGTTTTGTCGAGACCCACCATGGTGGTGGTGAGCTGCAGATCCTCGGAAGCATTGACGGAAAGCACCGTTTCACTCCAGAGGGCCCCGACTCTCATCGTCCGATTGCCGCGAGGAGCCCAGATGTCAACGGTAAAAGATTGGAGGATCGCATCGTTTTCGCCTTCGTCCCAGATCTCTTCCTGCGTCCACGACCAGGCGATGTAGCCTTCCCCCTCGTTGAACGTTCGAAAGTCCTTGCGGGTCTTGTAGGCCATGGTCATCAGGAGGTTTTCCTTGATGATGTCATTGATTGTTTCCATGGTATCGCAGTTATCAAGCCAGCAATCACCGCCGGAAAGAAACTCCCGCGAGAACAGATCGGGGGAGTAGGGCTCAACGGGGCGTTGATCCTCCCACAATTGAATCGGCCAATGCGACTCGATGGGGTGCTCGGAGATGCGGCCCACTACAATGCCCATCAAATCGTCTGGATCCCGCCCGGGATGGTCGAAGGAGTCGACGTCGGACGCCGACGGATTGTCGGGCAACGCCGATCGTTCCTTTAGGCCCTCTTCGAAATTTAGTGTTCCATCGACCGTATCGAGAAAGTCGTTTGCTGCCTGATCGAGCACGTCCTGGTCTGCGGGATGTGCCGCGAGCAACAGCCGAATCGCCTCGTTGAACTCGGGCTTGGCCTCATCGGGCGGTTGGCGGCATGCAAATAAAAACAGGATGGAAAAAGTGAGCATAAAGGCTCCAAAGGACAGCTATTGAGAAAGTTTGGTGTCTGCGATCTCGGAAAAGCGACGGAGAGAACCCCTTAATTCTGAGGAGCCTAGCCCGGCCAAGCAGGACGGGACCTGGAAGTTCAAATCCGACGAAACCCGTACTTCAACGAAGGTACCCAAGGAGGAGGGGGTGAGCGTCCAGGTGGTGTCGTAGTGTCGAACGTTGCCGGCGAGGCCCTCAATTTTCAGAGTGAATTTCGAGGCATCGGTGGCGTCTAAGGTTTCTTTTGCGAGGACCCACCGATCGCCAACAAAGGGAACGGGAATGTCCATTTTACGCAAGACGTAGCGCGTGGACTTTTCGCCGATCCGCGCAATCGCGGGGGTTTTCGAGCCCACTTTACGAAAGGAACCTG